>JACCDG010951583.1_pt1 | contig 10367 bp, 2 predicted proteins | sample 7442471 | NCBI WGS metagenome assembly JACCDG01 (sample SAMN15323444, study PRJNA562643) | freshwater metagenome | isolation source: river surface water | place: USA:Blue River Watershed | collected 2017-08-17 | reverse complement strand
GTCGCTCAGGTCGATGCCGGATGCGCCCACTTTGCCTGCATTGATTTCGGCCGACGTGCGGGCATCGTTCCAGATGCGCAGCTGGTTCAGTTGGCCACGGAAGTAGTCGTCGACAGCCCAATTGCTGCGCCCAATGTAGCTGTTGGTACGGTCAACGCTGAAGCCAGGACTCAAATAGTTGTTGTAGGTGGTGATGGCTTGTTCAACGCCGTTGAAATAAATCTTGCCTGTGCCGTCACCGTTGTTCACGGCGGCCACATGCACCCACCGGCCCAGGGGCAAGGTACCGGTGGTGGTGATGTCGGAGTAAGTGTTGCCGTTGATCCGGTTGCTCAGGATGATCCTGCCGGTGTCACCATAGAAGCCCAAAAAGATGTTGTTGGATTCTTGGCCATTGCCCAGATCAAAAATCCGGGCCCAGGTGTTGGCCGCGTCGGCATAGACCCAGCCTTCGAGCGTGTAGTCACCGCTCAGGCCACTGATCGTGCCCAGGTCCAGGTAGTCACCGGCTTGGCCGTTCAAAACAAAGTTGGCGGTCGAGTCTGGCAGCGCCGTGGGGCTTGACTGCAGCACGCCGGTGTAGGGGTCGACCCAGCCGGCGTTCTCGCGGCTGTAGACGCGAACGTTGTCGATGCCAGCGGACTCGTTCTCTTTGGGTTCATCCAGATTGGTCCAGAACTTGAGTTCGAACGATTCGCCGAAGTTTTCAGGCAAGTCAATCACAACGTGGAAGGATTGGTCTTTCCAGCCACTGACAGGGCTGTTGACCCAATTGCCGTAATCGTTGTTGGGGGTGATGCTCCAGGTCACGGGTTTGCCGTTGACCACCATGGAGCCTGTGACCACATCGGTGTAGTTAACGCCCAGATGACGCTGGAAGCTGAACCACACATCGTTGATGTAGGTATAGAAATATTCGTTGTCCCATGAATCCAAAGCGTAGAGGTCAAACTCCACCCTGGTGGCTTCATTGCCGATGTAAAACGTCTTTTGCGGTCCCCATGATCTCACCCACAGGGCATCGGTGTTGCCTTCGCCCCGGTTGACCGTGACGATTTCGGTATACAGCGGGTTGACGGTGTTGGCGTTGTCCCAGCCTGTACGCACGCCGTTTTCAAAGTTTTCGTACGTACCACCCAAGCCAGAGTTCGCCGGCACACTCTTTTGCCACAGCGTGAAGTTGTCCACGCCATAGGTTTCGTCATACCCTCGTTGATCGAGGTTGGTATCCATGTAGACCGTGAGCGTGTCACCGTAGTTCACGGGCAGTTCGATCTGGACCTCAAAGCTTTGGTCGTTGTAACTGGCACCAAAGAAGTTGCCAAAGTTGGCCACCGGCGTGACGGTGTATTTGATGCCGTTGACCGTTCCCGTGACGGGGGCTGTGACGTTGGTGAGGCTTTGGTAGCTTTGTTGGAACAAGAGGCTGCTGGCACCACTGCCCTGAACAGCGACTGCAAAGATTTCGTTGTCCCAGCTGTCGTAGCGGTTGAAACGGAAGGTGATGACCGTTTCTTTGTTGTTGATGTCAAACGCCTTGCTGATCTGAAAGGACGGGTCTGTGCTGTCACCGTTGACACCCATCAATTGGTTGTACCAAAGCGGCACCAGGTTGCCCGTTTGGGGAAAGCGCCAGCCGTTTTGGCCCTGGTCAAAGCCGTCATAGGCCACCCGTGTCCAGCCTGCGGCTTCAAGTGCCAGCGTGGGCTCGGCGGTTTGGTAGGTCTGGCTGCTGTCCAGGCTGCTGGCCACGGTGCCGTCGGCGTTGACCCACTTCCAGTCCATGACACCGCTGCCGGTGTCCACGTTTTGCAGGCCGACCCACACGCCGCTGCTGTTGTTCAGGCGCGCCAGACGGGTGATGAGCGCGAGCTCGTCCGGGCTGGTGGCTTGCGCCAAGTAGCCGGTGTTGCCGGCCACGGTGCTGCCTGCGGCCGCTTGTTGTTGCGTTGCATAGTCGCCGCTGCTCGTGGCCAGTCGGTAGTAGTGGCCTGTGGCCGAGCTGTAGGCGGTGGTGGCGTCCACAAACACCAGCGCGTTGCCGGGGTCCGCATAGCTGCTGAGCGCGGCGGCCAGTTCTGCCGGCGTGCCCAATGGGGCGTCGCCAAACTCCACCAGGTAGCGGTAGCTGTCGGTGGCGGTGCCGTCGTCGTAGGCGGCCAGGTGGTAGTTGCGGGTGGAACCGCTCAAGGGGGCGTAAATGGCCAGGACGTCCTGGGCTGAGCCGTTGGGCTCGCCGGGGGCCCAGGGGCCATCAAACAGTTGTCCCGCTTTGGGTCCTGCCGACCAGAACCAGCCGTCACGGTAGCCGGTGGTGCTGTTGTCGGTCGCATTGGCCAGCTGGTAGCCGCCGGCAAAGACCGAAGACTGTCCGCTCTCGCGCATCAGGGCGCGGAAGATGTTGAGCGAGTTGGGGTCGGTGGCGGTGGCCAGGTAACCGGTCTGCCCGCCCAGGGTGATGTTGCCCGCAGCCGTTTGGGCATTGGCCCAGGTGGCGGTGGTGGTCGACAGGCCAATGTAGTGGCCCGTGGCGTGGTTGTAATAAAAGGTGTTGCCCCCCGACTGAACCGCTGTGGCGATCAGGTTGATGTCGATGGCGGCTTGCATTTCGTCGCCGTTGACGCCGGCTGCATCCCCTTTGTGCACCGCAAACACCAGACGTTCGCCAGCGGCCAGAACGACCTGCTGCACCGCCGAACGGGCGTTGGCCGAATTGGGCAGAGTGCCATCGCCAGTCAGCACCGGACCCGGCGAGATTTCGACGCCACTGGTGCCGGCGGCATTGACCTTGAAAACTTTGTAAGACGGCGAGGTCCAGCCGGGCATTTGTGCTGCGGTCGAGGGATGGGCATCCCAAAAACGCGCATCCACTGCGTACACACCGGCCACCGGCGCGGTGAACTGCATGGCTCCCGGGTTCACATAGCCGGGCAAGATGCCGACGGTACCGGGGCTGAAGGTGAATGAACTGACGTTGTCAAAGCCGTTAGGGAAGAAGAACTGCGCCCAGCCCGTGCTGGTGTTGCCCACCCAGGCATCCTTGTGCTCGAGCTTGATGTAATCGCTGGCCGAGCCCCTGGGGTCGGTCTGCATGGTCCAGGCCGAGTTGGTCTGGGTGTAGGCCTGGAAGGTCCCCCAGTTGAAGTTGCCGCTGTTGCTGGCATCGCCGGTCATCACGCCGACCGACCAAGCACCGTCGGTGCCGTCGCCGTTGAGCGGGTTGAAGTCGCGGCCCAGGCTCCAGCTGAAGCCAGTGGCCTTGTTCTGAAAATCGGTGGCCAATGGGTACCACGCCACCAGGTTGGGCTCGTAGCCTTTGAGGCTGGCATCGCGGTTGAGCGAGGCAGAGATTTCGTTGGTGGTGATGACGCGGTTGTACACGCGCACATCGCTCAGGCCGCCTTTCCAGTGGCCGGTGTATTCGAGGTTGTCGGTTTGCCGATACAGCTTGCCGATGCGCAGCGTGGTGCCGGGCAGGGTGGGCTCCATGGTGCCGGTGCCGACCTTGATGCCGTCGATGTAGAGGGTGCCCGTGGTGCCGCTGCGGGTGACGGTGTATTGGTGCCACTTGCCGTCAGACGGAAAGCCGTTGTCGATGGTCCAGTTGTCGCCCAGACGCAGCTTGTGGTTATTCGCCTCCTTCGAATACATGATGAAGAAGTTGTCTGTGCTGTTGCCCTGCGCCAGGATGGTGTAAGCGCCATTGGCGACGTTGCTGTCGATCTGCGCCCAGACCGACACGGTGAAGTCACCGCCCACGGGCAGGCTGGCCTGCATGGTGTCGACGTAGTCATCGACGCCATCAAAGTTGGCGTAGCTGAGCGTGCCCACATCGGCCGCCTGCAGCTGCATCGACACGGCGCGGATGTTGTCGTTGCTGGTGTTGCTGGAGCTGAACTCCAGTGTGCGCAGCACGGTCTGGTATTGGTCCGCACGGGCGTTGCCGCTGAGGGTGAGTACGCCGGTGCTGCTGTTGTAGCTGGCGCTGATGCCGTTGGCGGTCGCGGTGGCGCTGGTCACGGCCAGCAAGTCGCCGCTGATGAAATTGCCGCTCACCTTTTCGGTGATGCTGATCGTCACTTTGCTGATGGTGTCGTAGGCCGCCAGGCTGGTGTAGGCCGCGTCGGCGTCGCTCAGGGTCAGACCGGCATCCACCTTGATCGCACCCAGCGCGTTGCCGGTGTTGGGGCGCACGCTGAGCGTGCGGCCATCCGAGAAGCCGAGCACCGGTGCGTCGTTGATCAGGTTGACCGTGAGGGTGGTGGTGGCCAGGGTGGGGGCTTCGGTCACGCCGTCCGAGGCGGTCCACTGGAAGCTGTCGGGCGTGCTGCTGCGGTCCAGCCCGCTGGCACCGGCCCAGTCTTCCTGGGGGGTGTAGCGCAACAGGCCGAGGTTGGCCGTGGTGATGGTCTGGTTGACGAGCACGGCTTCGCCGTCGTCCAGCACGTTGTCGTTGTCGGCGTCCAGCCAGAGTGTGCCGTTGGCTGGCAGGCTGACGATGCGCACAAATTGCATTGTTTTGCCGCTGCCGGTGGTGGTGTCGTTGGTGGCGCGGGTGTCGGTGTCGGCGAACGCAAAGTCTGCCGCGCTGAAGCTGTAGGTGCTGTCTTCGTTGATGGCCTTGGCAATGCTCGTGACCGTGGGCACGTCGTTGTTGTTGCGCAGGTTCAGGGGGAAGGTGTCGCTTTGTGTAGCGTTGGCCTGACCGCTGCCGTCGTTGGCTGTGACCTTGACGTCGAGGCTGGCAAAGTTGGCGGGTGGGTTACCGCTGAAAGTGCGGGTGGCGGCGTTGAAGCTGAGCCAACTGGGCAGGGCACTGCCGTCGGCCAAGGTGGCGCTGTAGGTGAAGCTGTCTGCACCCGGGTCGGCGTCGGTGAAGGTGCTGTTGGCAAAGGTGTAGCTGAAGCTGCCCTGGCCGTCCCAGGTCTGGTCGGGAATGACTTCGGCCACCACAGGGCGGTCGTTGTCGTTGGTGTAAGTGACGGTGAAGTCGCGTGCACTGGACAGCTGGCCATCGGTGGCCGACAGGCGGATGTTCAGAGTGCCTGTGTTGGCGGGCGGGTTGCCCGTGAAGCTGAGGTTGTTCGCGTTGAAGCTGAGCCACTGGTTAGGCAGCGTTGAAAGCGCTTCGTATCGGCTGGTGGTGCTGTTGTACCACTGTGCCGTCACGGTCAACGCATCGCCATCGGGATCCACCAAAGTCTGGTTGCCGCTGAGCGACCAGGGGATCGAGAAAGACTGGGTGTCGCTGCCGCTCAAAAGCTGGGTCAGGTCACGCGCGGTCCAGACGGGGGCCTGGTTCAGGTTGGCAACGTTCAGCGTGAAGTTGCCCCACATCTGTTGGGCATAGTTGTTGCCGCCCGACCACCAGACGTTGTTGTCTGCCCCGACGAACCAGCGGTTGGTGTCAAACGACACCACGACTTGGTAGGTGCCGGCTTCGAGCTCGCCCAGCTGCAGGCCGCTCTTGGTGCCCGCCCAGACCCAGTTTTGGGAGGCGGTGACCAGGTTTTTGAGCGGGTCTGTGGGGTCAAAGCTGCCTTTGTACAGGGCGGTATTGAGCGCGGTGATGCCGTCGTTGGTCAGCACGTTGCCGTTGCGGTCTTTGTAGAGGGCGTTGGCATTGATGTCGAAGCGGTAGGTGCTGTCTTTGTCCAGCACAACGGTCTCTACACCGTAGCGGGTGCCGCTGCCGTAGTTCCAGTCGGCCACGATCGGGTATTGGTACCAGACGGTGTGCATGGTCCAGGGCAACCAGCCCCAGCGCGGCACAGGGTAGGAGAAAGACGCCCAGGCTGTGCTCCAGTAATTGACGTGCTGGTCGCCGGTGTATTGGTCAACCCATTTGGCATCGGTGCCAGAGTCGTAGCCCGCAGGGCCCGACGCTTGCCAGTACAGGCGCGATGCGTAGCGCCCGATATTGATGCTGCCCGAGCCTGAGGCCAGGCCAGTGCTCATGTTGATGGTGCCCAGGGTGTCGTTGTAGCTGTCGCTGCTCAGCGCTGCGGTATCGACTTGCCCCTGGTTGTATTCCAGCTCCCAGTCGCCGCCGGTGACCAAGTTGCCGGTGGCGTCGTCACTGGCGGCCACATCGGCGCTGGTGAAGGCGGCCAATTGGGTCACGAAACTTTGGCCCACAAAATCCAGCGCCACATCGCAACCGTAGAGCATGAGGTCGCCGTTGTCGGTCAGGAAGGTGCCCAGCTGCTGCAGATCGGCCTGGTGGCTGGTCATGTTGTCGCTGGTCAGGGTCAGCGAGCCCAGCTGCATTTGGCCGTTGGAGCCGTGGGTGAAGAGGTGGATGGCCCGGATGTTTTGCTGGCCTTGCAGCGCCTGGTTCAGCTGGGGCAGGCCATCGCTGTCGGCATTCAGACGCACGACGGTCCAGTCGGGCGGCACATCGGCCAGAAGTTGGTCAGCAAAGGGGACCGAGGCGTCGACCACGATGACTTGGCCAGCAGGGTCTTCGCTGAGTGCAAAGGCTGGGTCGACGGGGGCGGGGGGCAGCCCCGTGACGTTGGTGTCGTCGGCGGGGGCGTCTGCCGGCGTGGTGTCCGTGGGGGGCGGGGCGGCTTGCTGGAGTTCGGTGTCGGTGATGGCCTGGCTTGCTTCGGTCAGTGCCGCGCCGTCCAGCAGCATGCGCGGTTCGAGTGCGGTGATCAGGGGGGCGTGGCGTTTGCGAGATTGGGCCATGGACAGCAGTGCCTACTTCATGCTGCTGACCACATGGTCAGTAACACTTTTGGCAATTTAGAAGTAACTTAGACATTTTGATAAATTGGGTGCGTGTAAACCCAAAGAAACCCAATAATTCAGATCGAATATAGATATTGGATTTGTTACGTTTCTTCTCATTGAATCTCAATCTTGCAGATCAGCGCGTAGCCAAAGCCACGCAGGGTGCGGATGGCGTCGTCGGGCGCGCCGCAGGCACTGAGTTTCTTGCGCAAAGAGCTGATGCGCATTTCGAGGTTGGCCGGCACCAAGCCCTTTTCTTTGGTGTCCACCAGTTGCATGGCTTGCCAGCGTTCGAGTTTTTGGCCGGCAGCGCGGCAAAAAGCGGCGAGCAAAAGACCCTCGCCGTAGCTGAGCGACGCGTCGCCGCCAGGGCCTGACAGGCGCAGGGCCTGGTTGTTGAGCAGCAGGTGGGTGACCGATTGGTTGGGATTGGACTTCAGGCGTCGAGCCAGGTTGCGCACGCACACCAGCAGTTCGGCCTGCTCGACCGGCTTGATGAGGTAGTTGTCGGCCCCCGAGGTGTAGCCTTCGAGCCGGTCGTTGAGTTGGCCGCGCGCGGTGATGAGCACGATACCGGCATGCGGCTGGCTTTGTCGGATGCGCTCGGCCAAGCTGAAGCCGTTTTCGCCCGGCAGATTGACGTCAATCAGGTACAGGTCGGGTAAGTCTCGGGTGGGGGTGTCGTCCACCTCTTCGGCGCAAACCACGCCGGTGACGTGGTGGCCATGTTGTTTGAGAAAGTCAACCGTGGCCTCGCGCAGGCTGTCGTTGTCTTCCACGACCAGGATATGGAGTGAGGGCGCAAAGTTCATGGGGTCAGCAAATCAAGAGAGCAAAAAATATTCAAAATGGTGGTGCGTTTGAGCGCAAGGCAGTCCATCAGGCCCCTGCGGGCAGCTCGACCACAAACCGGACCCAGGTGTCGTCGGGTTCGTAGCGGATGTGCCCGCCCAGCGTTTGCATCAGGTTGTGCACCAAAAACAGGCCCAGGCCGGTGCCGGCTTGGCGCTGCGCCTGTGGACTGCGGTAGTACTTGTCAAACACCAGGGCCGGATCGGGCCAGCCCTTGGGGCGCGGCAAGTTGCGCACGGTCAGTCGGACGAAGGGCTGATGGGCATCGCTTTGCAGCGCCACGTGGATGGGGCTGTCCGGCAGCGCGTATTTGCAGGCGTTTTCCAACAGGTTATTGAGCACAATGAACAACAGCTGGCGGTCGGTGCGCACCGTCAGCTGCGCGGGCATGTCGAGCACCACACGGTCAGGCTGGGCACAGGCCGATACCGCATCGCGCAGCAGATCGGTCAGCTGGCAGATTTCGGGGTGGGCCACCAGTCGGTGGTCACCCAGTTGGGTCATTTGCACGCAGCGATCGATCACCCCCGTCATGTCGCGGATGGCTTGTTTGATTTCGTGCGTGCCATTGGCCGAACTGTCCAGGCGCATGTGCATCGTCGCCAGCGGTGTTTTGAGCTCGTGGGCCAGCATGGTCAGCAATTTTTCTTGCTCTTCGCGCACGGTGCGTTCTTGCTGGGTTTGCAGCAGGCTGCGCTCCAGCGCCAAGGCGGTGGAGCGTTGCTGTTTTTGCATCACATGGGCGCGGTACTGCAGCAGCAGCAACACCAAAAAAGCGGTCACCAGGCCATGGGCTTGCACCACATACAAAGGGACTTCATCGCCCTCTGTCCAGCCCAGCCCCGGCAAGGCGGCCACCATCAAAATCAGCACCAACAAAAGATACAAGCCAATCACCGCCGCCCTGGCCAGCGCGGGCTTGGGGCCTGTATGGGCCGCAGACCAGCCTTGCGATGTCAAGACCGCCAGCAAAAAAATGAAGGGACTGATCAGCACCTCGAACATGTTCATTTGCAGTGCCACGGTGGCCCCGCCGGTGAGCAGCAAGGTGATCTTGACCAACAGCAACAGGGGCATGAGCCAAAAAATGCGCACCATCCAGCGCCTGGGACTGAATTCGCGGATCAGCAAGATGTGGAACACCATGGCGCAGCTGACCGCCACCATGCTGAATATGGAGGTGCTCAGGTCCAGCGCCCAGGCTGACCACTGGGCAGGCCACAGGGCGCGCGCATAGCCCAGGCTGTTGAATGCAAAAAACAGCGCTGTCAGCTGGTGCAAACCGAATGCGCCAATGACCCCTTCGCGGCTGAAAAGCCAGTGCGCCAAAGCCCACAGCGCCAGGCACAAGATCAGGCCAATGTAAATGGCAAACATGATTTGCTGGCGCTGCGAGACCTCGCTCAGGTCGCGCATATTGAGCGCTTGCACAAAAATTTGCCGGGTGCTGCTGGAGGCCAACCTGATGTAGATGTCGCGGGCTTCGGTGCCACGGGCAATCGGCAGCAAAAAGTCCAGGCCCTGGAACTCGTCTGCGCGGGGGTGGTGTTGATCGCCCGTGCTGCCCGCAAAAGCTTGCGGGGCCAAGGGGTCGTAAACGTTGATGTCGTCCAGGTAAACGGGCCGAATGCGCAGCACAAGCCGGTCGGGGTCGCGGCGCGCCGTGGGGTGTGCGTGAGGGTCAATGCGCAAGCGCAACCAAATCACCGAATGTCCGAATCCTTTGCTCAGCACCCCTGAAAAGTTCTGAAAGGGTTGCGCTTGAGCCGCTTGCCAACTCATCTGGCCGGTGGTGTCTTCCATCCAGGCGCGCTCGGTGATGTGGTCTTGGGCCAAGGCTGGGCGGTGCAGGGCACACAGCCACAAGGTCAGGCCAACCAGTTGCAGGCACCGCCGCAGCGGCGGGCGGAAAAGCATGAAAAAAGCCCGAAGGAATGGCGTGCACATGCCCCATTGTAGAAAGCGTGCGTGGGGACATCAGGGCGTGCCACAGGCAAAGTTTCAGGGACTGAGGCGATTTTGGCCATTTGCAGGCGTGATAAGGCTTGGCATTTGGTTTCTTTTGGTTTGGCCAAATCTATCAATTTACGATGCGTTAAGGCCTATTGAGTCGAAAAAAAGACTTTCATCAGAAAAAAGATGAAATTTGTAAAGAAATTTGAAAAATTGGAGAACCAAATGGTGTCAAGAACTGCTGCAAATCATTTCAAAAAACCCATGCGTTTGAGCCTGCTGGCCCTGGCCTGCGTGGCGGCCGTGGGTTGTGCCAACGTGCAGCCTGTGGCATTGGCACCACAAGACATGCAGCCCCAAATCCAGAAAGACAACGACACCATCCGCAAAGATGTGGAGCCGATCGTGGGTGCCCTGACGCTGGACGAGGCGCTGGCCCGCGCCCTGAAATACAACCTGGACCGCCGCGCCAAGCTGATGGAAGAGGCCCTGGCCATGGGCCAGCTGGACGTGAGCAAGTTCGACATGCTGCCCAAGATCATGGCGCAGGCGGGCTACACCGACCGTGACCGTGCGCGATTCACTTACAGCAGCCCTTTCCCGTCTGAGACCCCGGGCACCAGCGCAAGCACCACCTCTGCGCGCACCCACAGCAATTACGACCTGGGTCTGACCTGGAGCCTGCTGGACGTGGGCATGGGCTATTACGGCTCCAAGCAGCAAGCTGACCGTTTTTTGGTGGCCGGCGAGAAGCGCCGCAAAGCCATGCACCTGCTGATGCAAGACGTGCGCACCGCTTACTGGCGCGCCGCCAGCGCCCAGCT
>JACCDG011571334.1_pt1 | contig 10372 bp, 12 predicted proteins | sample 7442471 | NCBI WGS metagenome assembly JACCDG01 (sample SAMN15323444, study PRJNA562643) | freshwater metagenome | isolation source: river surface water | place: USA:Blue River Watershed | collected 2017-08-17 | reverse complement strand
GTAATGTCGATGGTCATGGCACTTCTCCTTGACCATCATAATGGAGCATGAAACGTGTTCCGTCAAGTATATAGTTCCCGAACCTCACCAACGCCCTGCGCCTCGCGCTCGGCGCCATCGCCGCTTCCGCCGCCATCATCGCGGCTCTCAAAGCCCTTGGCGTCAACATTCCATTCGTCCGCGCTTCCATCAGCGATCTTGGATGGATCGCCGTCGCGTGCGCGGCTGCAGCAATGGCGCTCAAGTAAGTTGCACGTGAAACATAAGTGAGCAGATACGTCATCGCATTCGACCCACAGGGTCCAGCCGCATCGCGCGGCGTTCATACCGACCGCAGTGGGGAGCCCCTAGTCTATCTCGATGAGGGCGAAGTCTCTACGGTGAAGCTTGACCTTACGGGCTATCTGCAGGGAGCAGAGACGGTTTCTTCAGCCGCCGCGACCGCAGACGGCGTCACAGCGACCGTCTCGACGTCGTCACCAATCGTGACGCTGGTTCTGTCTGCCGCAACAGGATGGACCGACGAAGGCGTCAAGATCACCGTCACCACGTCGACCGGTGACAAATGGGTCGGCACGATCAGGGTTCGACGACGCAACCGCTTCTCGCTCGAAGAAAATGTAAGGGATTACGTCTGATGTCGGCGACTCGTCAGTCAAACGGACTAACCGTCAAACAGGAAAGATTCGCCCGCGCCTACATCAAGACGGGGAACGCCTCAGAGGCGTATCGCCAAGCTTACGACGTTTCACCCGAGACAAAACAGACGACAATCGCGCGAAAAGCTCACGATGTGCTTGCTGACGGCAACGTGGCGGCAATGATTGACGCGCTGCGCAAGAAATCAGCGAGCAAGCACGAGATCAGCGTGGATCGAATTACTTCGATGCTGATCGAAGACAGGGAGCTTGCGCGCTCAATCGAGCAGCCGTCTGCTGCAGTATCCGCGAACGTGGCCCTCGCAAAGCTTCACGGGCTCATGATCGAGCGCAAGCATGTGACGCACAAGCATGACCCCGCAGACCTCACAGACGCCGAGCTTGCAGCTATCGCCGCAGGACGCGGCCCGCCTGCTGCTTCAGCGGAGGATGTCGAGGAAGAGCCTGATCAGCTTCACTGAGGCGACGCTGCCGACGTATCGCGCCGCCGCCCATCACGCTCTGATCGCCGAGAAGCTGGAAGCCGTCGAACGGGGCGAGATCGATCGCCTCATGATCAACATGCCGCCGCGCCACGGAAAGAGCGAACTAGCCTCGCGCCGCTTTCCTGCGTGGTTCCTCGGTCGAAATCCTCACGAGACTGTCCTCTCATCGTCCTACAACGCAGACAAGGCCAACGAATTCGGCGGCGAGGTTCGTGACATCGTCCGCATGAAGGATTACCAGGCCATTTTTCCCGGCGTAGATCTGAAGGAAGACACTCGCGCCAAGGGGTTCTGGCGTACATCACAAGGCGGTTGCTACATCGCGGCCGGCGTTGGAACGGCCCTCACCGGGCGCGGCACGATAGGCCCTATCGCGCTCATTGACGACCCGGTCAAGGATCGGGAGGAAGCCGACAGCGAACGTCATCGCGACCGCGTTTGGCAGTGGTATTCATCCGTAGTCCTATCGCGGTTCCCACGCGCAATCATCCTCGTGCAAACCCGCTGGCATGAGGACGATTTGACCGGAAGGCTGCTCTCAGAGCAGGCCAAGGGCGGGGACAAGTGGCATATCCTAGAACTTCCCGCGATCACGAGCGACGGGTCGGCACTCTGGCCTGAACAATACCCAATCGACGTGCTCGAACGTCTGAAGCGCGCGACGATCCCTCGGGACTGGTCCGCGCTCTACCAGCAGAAGCCGGCGCCGGATGAAGGCGCCTACTTCAAGCGGGATTGGTTCCGTTGGTACGATGAAAAGCCGGCTCAACTCCGCATCTATGGCGCCAGCGACTACGCGGTGACGGACGGAGACGGGGACTATACGGTACACGTGATCGTCGGCGTTGACCCTGATGACAATCTCTATGTTCTCGACGTGTGGCGCGGCCAGTCTGCAAGCGACGTTTGGGTTCAATCCTGGATGGATCTGGTCCGCAAGTGGAAGCCCATCCTATGGGCCGAGGAACAAGGGCAGATCGTCAAATCCATCGGGCCTTTCCTCGAGAAGCGTATGCGTGAAGAGCGGGTCTACTGCAGGCGCGAGCAGTTCGCGTCTGCCGCCGACAAGCCGACACGCTCGCGCGCTATTCAGGCCCGCGCTTCGATGGGCAAGGTCTATCTGCCGAGCAAGTCGCCTTGGCTTGCCGAGTTCATCGGAGAGTTGACGATGTTCCCGGCGGGAAAGCATGACGACCAGGTCGATAGCTTCGGGCTCATTGGACGCATGCTTGACGACATGACCCCGGCCAGCCGGGGTCTGACGAAGCCGACGACGACGAAACAGGATTACAGCGCGCACCGCGCCCAAGCTTCCGACGCATGGAGAACGCTCTGACGGCTCTTGCCGCCATCGCCGCCCCACAGGCGGCAGTTACCAAGACCGACGACTCATCAATGGCCGAGAAGCTCGCCAAGAAGCGCAAGCTTTTGCGCGCGTTCGAGTCCAATAAGCAGCGTGAGCAGACCGAAGCGCAGAAGGCGCGGCGATACTATCATCACAAGCAATGGACGGATGCGCAGATCCGCGTCCTCGAAGCGCGTAAGCAGCCGGTCATCACTGCGAACCGGATACAGCGGAAAATTGATTTCATCGTCGGTGTAGAGCAGCGCATGCGGCGCGACCCGAAAGGGTACGCTCGAACCCCTCTTCACACCCAGGCGGCAGACGTGGCGACGGCCGGTCTTCGCTACTGTTGCGACGTCAACAGATGGGAGCAGATCGCGTCTGACAGCGCTCACGATGGCATGGTGTCAGGTATCGGCGTCGTGTGGGTTGGTGGCGAGGCTGGACGTGATGGAATCGACCCGAAGATAAAGCTTGGTCAGGTCGAACGGTTCTTTTATGACCCGCGTTCTGCCAAGTTTGATTTTTCGGACGCACGATATCTTGGCGTGACGATCTGGATTGACCTCGAAGAGGCAAAGGAGCGTTGGCCCGACTCTGAGGATAGGTTAGAGGAGGCCGTTGACCGAGCTAATCACTTGGCCAATCTCCCGGTTGACCGCGACCGCGCGGAGCAGTGGGCCGATTTCGAGAACAAAAGAGTTCGGGTTGTCGAGATTTGGGAGAAGAAGCGCGGCGCCTGGGAATTCTGCATGTTTACGGGCGACGTCTACCTCGAAGGTGGGCCGTCGCCCTATCATGACGAGGACGGCAAGCCCGATTGCCCCTATGTCGCGTGGTCTCCCTACGTAGACGAGAAGGGGGACAGGTACGGCCTTGTGCGGTCAATGTTCTCGATTCAGGATGAAATCAATCATCGCCGCGGCAAGCTTTTGCACATGTTGAACGTCCGCCAGACGTTCGGCAAGACAGGCGTTGTCGAGGACGTCGACCGGACGAAAGCCGAGATGGCGCGGGCAGACGGACACGTCGAGATTCACGGTGAATGGGGTGTAGACTTCGGCATTGTCGACCAGTCGCAACAGATCCAGGGCCAGGCCGAGCTACTCGCCGAAGCAAAAGCCGAGATTGAGAACATCGGCGCGAATCCTGGCTTGACGGGCAAAGGTCAGGGCGTCGACGGCGCATCAGGACGCGCGCTATTGACACAACGCGATTCCGGCATGACGGAATTGTCTCCGGTCCTCGATCGGCTGCGCGACTGGAAGTTGCGTGTTTACAGAAAGCTGTGGGCGCGCATGCGGCACTTCTGGACCGGCGAGAAGTGGATTCGCATTACAGACGAAGACGATGCCCCACGCTTCATGGGCGTCAACATCGTTGATGACGGCGCTGGCGATTTTAGAATCGGGTCTGTGATGACCGATGAAGGGGGACAGCCGCAAAACTTCATCCAGGGCCAGATTGCCGCGATCGACGTCGACATCATCCTTGAAGAGGGGCCTGATACTATCACGATGACTGAGGAGCTGTTGCAGGCACTGTCGCAGCTCGGCCCCGGCGCTGTACCGCCGGAAATGCTGATCGAATTGTCTAACGCGCCGAACAAGGAAAAGCTTCTGAAGCAGCTCGAAAAGGCGAAAGCGCCGCCGCCCGATATGATGGCCATGCAGCAGCGAATGGCACATCTTGAAGAGGTGTTGAAAGCCGCGGACATCGACGTCAAGCGCTCGACCGTTGAAAAGAACAGAGCCGACACATTTGTCACGCTTGCCGGCGTCGGCGCCAATTCTCAGATGGCTGGTCAGTCGTTCCCGATGCAATTCGGCACGCCTCTCCTCGAGGAGGAGGCGATGTTGTCCGGAGGGATGCAGCAAGACCAAGGGCCTCAGGTGCCGGGCGGCATGGCCAGCGCCGCGCCTCCGAACATCGGCCCGACCGACCCTGAGGCGATGACGCCTCAGACCCCGGATCATGGCGCCGTGATGCTTCAGGCCGGCGCCCCCGGAGGTCTTCCAATCGACCCGAATTTATCAGCGTAGCGTTTGCGTCCCGCGCCGAGGGTTCGGCGTCTCGCCTCGGCCTGGCGTTACAGGCCGTACCGTCGCGCCGGAACGTCATCCGGCGGTTCGTGACCAGCAACGATAATGCGGAGGACGACCATGCAGACCGCCAGCCATACGGCCGAAGAGGCCGCACTCGGGAAGATCTTCAGCAGCGACCGCGATAGGGGCTCAGACACCGCCGAGCCCGCGGCCAAGCCGACACCGGAAGCGGAGGCGACGAGCGCGCCCCCGACAGCCGACGAGGTCAAGGCCGAGCCGACTGCGAAGGACCCCGAGACGGGACGCATGGTACCCTTGTCGGAACTTCTCGGCGAGCGCAAGCGCTACTCGTCAGAGAAGAAGCTTCGGGAGGAAGCCGAGGCCAGGGCGAAGGCCATGGAGGACGTCGTCTACCGCCTCCAGCAAGGTCAGACCCAGCATCAGCAGTATCCCGAGCCTGACCCCTACGCCGACCCTGCCGGCGCACTGAAGGACGTGCAGCGTCGTCTCCGCGAGGAGATGGATGCACGAATCGTCAGTGTTTCGATGGCAGGCGCCGTCCGCTCTTACGGGCGGGAGATGGTCGACGAGGCCATCGCAGAAGCCAAGCGCCAAGGCGTGTCGGAGCAGTTCATTTCTCGCCCCGATCCGTTCGAGGATCTCATCGCGTGGCACAAGCGGCAGAAGATCATCGCCAAGATTGGTGATGACCCGGACGCTTACGAGAAGAATCTCGAAAAGCAGATCGAGGCTCGCATTCTCGAAAAGATCCGACGTAACGGGTCTCCGACATCACAACCGCCGCCGCGCCTCCCTGGCACGCTCGTCGATGCGACTGCATCGGGGCCGCAGGGGGTCGCAATCCCGACAGGAGAGCAGGTGCTCGGCCGGATTTTTGCGACAGATCGCAACCGGAGAGCGTGAGCCTGCTCTGATCAGAGCAAGGGCTAAAGACTATGGCAAACACGACGGTTCTTTCAGGCCTCGACCTGACCAGGTGGCAGGAGGACTTCGTCCGCGAGTACGTGCGGGACTCCGGCTTCGCGCCCTACATGGGCGACAGCCCGACCGACATCATCCACGTCATCAACGATCTGAAGTCCAGCGGCTACACCGTCCGCGTGCCGCTCGTCGCCCGCATGCAGGGTAACGGCGTCTCCGGAAACACGCGACTCGGCGGCTCCGAGGAGAGCCTCGACCAGTATTATCAGGACGTGTCCTGGGAGTTTTACCGCAACGGCGTCGAGATCTCCAAGAAAGAGCGCGAGAAGTCGGCCGTTGATCTCCTCGGCGTCACGAAGCCGCTTCTTCGTGAGTGGGCGGCGGAGTTGATGAAGTATCAGATCATCGACCAGATGCACACGATGTCGGACGGCACTCAGTACAAGGACGCGTCGGCCGGCACGCGCAACACGTTCGTGACGAACAACTCCGATCGCATCTTGTTTGGTGCGGCGAAGTCGAATGCGTCGTCAGGCGTCATGGCGACGGCGCTTGCGAATATCGACTCGAGCGCCGACAAGCTGACCCCGACCGTTGGTTCTACCGCGAAGCGATTGGCCAAGACGGCGAACCCGCACATTCGCCCGTTCAAGACCGGCACTCAGGGCCGCGAGTTCTACGTGATGTTCTGCAATCCCTGGTGCTTCCGCGACCTCAAGGCCAACGCGACGATCATCGCCAACAACCAGTATGCTCGTGCGCGAGAAGGTGACGCGATGGACAAGAACCCCTTGTTCCAGGACGGCGATCTGATCGACGACGGGATCATCTATCGCGAGATCCCCGAGTTCTACCAGGCTCGTCAGGGAACCGGCGTCAACACGAACATGCACCTTGCCAGTGCCGGTTCGAGCAGCATTGACGTCGGCGTCAATGTTCTGGTCGGCGCACAGGCCCTCACCGTCGCCAACAAGCAGATGGCGACGCCGACCGAGAAGACCGAGGACGATTACGGCTTCTTCCGCGGCATCGGCATCGAGCTCGCTCACGGCATCAGCAAGCTGCGTTGGAACAACGGTTCCGGGACCAACAAGGACCTCGGAATGGTGACGGTCTATTGCAGCGCCGTGGTCGACGCCTAATCCGGGAGGACATGAAACATGGCTACTTATACCACTCAGAGGTCGCAGACCTACGCCACCCGCTTCGCGGTCGGTGGCGCGCGGGCAACCGTGACAGACGTTGTCGCCGTCGCTCTCACCACGGCGATGATCGACAACGCAAACGACGAGATCGAGCTTCTCAAGGTCCCGTCTGGTGCAGTGATCACTCGCGTGCTTCTGCATTGCACCGATGTCGACACGAACGGCAGCCCGGCCATTCTGTGGGATATCGGCGACGACAGCGACGAGGACCGCCTCATCGCGGCGGCGACGGTGGGCCAGTCTGCCGCGTCGACGGATGCTCTTGCATCGACAGGGATCGGCTACAAGTACAGTGCTGACACGAAGATCAAGGCATATGTCAACACCGCTGCGGCAACCGCCGCGACGGGAACCCTGACGTTCCTGGTTGAGTATTTCGTCGATCCGAACTTCACCCTCACCAACTCCGTGGTGTCGTGATGAAGTTCCGGTATGTGGGCGACGCCCCGGAGGGCTCAATCGACGCCTTCGGGGTTCGCTTCCGCCCCGGAGAGGTGTCCGACGTCACGGACCCTGCCGCATGCCGGAAGCTGGCGGGGAACCGCTTTTTCGAAAAGGTCGAGGGGGATGCGTCCCCCTCGACTGCCGAGGCCGCGCCTTCTGTGCACGAGCCGGTTGCTGTTGTCCCGTCCCTCGAGGATCAGGCGCGGGCGCTCGGCATCAAGGTTGACGGGCGTTGGTCGGAACGTCGGTTAAGGGTCGAAATCGACAAGGTGCGCGATGGCGGTTCGGTCAAAGCTTGATCTCGTCAAAGCGGTGATGATCGAAGGTGGATGGCTGGCGGCAGGAGAGACGCCATCAGCTGACGACTCCTTGATTATCGAAAACGCATACGACGAGCGGATTGGCGAGCTGCGCACAGATGGGCTCGCCTCGTGGCCTGCTGATGAGATCCCGCTCGACGTGTTTAGGGCTCTGGTCAAGCTGATGGCGAACGTCATGGCCCCGGCTTTCGGGAAGACCTATGACCCCGCCGTCGAGGAGTATTGCAGGCGGATGATGCGACGCGTCACGGCGAAGCGTCGAAGCGGCGACCCGACCCCGATGCAGTCGATCTGATGGGCTTGGTTCCTATCCCTCTGCCGACGATGTCGGACCCTGGACGGTTCGGAGAGGATGGCGCGCAACGTCTCGTCAACGTCGTCCTTGAACAGACGACAGTCGGAGGAAAGCGCAGTCTCGCCATTTACCAGAGGCCTGGCCTCGTGAGCTTTGCCGCTCTCACCGCTGCTTCGGGCGGCGTGCGTGCAATTTTCGAGATCGACAACACACTGTACGCCGTAGCCGGTCGGCAGGTCTATCAATCGACGTCGGAAGGGTCGGTGACACAGCTCACCGGCGGCATAGCTGCAGATGGGCCAGTGCGGTTCGCTCGCAACATGGCGTCGATCCCGATGGTGGCGCTCGTCGCCGGAGGGACGTTGACCATTCTGCAGGGCGGAACCCTGACCGAGGTTAGCGACGAGGATCTGCCTCCTCCTGTCGACGTGGCGTTTCTCGGGGGATATCTCGTCTATCCGATCGAGGATGGCCGGTTCTTCTGGTCAGAGATCAACGATGACGATGTGGACGCGTTGTCGTTTGCGACGGCCGAATATGCCTCGGATCGTATCCTTAGAACGATCTCTCACCGGAACGAGCTGTTTCACTTCGGGGCGACCAGCATAGAGGCTTGGGGGCTGACAGAAAATGCCGACGCTCCATTCGGCCGCGTCACGGTTCGTGACTACGGCTGCCGCTCCGCAGGATCGGTGTGCCAGGTGTCTAATACGCTGGTGTGGATCGACAAGACGGGTCGGGTTGTCAGGCTGAACGGATACGACGCCGAACGGATATCCCATCACGCCGTTGAGCGCGACATCATGGCGACCGACCCGGAGGACATCACGTCAACGTCGTTCTCTCTCGGCGGTCATGATTTCTATGTTCTCAACATGCCGACGCGCACGTGGGTTTTTGACGTCGGGTACGGCTGGTACGAGTGGAAGACGCGCCAATATGAAAAATGGAACGTCGCCCAATGTGCCGCTTTCAACAACCGCGTCATTGCCGGAAGCTCTGAGGCTGGGACGCTCTACACCATTGAAACGGTGGCATATGACGACGCTGGCGACGATCTTGTCATGTCTGTCCGCGTGATGTTCCCGACCACCTCACCGCGGCCTCAGCGTCTTTCCGCCGTCTATTGCAACCTCGTTACCGGACGCGGGCTCATCAGCGGCGCCGATACGGACACAGACCCGGAATTGATGCTCGCAGTGAGCAGGGACGGCGGCAACACGTGGCCAGCTTACCAGACGCGCAAGCTCGGCCAAATCGGCGACCGCGACAAGGACGTGACGTTCCGCCGGCTCGGCTTGTGCGGTCGATCAGGGACGACGATTGAAATAAGCCTCTCTGCTGCTGTCGGGACTGGGATTGTAGGACTTTCCGCAGATATGGACCTCGCGGCGGCATGAGCACGGCGCAACCGATCCTGCCTCAAGGTATCCGGATCACAGACCCCCGCACCGGGCAGCTCACGCCTGAGTTTCTGAAGTTCCTCGCTGATGTGCTCCGCCGTCTCAATGATCACGAGACGCGCATCGCTGCACTGGAGACGCCCTGATGGACCCTCTTTCACTCGCACTTCTCGGCGGTTCGGCCATCTCCACGCTCGGCGGCATGTGGGGCTCAGGCAAGGCCCGCCGCGACATGGAGCAGGCCGCCGCCCAGGCTCGCGCCGCTCAGGCTCAGGGCTTTGAGCAGGGGAGGAATGCCCTTACCGCCGGCCGGGACTCGGCAATGGGGTATTACAACCCCCTGATCCAGTCCGGCGACACGGCGCGCGCCGCCTATGAAACCAGCATCGGCTTGCGTGGCCGCGAGGCGCAGCAGGGCTGGAACGACGACATGATCCGTGACCCCGGCTATCAGTCCGGGCTTGACCAGGGCCGCCGGCAGATCGACGCGTCCGCGTTCTCGCGCGGCATGGGGATGTCCGGCGCGACGCTCAAGGCGCTCCAGCGCCAGGGCTATAACTACCTCACTGACGCGACGCAGGCTCGCCGCGCGGCTTACAGCCCGCTGATGCAGCAGGGCCAGGGCGCGTCCGACGCCGCCGCCCGCATGCAGTACGGCTACGGCGGGGATATGTCCCGCCTCTACACCGGCCAGGGCGAGGACGCGGCGAACTCCTACCTCGCGGCGGGCCAGATGCGAGCGCAGAGCCGCATGCAGCCGATCAACGCTTTGACGCAGAGCCTCAACAGCGGGATGCAGGCCTACGGCTACGGCATGGGCCGCCAGGGGCCGCAGCAGTACCAGCAGCCGCAGGGCTGGGGCGGGGTTCCGTCGTGGTGAGGAGCTGACCCATGGCCGTGAATTGGAACATCCTCGCTCAGCCCCTCCCCGAGGCGACGCCGTTCAATCCGTTGGCTGCGATCCAGGCTCATCGCCAGGGCGTCGCGGACTACCGCACCGACCGGAAGGACAACGCTCTGTTGGCGGCCGGAAAAAGCATGGCGGCCGGCGACAGCAAGGGCGCGCAGTCGGCATTGTACGGCGCGGGCGAGTTCGACGCCGGGTTTAAGATCGGCCAGCACCAGCTTGCCCAAGCTCAGCACGAAATGGAGACTTGGCAGCGCCTCGGGAAGCTCGCCGAGAACGTATCCCCCGACCAGTGGGGGCAGACGGTCGGCATGTTCAAGCG
>JACCDG011703234.1_pt1 | contig 10373 bp, 7 predicted proteins | sample 7442471 | NCBI WGS metagenome assembly JACCDG01 (sample SAMN15323444, study PRJNA562643) | freshwater metagenome | isolation source: river surface water | place: USA:Blue River Watershed | collected 2017-08-17 | reverse complement strand
TACAAGACGTACTTGTACGCGCGTACACTCAAAGCATCAAAAAATGAAATTTTTGTACTCCGACACGCAAGACTATGTCGACCCAAAATACGACTTCATTAATGATCGTAATGCTCCGGGGCGACAGCGTTATTGGGATGATGTCTATGCCCACGAGTTAATGACGCCGGCCCCCTATGACGGTTTGCTGGTCGCTATCAGTGGCGTTCGTCAAGCACCGGGCGTCGCGAAATCTAAAGTTAGATACTCTACAGCGGAAGAACAGAGGCTATTGCGCGATGGAGTTCGCAAGTTTCTTCGCATGGATACGCCGGCACTCAAGGACAGCATGATCTTAGGTGACTGCGGAGCATTCGCTTACGCCGAGCTGGATAAGCCTGCGTTTTCCCCCGAGGAAGTCTGCGAGTTTTACAACGATGCAGAATTCACGCATGGTATCTCACCAGATCACATCATCTTCGCATGCGATGAAGATAACCCCCCTGCAGCGTCTGTGGATGCTAGCATTATTGACCGTTATGAGATTACCCTCGCGAATGCGAGAGAATTTCTGAAACTATCGCAGCAAGAAATGTCGGTTTACAAGCCGGTTGGTGCAGTGCAAGGTTGGTCGCCTGAGAGCATGGCAACTGCTGCTCTTGAACTGGAAAAAATGGGATACGGCTATCTCGCAATCGGTGGCCTCGTGCCTTTGAAAGTCCCGACGATTCACAAAGTACTGAAAGCGATTCGCTGCACGATCAACCCTGACACAAAAATACATCTTCTCGGATTTGCAAAAGCAGACAAAATCCATGAATTTCTTGATTACGGTATCACCAGCTTCGACTCGACATCTCCGCTAATTCGCGCCTTCAAAGATGCGAAGGCGAATTACTACATGCCTTCATCGAGCGGGGGTCTTGAGTACTATGCCGCGATAAGAATTCCGCAGGCTATTGAGAATTCCCGTCTCTTACAAGGAATCAAGCGCGGTGTATTTAGCGCGGAAGATCTGCAGAAACGGGAGCAGCGAGCGTTGAAAGCCATCCGTGCCTATGACAAAGGTGTGGAAACGCTCGACGCCGCGCTCGAAGCGGTTACCAGCTATCAAAGTTTTTTAACTCCGGAAGCCGCTGATCGAGAAGATGTAAATGAACTCCCCATAAATAATTTGGCGGGCATTACGAAAACTTTAAAAGACCGTCCGTGGCAACACTGTCAATGTAGCGTTTGTCGCGAAATCGGCGTGGAAGTGATTATCTTTCGTTCAAGTAACCGAAACAAACGTCGTGGATTTCACAATCTCGCGGTTTATCATAATCACGTAAAAAATACACTAGCTCAGTAAACATGGGAACCTTCCGATACAACGCTATTCGCGCTCAACAGGCGCCTGACCATGATGTTTTCGTATTTGCGGCAAACGCGCAAGAGGTCCTGGCTTTTTCAGAAATTGAGCGTGTAGGTCGCACCAAAGAAGGCAACCTGCAAGGATTCCAGCGACATCAAGTGGCCGGACATATTAAAGAAATCCGTGATTACTTGAAGCGAGATGATGCTCTTCTTCCGAACGCGGTAATTGTGGCTTTTCTCGAGGGGGTCAAAATCCTCCGTGATTATAATGGTGTCGTCGAAATTGAAATAAATACGAGCGCCGTTGAGGGGAACAACAACACACATGACGCGCCACCATATAAACCTGGATTTGTCGTGGATGGTCAACAACGGTTGAGCGCCCTATCTGGTTTGGACAAGCCTGGATTCCAGGTCTTTGTGTCTGCGCTGATTTGCAAGGACTACAACGAATTACGGCAACAATTCGTTTTAATAAATAACACCCGCCCTCTGCCGCGAGCGCTAATTTATGAATTGCTACCTTCGGTCGAAGGACTTCCTGAGCGATTTACGTCACGACAATTCGCGGCTCGTGTCGTCGACCGCTTGAACTTTGAGGCTCAGTCGTCGTTGGTAGGGGAAATTAAGCAGCATACCAACCCCAAAGGATCAATAAGCGACTTGGCAATGCAAAAACTGGTGATGAATTCAGCTTCTGACGGAGCTATTCGTGCCCTGTTGCATCTTCCGCAGTTCGAGCAAAACTCGGTTGCTCTGATAAGTAATTTTTTCCAGGCGGTTAGAAAGGTATTTCAGTTCGAATGGGAAGGCATGACAGCGCGTACTTCCCGTCTGAAACATGGCGCAGGCATAGTTGCTATGGGGTTTATTATGGAATTACTCCATTCCGTCCAAGGCGCAAACTCGGCTGAGGAGTTTATTCCAGGCCTCATGCTGTTAAAAATTCATACGGCGTGGACCGAGGGACACTGGCGTTTTGCCGAGGATGATGTGCGACCTTGGAATGGCATTCAGAACACTCCCAGTGATATCGACCTGCTTTCAAGCTACCTCGTACGCTGTATGAAGCGCGAGTTACGCAAGCTAAAACAGGTCTCGAACGCTTAGAGGAGCGAATGAACAGAAACGCGCTTGTGTTGTTCTCGGGCGGTCAAGATTCCGCCACCTGCTTAGCGTGGGCCCTCGATCAGTACGACCACGTTGAAACCATAGGCTTTAATTATGGGCAACGCCATGCTATTGAGTTGAGTTGCAGGACAGCTTTCATCAACGGGTTGCGTGAGGACTACCCCCATTGGTCGAAAAAACTGGGAGCGGACCATCTACTCGATATGGGACTGCTTTGCCAAATAAGTGACACCGCGTTAACCCAGACTAAGGCGATCGAATGGGAAGCATCTGGTTTACCCAATACCTTTATACCTGGTCGGAATTTGCTGTTTTTTACATTTGCTGCCGCATTGGCGTATCGGCGTGATCTTAAGTTCCTCGTAGGAGGAATGTGCGAAACGGATTACTCGGGCTATCCAGATTGTCGTGACAACACTCTCAAAGCACTGCAAGTTGCGCTTGGATTAGGACTCGATACTCGACTAGTCATTGAAACCCCTTTGATGTGGATAGATAAAGCAGATACTTGGCACCTAGCCAAAAATCTCGGTGGTGAGAGGTTAGTAACGCTCATTCAAGAGGAAACCCACACCTGTTACCTAGGAGTTCGGAGCCGCCGGCACGTCTGGGGTTACGGGTGCGGGAGTTGTCCAGCGTGTGATCTCCGGAAGGCCGGTTTCGAAGCATTCGAAAGAGGAAACCTGCATGAGTTATAGCGTAAAAGAGGTCTACTACACACTACAAGGTGAATGATTGAAAACCAGTCGGCCGGCGGTATTTTGCCGGTTTTCTGGATGTAGTTTGTTGAATGGCCAGGAAGAAGATAGACAGACAGCGGTCTGTAAATTTTGTGGCACAGACTTTGTCGGCGCTGATGGCTCGTTAGTTTCAAATTTGAAACCGCTGAATCGCTCGCTAGAGCAATTGCTGCCATATGGCCGATCGCAGGACAACCCCGCTATGTTGTTCTAACGGGGGGCGAACCATTGTTGCAAGTCGATTCCCCACGCATAAACTCGCTGCACAAATGGGATTCTGAAGTAGCGGTCGAAAAAAAATGGCTCCAATCTCGCGCAGAAAGGCATCGATTGGCTTTGTGTTAGTCCAAAAGCAGGCACTGAGTGGAGACGACGCAAGGGGGACGAATAAAGTTTGCCTTCCCACAAAAAAACCTACTTCCAGACGCTGTCGACCACTCTGATTTTAAACCTTATTTACTTCAACCCATAGCGAGAAGTCCGCGCCGCGAGAATACCAAATCTGTAGTTGAATACTGTAGAAAACCCGCGGTGGCGCTTATCACTTCAAACCCATAAAATTTTGCAAATTCTCTGAAAAATACAATGAAATCAAGCAACGGTATTTCTAATTTCTTGCATCATTAATTTAACAAATCGAGTTTTTTGGCCTTTGCATAAGGCTAGCCTTGAGCGTCCAAACATTGGTAGCAAACCGTTATCAAATTGGTTAAAATGAATGCTCCCTGGACTCGGACTTTTCGGATCGTCAGTTCGTTTTTATCAGAGTTGCAAGTTACACAGCGGAATTTATCCATTTGCATTCGGTAATACATCATTCTCATTCTATGCCCCCTCGGAATCGAATTAACCTCTCGGCAGGAATGCTCTAATTCTTTAGAGGCACGGATACCGCTACTATCTCCTTTGCCAGTATTACATAGGGTACAAAGGACCTGTAAATTATCCGGAAGGTTAGTCCCATCTTTACTCACAACCGCTATATGGTCGACGACTGGCCTCATGCTGTCTTCGACTCCACCACCATCAAAATATGGCTTAAAGGGGTCTGACGTCCCCTCAAGTGATCGATCCTCCTCGATATTTATTCTGTCGGTGTCGTTCAGAGGTAATTTACAGGAATTACATCTGTTTCCTTGCTTTTCCAATAATCTATGGCGCCGCCCACCAAGGCCAGGTTTTCGGTTTGCATCCCAGTTATCCAGAACAACAGCAACAGAACGGGCAAGTTTTCCCACGGAGTCTGAAGGAAAAGAAAAATGCGATCGGATATATTCTTCGATCAACACGTTTCTTGATTCCGGACGTTCAGGGGAAAATTCAATCGCCTCTGGTGGCGAAAAATGTAGAGCAACCCTTAACCTCAACTCACTTCGAGAAGCGGGTTCTTGCATTCCAGGTAGGCGAAGCAACTCAGAAAGATTATTAACCGCCCACAACCTGTAATCTCGCAAATTTACCTGTGAATAAAAACTTGGCTTGCGACTGTCGTCCTCATATATTTTTGTCGACAACGCTGCCTCGGAAAGCAACAATTCCAAATTTGCTTGGTCAACTTCTAGTCTCATGTTGTGGACCGGAATAGTTTACGATTTCCAAGATTTTGACATTGGCTGTTAATCGCCTCATTAAGGCTTTCTCGGAACGCTTTATGTCCCGCGCCAGTATCGAGGCCCTTCATTTTCCATTCTTTGGTGAAAAACTCCTCCGATAAAAAGGTTAGCTGCAGCGAAACTTCTTCCTTTAGGGTAGACGGATCTGCGAAAGGAGATTTTTCGTTCCTCAAGTTCCGCCTTGGCATGTCGTTGGCGAACATATCAAATAGATACTCTTGAAGAATAACAAGAGAAACTTTTTGCAGAATTTGAGGATTTATTCTTTCCGCAGCTGCAACCCAGGCAGCAGGATATTTTTCCTTGATCGCCTGCCACATAGAATAAAATAAGGAAATCCTAAATGAATAATCACTCCACTCAGGGATATCTTTATAAATAGTTTTATATTTTTTATTCGGCTTTATAAATTTTGATACCACTTGGAACGCCACGTTTTCCGGTATGGCCGCCTTAGACCCATCTCTCCCAAAATTGATCAGCTTATAAAACGGCGATTTTGAATCCGTGTTCATTTTATGAGTCCACTCGGTTTCTTCTGCCGTAACCCCAACCTGCTTAAATCGGTCATACAGTCCGTCTATCTCACCGTTGGACAGTGACGTTGAGATGATCGCTCTTAATTCCGTTTTATTCAGCGGCTTCGCTTTATTATTTAAAACATAAAAATGAAACACCTGCTCGGAATAACTTAGACCCGGCAGCAAGACGATTGGAAGTGAAACCGGGAATTGATTTACATTTTTTGCACCATAAACCCGATGCTGTCCATCCAATATAAGCCCAGGCTTTGAGATGCCAAAAATGTAATTCTTTACTGTTTCGCGTAAACCATCATCGAGGTTTTCCAGTTTCGACCCAGCCCCTTCGAGTATCTTTACAATGCTCGCGATGTAGGATTGAGGCGGAATCTCTTCATTCTCATCGTCGTCTTCCTCCTCGTCGTCTCCTGCATTTTCAATTGCGATGGACGCGAGTTCTTCCTGGTTCAAACGCGCCTTTAACTCAGTAATCGTATCTTTAACTAATTCTTCAAAATCTTTGGTTGATAATGTGATTTCTATTTCTACCAATCCATCCGCAGCACCTGCGATCGGCGTAATTTTTGTATTTTCCTTTCGAGCAGCGATAATGATGCTACTCGGTATTATATTATTACCCTCATCCACTTCTGTCATAAAATACTCTGAAATTAACGAATGGCGCGCCCCAAGGTCTCGCTGGTAGCCCGCCAAAAAATCTTCTTTTTTACGAGGTACGTCGCACCATTTTAAAATTTCTTCCGCATTAGATTGGAGCAAATAAAATGGGCGAGCATTAGGCGTTTGCTTAACTTCAATTGCTTGATACTTAAATTTTTCAGACATTAAATTTACCCCACTAAAGACTTGATCTTAGCGTTTATTAAGACCCAAAATGATTGCGTTTACAATTGCAAATAGCTTTATCGATTTATGTCCAACTTAAGAGCCATGACGTTTCACGCCCTTTAATATATTACAATCAAAGACAATGAGAAATTAATCCAATCTCGAAATATAGCGAATTGCGTCGGGAATTTCAGGTCTTTGGACGAGGTGTTTTGCGAAGCCAGCTTGAATGAGATTCGTCTTAGGAAACTTGGGCACGGTCGTCTGCATTTCGTCTAAAGTTACCCCGAAATTCTTAAGACAAGAATTTCATATTTGGAATATTTTAAAATGATGCCACCTTTGTCTATACGCTATTGCTTTGCCGCGCAAATTGCAACCTACTTGGTACGGAATGACAACGATGACCTGAGACGTTTAGAAAAAGTCGCTAGCCAGCATCCGGTCGCGATATCCCCCCGTTTTCAATAGCGCGGTAGTTTAGAGTCCGAGGTTAATGTAACTGACTTTTGGGCGGGCGTTTTGGCATAGGAGGCTGGCGTTAAGCCGCCGAGCGATTTCTTCGGGCGCTCGTCGTTATATTCACGGTGCCAGATATTGATTCAATAGCGATTCAAGGGTACGCGAGATGCTAGATAACCGACTGCTTAACGCAGTGGACGGCCTGGGACCGGCGACTCTGGAAAACCTTTGTGTATTCATTTGGGCGCACACGGAAGTTGCAGTACCTGGCTTGTGTTCCGTAATGGTGGAGCGGCGTATAAGCGTCGGCAAGTGCGCGCCGCGCTGGGGCAATCCCTTCTAATCAGTCGACGGCCATGGCCGGCACCAATTGGCTTTGCCGGATCACGCGTTCTACGATGCGTGTGGTGCCACTACCGTCGACTTGAAGCAGAGTCGCATCCACACGCAAGGCTGCTTTTATACAGAAGAAAGCCTGGTGGGTGGCGGCCCCAGAGACGAACACCACCCAGTCGGCGTTACGGCTTCCAGTTTTCAGGCGAGGCGTGCAGATTTCATCGGAATTGGTGTCAATCTTAGCCTGCGGAAACGCTGCTTCAAGGACGCGCGCTGCTCGACTGATAGCTTGGGCATCCATACTGTAGAGGAGGATGCGCGCCTGAATGTCCGCGCGAACCTGCGCTTCTCCATCGGTATCTTCCGCCGGCCTCGGCGGCAAGGGAAACCCGGCTTCATGTGCCAGGAGCTCCAGCAGGCACCGTTCGGCGGTCGAAAGACGTGCCCAACTTTGGGTGGCTGCTTGAACCACCTTGGCTTTCCACCTCAGGCGAGCTTCGTCATCCCTGCAGGGATGAACGACCAATAAGTCTGCCAGATCCAGCCCCCAGGCGATTTCCCTCGGTGATGGGGTTTCAGAAAAAACATCGCCCAGTCGGTCAACCAGTCCGGTGTATTCCTTGGGCGTGAGGCCTGCGATCAGTGCATGGCGCGTTGCTAGTCGAACCATCTCCCGTTCGCTTTCGCCAGCGCGGTCGCGTACATGCAGTGCCTCGATGAAGCCGAGGTAGAACCTAACCAGTGTGCTAGTGGGCGTGGTGCGGATCACCAGCCAGTCGAACCAGATCGGCAGCAGGGATTCGAACAAGGGCGACGCGTCGAGTGCGACGTCTTCTATCGTCGATAACAGCGACTGCACAAAGCTGGGTTGCGCCAGTAAGGCTTCGGCGTCAGGTGATTGAACCAGTTCCCGCCAATACACCAGCATGTCATCGGCTTTAGCCGGAGTGGAGGTCGATTGGGAACCAGGCAGCGCAGGCTTGGGAATGTCCTGCTCAGCGAGCTTTTCGACATCTGCCAGAAGACGTGGCCGAGTCTGCCGCACTTTCATCGCTATATCGGCGTCGGCCGAATGGAGTCGATCGATCGCTGCTCTGGCCTGGCCGGGATGCCCGATTTCTTTGGCGCAGCGCAGTTGTACCTGCAACACCTCGACAGAGTCTGGCAATGGTTGCAGCAGCGCCAACGCCTGCTCGTAGCGTTCCGAATCCATCTCGTGAATCGCCTGCTCCAGTCCGGACTTAGGCTGCAATGCCCGAGCCATCGTCGCAATTGCCTCAGATGCAGGGCCAAATCCGCGGGGGCCCAGGTCCTGAAGCAGGGATGTGCACAGTTGGGCCGATGGCTCATTCAACGCCAGTTCGTGCAGCAAAAAGCCTTTCAAGGCGGCCGGCCGGCGGCTGCGACCACGCCCCTTGAGCAAGTTCGCTGCAATGATGCGCACGTGCTGGGCAAAGGCATCTACCAGGGCGCTTGCGACTCCTCTTATCTCCACGGGGGCAAGGTAGGTCTCGTACAGCGCATCCCAAATGTCACCGTAGGTCTCCGGTGGCAGGCGAACCTTGAGCAGGTCATCCCATTGGGGGTGGTCCAGGATTCGGTCCCAGCGTCCGAAGGCCGCATGTAACCGGATTTCGAGGAAGGCACGGTTTTCTGCGCTGAGTCCGTGCTGATCCCGAAGCGCCGCCATCGCGGCCAAGGCTTCCTTCTCGTTGCGGGCCAAAAGGGCGCAATCAAAGGTGGCGCGCAATTGGTGGAATGTACGCAGTTCTTGGCGAGGGCGCGCAGGCCGCAGTTCCAGCAGTTGCCAATAGCGCTGCCAAATTGCGATGACCCGCGGTTCAAACGTGGATGTGATCGCAAAGAATACCGTCACATGCAAGCCCGCATGAGTGAGGGCTGATCTGGCACTCTCCTGTGTTGCCGACAAGACCGCGCCGTCCTTCTCGAACTCGCCGAAACTCGGCCCAACAAATGCCACCATCTCGTCATGCAGGCCCCGCGCGCTCAACTCGTCATGTGCACACGCCAGCCAGCAGGTTCGCTCGGCTCCTGGCTCCAAAAACGGCAAAAGCATAGGGCGATCGTTAAGACCCTTGCCGTACCGAGAAATAGCCGAGACCAGTGCCAGCGGTACAGTCTGCTGGTTGTCGGGCACAGCACCGACCAGGGGGTTGGCGTAGGTGTTGACACCCGCAAAAAACCTACCAAGCACGGCCTGCGCCGTGGCTCCGGCCGGGCTGACCGGTGGGCTAGTGACTGGTGCCATGGTTTGCGAATTCCAGGCGGATGCTGGCCACCTTTTGCGGGTTGAAGTCGATCGTCAGGGACTCCGCGTTCAAACCGATTCCCCGTTCGGTGAAGTTCATGGATCCACCGATCCAGACTCGATCGGTCAGCAGGCCTTTGGTGTGAAAGTCTGGGATCTCCGACCACACGCATGCGTCCTGTAGTCCGATGTCTGCCAACGCCGCGGACAAGCGCTTGCCAAACGGCTTGTTGTGAGGATCCGGCCGTACTCGGATGTCCAAGCGTGTGTTGTTGGCGGCAACGGCCACCAGCACCTCGATCAAGCGGATTTCGCGGCGACCCCACTCCGGATTGAGGCCCTCGAAGCTTCCAGTGGAGTTGTCGAAGATCACGATGTCTGTGACCCAAGGCGCGGCCAAGTAGATGGTTTTGCTGGGCAGAAGCAGTTCTTCGGCCAGGACCATGGCCAGCACGTCCCGGGCTGCGCGCGGGGCGGTCGTGGCCGACTTGAAAATGTAGCGTACGTTGGTCATAGCGCGTCCGGGATCGAGAAGGTCCACTCGATGCGGTCACCGAGTCGCTTGACCTCGGTGAGTTGGGCAAACACGTTCAGGTATTCGAACTGCACCGGTTCGGTCACAAGGGCAGCCACCACCTGGGGCAGCAGCTCGCCAGCCAAGCTGGCCGGCACTGAGACGACGGCGCGAGAAGCGGTCAGCAGGCGATCTCGCACTTGTTCCTCCCAATCCGGGTGCGCGGGATCGATAGGGTCCGGTCGGGGCGTCAACCACTGCGCTAGCAACAGGCGCTCGGTGTCAATACTGAACGATGAGAAACGATTCGACCAGGGCATGGCGACCGCGCGCAGTGCGTGGCCTTGGGGCCAGAGCAGACCCATCAGAACACCGAAGCGCCACGCCTGCCGGTTATCGGCAGGCAAGAGCTGGCCGGCGTTTTCAAAGGGTTGGTCCAGCCGGTCATCGACGCTGAACAGGGCGCACAGGACTCGGACATCGACCTCAACACCGTGCAGCGCTTCTAACTCGTCCCATCGCTCATGAATCAACGCCAACAGGCGATCCAGTTCACTGGGGCTGTCTGGGCGCAACAGCCGCATGCTCAGCGCCACGCTGTAG
>JACCDG011660846.1_pt1 | contig 10373 bp, 9 predicted proteins | sample 7442471 | NCBI WGS metagenome assembly JACCDG01 (sample SAMN15323444, study PRJNA562643) | freshwater metagenome | isolation source: river surface water | place: USA:Blue River Watershed | collected 2017-08-17 | reverse complement strand
ATTCTTGATATTCTTCACGGATGCCCTTGATCGTGACCATATCGCGAGTGATGGCGATATCAAGATCGTTTGGACTCACACCTGCTACCAAAGCCCGAATCACAATTACATCAGCTGTCTGGTACATATCTACCGGCAGTTCACCTTCTTGGGGAGTGTGGTCGTGGGTGTTGCCGTCCTGCCAGGTTTCTTCCTCTTCACCGTATTCGTCTACTTCTTCGGCTTCTTCGTCACCAAAGTGGTGGTTATCAGACAAGACACGATCGTAATCGTCGTGCTGTACATTGCCGGTGAGTCGGTCGAGGAATGATGGTTTTTTCATAAAGAGGGAACTAAGGTACTAATTGCTTCCGTTCGGTAGCTTTGACTTTTTCGAATAAGAAGAACAGGATAATAATTCCTATCCAGACGAAGAGAAACACACCGAGGATAGTTTCTCCACTTGCATCAATTATAAAAAAGTTAAAGAGAGCATGCAATACAATGGCAAGGCATAACCCAAGCATGCCAAAGCCAATTTGGGCCGCTTCACTCTTGTAAAAGGCGAAGGCGAGGAAGACCCCCACAGTACCCGAGGCAAGGATATGGAGGAGGGAAGAGCCGAGGAAGCGGAAGGAACCCGTCAGGGTAGAGTTCATGTAGTCACCTCCTGAGATGGGCGAGAGGAGAAATAAGGTGTTCTCTAGGGCGGCAAAACCAAGCGCAATAGTGATCATATAGATAATCATATCAATCGGTTCGTCCACAGCCTTGTTCCAGAGGATAATGAGGACAGCAAGCGCATACTTGAGGGTCTCTTCGATAATTACCCAAGCCACCACGAGGTTTGAGCCGACGTAGAGTTCGATGGCGAGCTTCTGGAGTGGGAGGGCTAGTGGCACCACCGCCATACCACCAATAAAAGTAATAGCGATAAGGAGGAGTGGCTCGGGCTTTTTTCTATCTTCACGAAGCCAAAACCAGAGCCAAAAGAGCGCTGGCACGAGACCGGATACCGCAGCGATGGCGAATGCAAGAGGAGTAATGGGCATGATGGCTTTATTGTATCAGGCTTATACGGACGGATATTCATAATACTAGCCTGTACGGGGAAAAGGAAAGCCGCCCTAGAGAGGGTGGCTTTCATTCATTTTGATTAATCTAGTGTGTGGGCCACCCACACGACTAATTAATCGTTTGCTGGAGACTGAATTCCAGTCTACGTTTGAGTTGAGCAAGAGCACGGCCACGCAATTTCAATTGCTGTTCTCGTTTTCGAGCATCAGGTTCGGCCGCATATGCCTCATAGTACAGCAATACCAGCGGGAGCCGCGGTTTTGTGGATTGTACGTCTCCAGCGTTATGTTCTTTTAACCGTCGCTTCAAATCGTTGGTCGAACCTACATACAGTTCATTATCTTTGATACTTCTGAGTATGTAGAGATAGAACATAACGAACGATTAATCTAGTGTGTGGGCCAACTTGCCACCATGAGCACGTCTGCGTCTTTAATATGGGCGGGGAGTTCTTGCCAGATAGTCTCAGTCACAAAAGGCATAAATGGGTGGAGGAGCTTCAGCGAGGTTGTGAGGTAGTGGGTGAGCATGCGCTGACGCGAGGCACGTTCTTCAGCTGTGCCTGCAAGGAGCGCCTTACTCTCTTCAATCACCTGACTGGCGAAATGATCCCAGATGAAGTGGTAGATTTTTTCGGCGGCGAGGTCAAAGCGGTCCTTGGCCATCTCGGCATTAATCTCAGCGACCATTGGGTGGAGGAATTCGTTTTCGAATTTGGTATCGGCGGAGGTCAGCTCTGCCGGTGGTACGTAGTCGGCAGTATTATCAAGCACAAAGCGGGTGATGTTCCAGAGTTTGTTGGCGAACTTCTTGTGGGCGTTAACCTTATCAGGGTCAAGGTTCATATCGGTCCCCGGTACGTTGTTCATAATGAGTCCCATGCGCAAGGCGTCGGTACCGTACTTTTCTTGAATCTCACTTGGGGCGATCACATTGCCTTTACTCTTACTCATCTTCTTGCCCTGCTTGTCTCGTACCATACCGTGGAGGTACACCTTCTTGAATGGTACTTCACCGGTGCGGTAGAGGCCGAGCATCACCATACGTGCTACCCAGAAGAAGAGAATATCTTTACCGGTTTCCATCACTGCGGTCGGGTAGAAGGTCTTAAAATCGTCGCTCTCGCCAGTGAAGTCGGTAACACATAGTGGCCACTGGCCAGAGGAGAACCACGTATCAAACGTATCAGGTTCTTGTTCGACTTTACCACCACACTTCGTACAGGTGGTGATGGTGTTTTCGAGATCAACCATACCGTGATGGCAGTCCACACAGACCTTGGCCGGGATGGGGATACCCCAGGCAATCTGCCGGGCAATTGGCCAGTCTTCGATGTTCGAGAGCCAGTGACGGTACACACGCTCATCGCGTTCGGTCACAAAAGTATAGCGACCAGCATCAAGCGCCTCAAGCGCTTTCGCTGCCAGAGGCTTCATGTTAACGAACCACTGTTCTTTGATTTGCGGTTCAATTTCGCGACCACACTTGTAGCAGCAGGGGACAGCGTGGTGGTATTGTTCGTCAATTTTGACCAGAAGGCCTTTTTCTTTGAGTTTTTCAACAATCAGCTTGCGGGCCTCACGAATATCTTGCCCAGCAAATTCACCGGCAATCGGAAGGAGCTTACCCCGCCAATCGATGATCTGTTCGTAGTCGAGATTGTGACGCTTCGCAATTTCAAAGTCGATACCAGAATGCCACGGTGTGATGGTCATCACACCAGTACCTATCTCCGGGTCACCGGCTTCGTCTTTGATGACCGTTGCCGTAATTGGGCCATTGATCCACTCGAGTGAAATAATTTGACCATGCTGGTATTCTGCATAGCGAGCATCGTCTGGGTGCATAACGACGTACTTGTCACCGAACTTCGTCTCAGGGCGGGCTGTACCAATGACAAATGGCCCATACTGGAAGTAGTAAAACGGTTCGGTACGTTCTTCGTGTTCAACCTCGAGGTTCGAGAATGAGGTCTGGTGTTTTGGGCACCAGTTACTAGAACGAGCCCCACGATAGAGCAATCCATCAGTTTCAAGTTGTTTGAAGGTGCCGTAGACAATTTTCTTCACTCGATCATCAAGCGTGAAGAGTGCTCGTGACCAATCACATGAGGCACCAAGCGAGCGTACCTGATTTTCCATCATCGACTTATTAGCCTGCACGAAATCAAAGATCTCAGTATAGAGTTCCTCGCGAGTCATTTGGAAACGAGAACGACCTTCTTTTTCGAGTTTCTTTTCGTAGACCACTTGTGTCTCAAAACCAGCGTGGTCAGAACCAGGGAACCAAACCGCTTTTTTGCCACGCATGCGTTCATAGCGAACCATAATGTCTTCAATGGTCACAAACAGGGCATGGCCCGCATGGAGTGAGGCATTAGCGTTTGGTGGCGGCATCACAATAGCAAATGACTCAGTGCGTTCGCCGGGGAGATTGTCTGGATTGAAATAACCCGAAGCTTCCCACATCTGATAGATGCGGTCTTCGTGATTGGCCGGATTATACGGACTCGTAAAGAGGGCTGGGGTGGTACTTTGACCTTGATTTTGCTCACTCATAGTAGTCGCATCGTAGCATGAAAATAGGGAATAGAGAATATTCAAGTACGAGGTGAGAAATGGGGCGGGACCCATTTCGCAAGACCTTGCCAGCTAGTTTATGAGTGAAGCGAAATAAAGTAGCGACAAGGTGTACTGCTCCTGTAAGGAGTCGCCTCGTACTTCGAAGTTCGAGGAAAGACCTCGAACTTGACCAAAATTGTAATGAAAAAGCCCGCGCAGACGCGCGGGCGTTGGTCCTTAGACGTAAGAAGAGCGATTGCTCGGATCAGAGATCAAGCAGATCATTTCTCCAGCCACCTGGACGGTCATTCGCCAGACCGCCAGTGCCGTCATGGGTCTGATCAAGATGCTTGCCGCGGGCAGCACTTGGACCCGGCACCAGTCCTGGACTCGATTCGTGAATCCCGTGTCCGAAATCAGGGTCGAAGTAGTACTGGGCGTCTGCATAAGGTGGAGCGAGACGATCTTTCGGTGCCAGAGGAAGTTCAGTCTCTGGAAACTCTACCGATCGGTTTCCTTTGGGTACAAACGTCATGATTTCTCTCCGTGTTGGTTCTTGCGCATCCTGCATGATTGCAGGCCGCTCTTGATTCTCAGGTCGAGGGCCAAGAGCGGCCAACAAAAACAGTGCGGGGTTCCCGTAGGGAACCCCGCACTGTTTTGTGACAACTATTATTATTTTCTATTTCATCACAAAAGCACTACGGTGTTCCCGCTTCGTAAACCAAAAATAGAAATAGGTTACAAATGTGTGCTTCATAGGTTGTTATTTGAATATAACAAAGATTCAATTTGTGGCAAGTATTGAATTACCAAGGGCAAACGGTTGTTTCGGTGCCTGACACAATCTCTTGCGAACCCCAAACTAGTGCGTGGTTCCTCTAAAATTCGTGGCTCTGTTCTGGTAGGAAATTTCCACCTGGAAAAGATGGAGTTAAACGGCCAATAAAAGCTGTGTATAGAAAATAATCTCCACTCCGCTGTTTGCGAATATCTAGTACAAACCAAGTTGTTGGTTCACTATTGCGATTTTTGACGAATCTAGAATAGGTGTGACGTAATGGGCGTTTAGCATAGACGATTTCGTCTGATTCATCTGTCGCAACTAGGTCACTCAACCCAACTTCTTTCCCGGTGTCGATTTCGCAACGTATGATAGTCGTGTCAAAAATGATTGTACTGATATGTTCCTGGACCAATAACTTTAGGTTTGGGTGTTTTGCGAAATGGGTGAGTGCGTGTGAGGAATCAAGATCAAGATAGAGAACTTGATTATTTTTGCTGCATCCAAGCTTTTCTTTGTATGACATGGGATTAAATGTTGAATTTGAAATAAAAGTGCTTTAGATACGCGACGGACAAGGAAAGAGTTTTGAGGTGTACTTATTGTACATTGAAAAAATCTTTTCGTAGTCCAACAAAGTAGATGAAGTACTTTTACTTCAAAGAGAGCGGTTGCCGTCGGCGCGGATATAAGCAATCGCTCCTGCTGTACGGGCAGTGGCTAGCTGAGCATGGCCAGCAAGCGCAATCATCACACTATTGTCAGTTGAGAGGTGACGATGGGGGAGGTAGACCTCGATATGTGGGTGGGTAGCGAGGAGTTTTTCAGTGAAGGTCTGACGAAGGAAGCTGTTCGCCGATACACCACCACCGATGATAAGGGTGGCAATGCCAAAGTGATCAATCGCTTTTACCGTCTTTGTGTAGAGTGATTCGATAGCCGCGTCTTCAAAGTCGCGAGACAGAGCATTCTTCTCCTCCTCCGTCATCGTCTTGTCACCAATCGCGTAGCGCACCGCAGTCTTGAGGCCTGCGTAGGAGAAATCAAAATCATCACTGTGGACCATCGGACGTGGCAGTACTTTGTCGCCATAGGGTGGGAGCTTGGCCTCGCGTGCGATAGCAGCGCGCCGTCCAATCTCTGGTCCGCCGGGGTATGGGAGTCCCATGAGTCGTGCGACTTTATCAAACGCTTCGCCCACGGCATCGTCGCGAGTCTGACCAATCTTTTCGTATTGACCCCAGTTCTTCATGAGGATAAGTTCGGTGTGACCACCCGAGACGAGGAGAGCGAGTGCCGGGAACTGTATTGGCGCGAGCGCATCATCAACCTCCACATCATAGAGAGAGGCAAGGATATGTCCTTCCATATGGTTGACTGGTATGACGGGGCAACCAAGTACTTGCGCGAGAGCCTTCGCAAAACTCACACCCACCCACAATGCTGGTTCAAGGCCGGGACCACTCGTGACCGCAATCATTTGTATTTCTGGCAAGTTGTGTGATTTCAAAAACAAAACAAGGTCAGGTCCAAGATTATCTTCGCGACTAAGCGTTTCGAGGAGAGTTGCTTCGTTATCAATTGCAGTCTGGCCAGCTTCAAGGAGCTCTGCCTCATGCATTGCCTTCTCAAGCATCGGAACCAAGGTCTTCGCATGTTCACGCTTGGCGAGCTGCGGGAATACACCCCCGTATTCTTTATGGAGGTCAACTTGCGAGAAAAGTGCGTTGCCAAGGAGAGTATAGGTCGCGGTCGGAAATTCACCTTCGATATCGACAATACTGACCGCGGTTTCGTCGCAACTGGTTTCGATTGAAAGAATACGCATAAAAATGATGAGAAGGTAGGGATTTGCATCCTACAATAGCATATTACGAGCTGGGGCTGGATACCCGGGTTTTCGGGGTTACTCAATTATGCTCCTACTGTTAACCCTTATTCGGACGGCTACCTATTTCGTCACTTCTCGGCGCTAGTTATACCACGATTTTGACATAAAAAAAGCCCGCCCGTAGCAATGAGGCGAGGCAAGTGCGGAGATGGGCTTTACGGGTACTTACCGGCCGCGTGCTGCAGTCCTTGTATTTAAACACTTCACCTCCGCGTGCCTACGGTACTGTGATAGATGATTTGCGTCACATGAGTCAATGGATTACTCCAAAAACGTAAACGGCAAATCACGGAAGTTTGCAACACTGATGCTGGCGGCGTTTTTGTGTCCACCGCCACCATATTTTTCTGCCATACTGGCTACATCGACATCACCTTTACTGCGTAATGAGATATTAACTCGACCATTACTCCGGTAGTAGACGATTCCGAGCGCAGGACGGCCTTCATCTTCATTTAAATCGGCGAGCATATTGCCGAGAATGCTTCGATAGTAGCGGCTTGCGTTGATTACATAACATTCAATGCCCTCAAATTGCACGCGTTCTCGGTAGGTAAAAATCTTAGCTACAATCTTGTCTTCAAACTTCGCCAACAGAGCACCTTTAGCAATAAAGTTAATGAGGTTGTTTTCGCTTTTGAGATGTTCTATGAGTCCATCCCAGCCTTCGAAGGTCATCGGAGTTTCGCGGAGTGCCACATTAAACTCACGATTTTCAATGAGGGTGAAGCGCCAGAGGTCGTGATCCTCGACATATTGGAGTACTGACGGTACTGGTACCTCGGGATGAAAGTACTGCCAGGCGAGAACTGCTCCGGAGTGATTGTTATCAAAAATATTCTGGGGGTAGGCACGGACGTCGGCTTCAGCACTGACGTGATGGTCAATGACGACGACACTCTTGTTCGTCTCGTTGAGTTGCGCAAGGAGTGTGGCAGAAAAAGAGAAGTCGACGATGTAGACTTCTTTGCCTGCGAGTCCTAGAGGGAGTACCCCATGATCCTTCCACGGGAGGTAGGTAGCAGTATCACCAAACTTCTTCCAGGCAGCGTAGGCCGCACCAAAACCATCCGGGCAGTCACCGTGGTAGATAATGACGATCTCTTTGAGTTCATTTTGCATATCGCCTAGTATAGCCCAAAAAGGCAAAAAGCCCGAAGGTATTACATTAATACAGAGGGATCTCGGTCGTTACACGACCAGTACCTTAATTGGCTAGATTATTTCCTTGCCGTCATAATCGAGCTCAATTAGGCTTTGAGCCCTGCCGGATAGTCTCCCAGACTATCCTATTGCGCACAAACAAAAAAAGCCCGAAGGCTTTTTTTGTTTGTGCGCAATACAGGGCTCGAACCTGTGACCTACCGCATGTCATGCGGGCGCTCTACCAGCTGAGCTAATCGCGCAATGGCACTAGTATACTGAAAATCTCTAAAACTGCAAAAATTTTTTTATGTCGGTAAGTTCTGCTAAACTAATGTCATGCGCTTAGAAGTTCCAAAAATCCCAGAAAGTATCGAGCGGGTTAAAGATCGTGTGTTTGATGAATATATGAAGATTAAAATCATGGAAGACTTCTACAATGGATTACATGATTATTTCTCAGAAGATGAGATTGATATTTTTCGAAAAGAATTCGCAACGCTTGATGATGCTCAGTTTGCATCGATTATTTCATTACCTTATGAATTGAGAGGGAAAGTATTTGAGCGTTTATATAACACGTATCAAGACGGTAACCCTTTAGAGATGATCGTGTCTAGTTATATAGAACAGGTGACCAAACACAATTTTAGTATCGGCTATCATACATCACCATTGAGTATTATGCCGACTGAGAAAGGGCGGTGGAATATTCAGGGTACAGAAGCTGATCATCGTGACAATGATAGAATGATGGCATACTACAGTACGCAGTATAGGCATCTCTTTAAAAAAAGGCACCCGAAATATATCTATGCCGTACGGTCCTCTTTATCAGACGGTACACATAAATCTGACGGTAATTGGCATCGGGGTGACAGCCTTAGTGTCATTATGAAAGTGCCATTTGATGAAGTGACAAATTATGTTGAAAGTATGGTCCGACAAACAGAACGGCTCGGTGATGAGAATCACCGAGCCGCAGCAGCGTAGCGAATGGCACGAATGGCGTGCACAATGCTGTTACTGCTGTACTTTTGGAGGATTGTTTGGACACCAGGGTTTCCCTCCAACAACGCGTCCATCTCTTGCGGTTTATCCCAAAAGCCTGGTTTTTGGGACTGTAATGAACTGAGCGCATTGTGCAAGTCAAAGTGAACCTGCGGAACGCTTCCCCTTTGCATTTCGGTGTGGACAGCTTCAAAAATGCGATTCCAATCTCGCTGCATAGCGATGACTCCTTGGAGGCAACTTCTATAATGATAGCATATATATATCATAATGTCAAATAAGGGGGGGTAGGAGTAACATATTCTGAAATGGTGTTGTTATATAGCATATACGCTATAAGTTATTTCATTTGGTATGTGTGGCATCATTGGTTATACAGGGACGAAAAACGTAACGCCGATATTACTCGCCGGCCTTGAGGCACTCGAGTATCGCGGCTATGACTCAGCTGGACTGTCGGTGGGTGGAGTGGGTATCGTGAAAGCGGTGGGGAAAGTAGGGGCACTTCGCGTGAAAGTAGCTTCGACCTTATCTACCGATGCCACTTCAGGTATCGCTCATACGCGCTGGGCCACCCACGGGGAACCAAGTGAGGTGAACGCCCATCCCCATATTGATACTAGTGGACAACTTCATCTTGTCCACAATGGTATCATCGAAAACTATCGCGAACTTAAAGAGGAATTACTCAAAGCTGGACACACGTTTTATTCGGCCACTGATACCGAAGTCTTAGCGAAGCTCATCGGGACGCTGTACGATGGCAACCTTGAAGAGGCGGTCGGAAAAGCGCTGGCGCAGGTACGAGGTGCGTATGGACTGGTGGTCACACACGAAGCGGAACCGGGCGTGATAGTGGTAGCGAGACTTGGGAGTCCGATTGTTATAGGTGTAGCACCAGATGGTCACTATGTTGCGTCTGATGCGGTAGCCCTTTTGCCACACACCAATCGACTCGTGTATCTCGATGATGGCGAGATGGCCATACTCACCGCCACGACCTACCAGGTCAAAAGTGCCGGTGGCACCGAACGACAAGTGACTCCAGAGACAGCGGCGGCTGATATCGAAGTCATCAAAAAGGACGGTTACCGTCACTATATGGAAAAAGAAATTAATGAGGCTGCTGAAGTGATACGCAGTACCATTCGGGGACGAGTTCTTGTAGACGAGGGTAAGGTGAAGCTCGGTGGGCTTGAGTCCGTACTCCCTGAGCTGCGAGATATACAGCGTCTAGCTATTGTTGGTTGTGGGTCGGCGTCATTTGCGGGTAAAGTAGGGCAGTGGATGCTCGAGACCTACGCTGGTCTCCCGACTGACGTCGAAATTGGGAGTGAGTATCGGTACCGAGCGATGCTCGGTGGCGCGGGTACTGCAGTCCTTGCGGTCACGCAATCTGGTGAGACAGCTGATACATTGGCGTCGGTTAAGCGAGCGAAGGCCGAAGGGCTCCTTACTCTGGGAATTGTAAACGTTGTTGGATCAAGTATTGCTCGCGAAACTTCCGCTGGGGTATACAACCATGCCGGACCTGAGGTTGCGGTCGCGTCGACCAAAGCCTTCCTCTCACAGCTCACGGTCTTTGCACTCCTCACGGTCCTTCTCGGACGCGAGCGGGGAACCATGACCGAGGTCGAGGCGAAGGAAATACTCACTGCGCTTGAAGCACTCCCGGTGGTACTTGATGTTGTCTTAAAGCGACAGGCAGATATCGAAGCAATTGCCGGTCGCTATAAAGATGCCACGAGTATGATGTACATCGGTCGCGGCTCACACGCACCATTAGCATATGAAGGGGCACTCAAGATGAAAGAGGTGACCTATATTCATGCCGAAGGTTATCCCGCCGGGGAATTGAAACATGGCTCGATCGCACTCCTTGATGCACAGGTCCCCGTAGTAGCCCTTCTCCCAACTCAAGATGTGT
>JACCDG010282659.1_pt1 | contig 10373 bp, 16 predicted proteins | sample 7442471 | NCBI WGS metagenome assembly JACCDG01 (sample SAMN15323444, study PRJNA562643) | freshwater metagenome | isolation source: river surface water | place: USA:Blue River Watershed | collected 2017-08-17 | reverse complement strand
GTTACAATCAAAAGCTTGTATATGATACAAGCTTTTGATACAATAACTTATCAACAAACAGAGAGAGATGAAAAGCATGAAAAGCATTACATTTAACAATCGTCAAGAGATGGCCGAATATATTATTACAAATAAGATTAAAATTATTAAAAAAGATGGTTATACCATTTATTTTTAATAATTTTGAAAAGACTTGCTGAAAAGCAAGTCTTTTTTTGTTTATATTTGTAACAAATTTTAAAGTCGTCTAGTGATTGTCTCCCTCAAGTACTGCTGCTAAGATAATTATATCAAAATTATATTTTAAATACAAGCTTTTATTTATATAAATTGTTATCGCATTGTAAACTAAATCAATTAATGTTCATTATAAAATACCACACTAGACAAGCGTATTTTGCGTTTTAAACAATAGCAATTTAAAGTGATACATATATTCATATTTTATCGTATCGTGCAATATAACGCAAAATACGCTTGTCTAGTGTGGTATTTACTATCATATAAAGTTTATCCAATTTTATAATTTTAACATATTCAATAACAGTTAAAATAATTAAATAAAAAGCTTGTATTTATTTTTTAATTTAGTTATAATAGCATCATACAGTAACAAACAAGTAATAAGGTAAATACTATGTTAAACTTAACTCCACACGCTATTGTAATTGCAACTGCTAATGGCGACATCACCATTGAGCCAAGCGGCACTGTTGCACGTGTAGATTCTAATGATGTAGTTATTGGTAAGTGTTCGGTGACAGGTGTCGATATTATCGAGAGAGCCTTTGGCGAGGTGTATGGCTTGCCAAATGATGATGATACTATTTGTATAGTATCTGCGCTAGTATTATCAGCGACAAAAAGAAAAAATACATTTGCTCCTGATACTGGGGCGACTGCAATTAGAAATGAAAAGGGTCATATTGTTAAAGTCACTCGCTTAGTAAAATCGTAAACATTTTAAAAGACTTGCTTTTTAGCAAGTCTTTTTTTATTTTAAAATAATGCAAAATAAAAGCTTGTATTTAAAATATAATTTTGATATAATTATTTTAGCAGCAGAACATGAGGGAGACAATCACTAGAGGACCCTGTTATTTGTATGTAACTACTTTGTAACTATGTTACAATCTGATAACAATTAAAATTAAATAATTAAATAAAAAGCTTGTATTTATTTTTTAATTTAGTTATAATAGCTTTATCAACAAACAAACCATCAAGGTGATTATTATGAATTTATTTAGCGTAAACGGTCAAGTTAATATTTTTGATGAACAAGGCGTATTAGTTGATACTAAACAAATTAATACATCCTTTGGTGTAGAAGATATTGCAATTGACCAAGTAAAAAATCATAATAATAAACTTGCTGCAAGTTTATTACCTCCTGCTGTATTAGCAAAGTGGAAACAAGATGTTACTTCCACTGTATTTAAGCGTAGTGGTAAGCATAGTAAAAAGGTATATTACGCTATTGTAGATAAAAACAACATCACGCATTTAGTTTAATAAAAGCTTGTATTGTGCTTATTATTCATATATAATAAGCACATACACAAACAAATAGTGATATTTGGAAAGACTTTAGAGGTGGTTCTAATATTTAGCAATCGTCACGATTTTGAGTTGAATTAAATGTAAACAGCATAGAAAATGCTAAATTATAAAGTCTTGAATTGTAAAATTTTAAAAGGGTGGTTAAGTGTAACATTTTGTTATATTTAACCACCCTTTTAAAATTTTAATGTTATAATAGTCATATATTCATTAAGTTGATAGTGTATTATTACTTATATTTTTTGAATAAAAGCTTGCATTGTGCTTAATATGCTGTTATAATAAATACAACTTAACAATAATGAGTAAGATGTAATGATTAAATTAAGAGAACGTGGATATGCACATTGCCCCCAAGATGCTATAGATAACCAAATAGCATACGAAAAATGGCAATCTGATAAAGAAAAGTCTTTGTCAGATAGAAGTCAATTTATAATTGATAAAATGACTTCTATTTTTGGCGAAAATGATTATAGCAAATTATTACCGCTTGTTAACCAACAAAAATACTTATTAGCGTGTGAATTAGGGTTTCAATCGAATGAGTGGGACGTTTGTTGCGTTTTAGTTGATGGCCAATATGAAAATGATGAACAACTTTTACGCATAAAAAATCAATAAAAGCTTGCATTGTGCTTATTATTCATATATAATAAGCACATACCACAAATAAGCCAGTTAGTTAATATTATGAAAGTTGAAGCATTTAATGCTGCTATTAGTAACAATTTATCAAACTATCAATTAAAAGAAATAAATGATACCTTAAAATTAATCTTAGTCATAATTGAAAGTTTAACATAATTAATTAAATGTAAGTCAAAATTATATGATAAAGATTACGGTATGTGGTATAATTTATACCATCTCTTTAATATAAGTGACTATATAAGCAATTATTATAATATATATAATGTAATATATGAATTTAGTAGTGCTATTTTTGTATTTTCTCAGTCGTATCCCATTCCACTCACGAAAATATAATAATAAAGCATGTAATTTATGGACAAGTAAACAATTAGAATATAGACATAGGTACATGTGATAATTGAATATAAAAATATATTTACAAATAAAAACTTGCATTTAAAATATAGTTTTGTTATAATTGTTTTAGCACTAGAACATAGGGGAGACAATCACTGGAGGACCCTATAATTTGTATGTAACTACTTTGTAACATAGTTGCAATCTGATAACAATTAAAATTAAATAATTAAAAAAAAGCTTGCACTTATTTTTTAATTTAGTTATAATAGCTTCATCAACAAACAAACCATCAAGGTGTCATTATGCAAGTAGTACCAATGAAAGGAAAAATCGCTAAAGTAGCGAAAGCAATCATTGCAACAACTTCTTTAGATTGTAAAATTACAAAAGGTAATTTAGTTGTTGCAAAAGGTTATTATTATGGTAATGGTTACACACCTCAACATTTAGAAGATATGCTTACTAAATTATTTAATAAGTATAATATTAATATTAATATTATTGAATCAGGTGATATATGGAAACCATTTAAAGGAGGTGCTAGTATTTGGCAACAATCACGATTTTGGGTTGAATTAAACATTAGTACGATAGAAGGTGCTATGTTAGAAGAAATTAATCTTTAATAAAAACTTGTATTTGGGTTATTATTGATATATAATAACCCAAACTGATTATTGTTATTTTATAAGGTGTCTATTATGTATGCTACTAAATTAAATCTTGAAACTAAAAAAATTATTGCTTTAAAAAAAATGATTGAATCTATTATCGAAGTTCATTTACCACCTGTATCAATTACATTACTTAATAACATTATCAACAAAATGGAAAACTTATATAACAGTGAAGTATTTTTATCTAAAATTACATTAAACGAACACACCGACATAAGCCTAAACTATATTAATGATTTTTTTAATAAATTTAATATCAGTATAAAATTTTCTATCGTTAGTGATGGTATTATAACAATTGTTGATTATAAAAAATTAAATTGTATTATTTAGCTTTAAAAGCTTGTATTGTGCTTATTTTTCATATATAATAAGCACATACACAAACAAACCATCAAGGTGAATATTATGTCTATATCTAGTGAATTATTTAACAATACAATCTCCCAAAATTTAACTAATACTGAATTAAAAGGAATTTATGAAAATTTAGACTATATCACATTAGATAAAATTGACCGAGCAATAGATGGGTTACAAAAATTAATTAATTGTAAATCTAAAGTTCCATTTATTGATTTTGGAATTTGCTTAAATTTAGAAACTGTCGTTAATAAAGAAAACTTAGGTTATGTAAATATGTATCCTGTTGTTTATAACTTTAGTTCCGCAGCGTTTAAAAATTCAGTATCTTACCCTATCCCTAAACCACGTACATATAACACTAAAACTTATAATATGGTAGATGGAAGTTTAGTAACACATAATAATACTAAAATTTGTGGACTTTGGCGTGGTAAACAATTACAGTATAGACATTTATATATGAATTGGTTAATTACTCAATTAACTAATCTAAAATCACTTTTAACAACAAATACATCAACATAATTAAAATAATTGCTACTGTAACAGATGATGATATTAAAGAGTATAAATTAGACAACTAAAAAAGAGGAAGGTTAGTACTAACCTTCCTCTTTTTATTTTGTTACAATTAAATACTTGCATTTAATTTATATTTTATTATAATTATACTTAGCAACAGTACATGTGGGAGACAAACACTGAAGGACCCTGTAATTTATATGTAACTGAATTGTAACTTTAGTTACATTCTAATAACAATTAAAATTAAATAATTTAAAAAAAAGCTTGCACTAATTTTTAATTTTAATTATAATACTCACATACAGTAAACAAACCAAAAGGTGATTATTATGGCAGCTTTAGTATTTAACTTCAACGGTCAAGATGATATGGCTTACTTAGCAGGTACTGACACTCCCTGGCATGGTTTGGGTCAAGTAATTGACAAAAACCAACCGTTAGATATTTGGTTAAAGCAATCTAATTTAAACTGGCAAGCTGAACGTACACCTGCATTATTCCGTGATAATATGGGTATTATTCGTCAATCAGAAGATACACAAATTTTATATCGTAACGATAATTTTATGGAATTAGGTACCTGCACAAGTCGTTATCAGATTGTACAACCTAATGAAGTGATTAACTTTTTTGAAGACTTAGTGGCAGGTATGGGATGGCACTTGAATGTTGCTGGATGTTTAGCAGGCGGAAGACGTGTGTGGGCAATGGCTAAAACAGATGAATCTTGTTTTATTGGTCAACATGACCGTATTGACCAATACTTGCTATTAGCAACATCGTTTGATGGTACATTAGCTACTACCGCAGGTTTTACTTCGGTTCGTGTAGTATGTCAAAATACATTAAATATGGCTTTAAATGGTAATATGTCTAATAAAATTAAAGTTAGCCACTCTACACAATTTATTCCTGAAAGTGTTAAAACACAATTAGGTTTATACGGTGAGACTATGGCTGTATTTAAAGAACAGGTTACTGAGTTATCTCGCTTTAGTGTTAAACGTAAGGAAGCAATGGATTTTATTTTACAAATTCTTACAGGTAAAGCGGACGCTGATAGTGATGATATTAAAAACTTATCGACCCAAGCAATTAACACCACAAAAAATGTGTTTGAATTGTTTAACGGTAAAGGTCGTGGCTCAACGTTTAACAGTGCCGACGGTACATTGTGGGGCGTAGTGAATGCGATTACCGAACACGTTGACCACTATACTCGCTCCCGTGATAACGATAAACGTTTAAGTAACGCATGGTTTGGTAAAGGTGAATCATTAAAAGACAATGCCTTTAAATTAGCATTATCTAAAGTAGCTTAATTATTTAGGGCAAGGATGCCCTAAAAAGCTTGTAATTATTTTTAAATTTAGTTATAATAGCTTTATCAACAAACAAACCAATAAGGTGAATAATATGTTAGTTACTAAAACATTTAATACTAAAGCTGAATTAAATTTATTTGTTACAACAAATAAAATAATTATTGTAAAAAAAGATGGTTACACAATATATTATTATGAATAAAGTATAATAAAAAAAGACTTGCATTTAGCAAGTCTTTTTTTTACTTGCATTTTGTTACAATTAAATACTTGCATTTAATTTATATTTTAGTTATAATTATTATAGCAACAGTACATGAGGGAGACAATCACTGGCTCCGCCAGTGATTGTTATGTAACTGAATTGTAACTTAGATACAATCTGATAACAATTTAATAAGTTAAAAGATTGCATTAAAATAATAATTCGATTATAATAAACATATCAAGACAAACAAATCAAAAGGTGAAATTATGTTTATTCTAGCTTGGCACTCATACGCTGAAATTGAAGATGTTGTTGACGGTAATATCGAAGGCGTATATAATACGCTTGTTGAAGCTATGAATGCAATGAATGAATGTGTTGATGATACAAAATCATATTATGAAGATGATTTTTTTAAAGAAGAATCGTATGGAAATTATGTAGAATTACTCGGTGAAAATGGATATTATATAAAGTATTATATCACTGAAAAATAAACAAAAACAAAAACAAAAAGCCTTCTCAATGAGAAGGCTTTTTGTTTTATAATATAGTAACCTATGGGGTATAGTTACAATCTGATAACAATTTAATTAAATAAAAACTTGTATTTATTTTTAAATTTAGTTATAATAATCACATCAAGACAAACAAACCATAAGGTGAACATCATGCAAAACGTATCTTTAGTTGCTTTTTTGTTAGCAAATACCAAAGCCGAGTTTAGTGCTGAATTAACAGCAACAACAGAAGTAAAACTAAATAAACGTGGTAATCCATTTACCAAAGTGACAAAAACTAAAACAACATTAGTCACTATTAATGGTGACTATCAAGAGACTGTTAACGTTCAGCGTTTAGTTGAATCTAAGCAAGATGATTTTAAAGCTGTAAAACCAGTTTGGGGTGAGAATATCACTAAGTCATTAGTGAAATACAATGAAAAATTTTATTTACAAGTTATCGAAAATGGTACTAAAAAGTCAAGCGTGTACCATGACCAAGATGGTAACGTGTTACAATATGATGATTTTCGTCAATTTTTGCCAAGTCGTAGCAATTCATCACGTCAAGATGTTGAAGACGATATTATTGTTAAAAAGTATAAAATGGAAAATGTTAAACAATTAGTTATTCGTGTACCATTAGTGTTAGTGTTCAATCAAGAGTAACAAATTGTAAAAAAGAGACTTGCTAAAAGCAAGTCTCTTTTTATTTTGTAATTAAATAATATTTGTGTTTTACTGTTATTGTTAGAATTATATTAAAGTGTTTTTTATTTTTTTAAATAAGGTCATCTAGTGTTTGTCTCCCCTATGTTCTAGTGCTAAAATAATTATACCAAATCCAATAAACTAAACAAGTTATTAATTGTAAATTATTTTTCATTTGTTTACAAATAAAAGCTTGTGTTTAATGTATTATTTTAATATAATTAACTTAGCACTAGAACATAGGGGAGACAAACACTAGATGACCTTATAATTTAATTGTTAATGGATTGTAATTTTGTTACAATTCAGTTACAATTTAGATGAAAAAAAGCTTGTATAAAAATAATTATTTAGATATAATAGCATCATACAGAAACAAACCATAAGGTGACTAATATGTTAAACTCTATCGCTTACAATAATGCGTATTCAATCATTGAGATTGCACTTGAAGAATTAAATGATTGGAGTATGGAGGAATATGGCGTATGGTCACAAACACCATACTATCTACAAGATATTGTAGATATTTTGAAAGAAAAATCTAAAAATGCTACACTTGGTAATGATAATACTATTATTGTTAATGGTGTGGTGGTGTATATGTGGTCTAATGGTTATGAAAATAAAGAAAAAACATATGGTGTTTGGAACCCGATACCATACGATGAATTGAATGATGAATATAAATAAAATCGAAAAGACTTGCATTGCAAGTCTTTTTTTATTTTTGTAATTTGTAAATTACAGGGTCGTTTAGTGATTGTCTCCCCTATGTTCTAGTGCTAAAATAATTATATCAAAATCAATGAACAAAACAAGTTTTTATTTGTAATTAAATGTTAAAAAGCAATGCTATAAAGCATTGCTTTTTAATGAGTGTTAGTTATGAATACCAATAGTATAATAACCACTAATACGCCTTACGTCTGTTTTAACAGCGTAGCAATAGTCTTTATTTTTTTCGTTACAATAATTGATATTAATTAAATTATTAATATCGTTTTCTAGTTGGTTAGTAAATTTTTTAATTTCGTCTTTTGGTAAATTAATATTTGTGCCAATATTTAAACGTATATAAAACATTTTTGTAATATAGATACCATCACCAAAATTTTCAATTATAATGCTTTTGTTTGTTACTGTATAAACATCACCACGTTGAACAGTATGTAAACCGATTGAATTATTTGATTTATCAGATGAAGAAAAATTAGATAGCTCAATACGAGCATTATCAATTAATTCACAAATTTTTCTTAATGTTGATGGTGTAATAAATTTTAACATTATGCGTATCTCTAGTAAGTTATGATAAATACAAACTTTATTCATTACGCTTGTATGCTGATATTATAACTAAACATCTAATATTATGCAAGCTTTTAAATGTAATTATGTGTAATTTTATATACATTTAGTTACAATTAAAAGCTTGTATTTTAGTTTATATTTTATTATAATACTTTTAGCAGCAGAACATGAGGGAGACAATCACAGGAGGACCTTATAATTTTATAAATAAAAAAAAATAAAAAGACTTGCTAAAAAGCAAGTCTTTTTTAATTAATTAGTAATAAAATATTTTTCGTCAATTTTAGCAACATTAAAGATATTTTCTTTATGTTGCTTAATAAAGGCATCACGTTTATCTAAAAATTTAGTGAAGCCTTTAATAATATCGTTTTTATCGCCTTTTACTTTGCGAAGATTTTTCATGACTTCTGAGTGCATAGCCATAATTGGATTTTTTGGTTTGCACATTAAGCATGGTTTATCAAAATCTAATTCATATATACCATTTTCAAAACTTAATAAAAACGAGGCATAGAATGGGTCATTTTGGCTAATACCATTAAGATTTTTATTAATGTTTTCTTTATCAGTGAGAAAAGTATAAATTACTACACTACCCATGCCTTTTCTTGTAAATGCTAATTGATTAGGAAATTTTTTGTTGAATAAATCAACTAATACTTGCCCTAAATCTAAAGATTCTTGAGTAATGGTAGTCATGATAATCACCTTAATGGTTTGTTTGTGTATGATGCTATTATACCAAATAGCCACTATTATACAAGATTTTGATTGTAAATTTTAGTAATTTAAAAATATATAATTAAACGCTTGTATAATAGTGGCTATTTGGTATAATTATTTTAACAACAGAACATGAGGGAGACAAACACTGGAAGACCTCGTAATTTATAAATAACATAAAATGGAAAGGCTTACTAAATGTAAGCCTTTCCATTTTATAATGTTGTAATATTTTCTTTTGCTACTAATAAGTAGTATGGTTTATCAGTGACTTTACCTTTACGCATAAACAAGTAAGAACCTGTATCAATAATGTAATCAATTAAATGATATGGTATTGACTTATATTTTTTAAAAGTTTTTTGAGGGCCTAATCTTTTTAAAGTATTTGTATAAATGATACTGTCAAAAATTAAATCTTTACGTTCTAATAATGTTTCTTTTAATTCAATATTCTTAATTAACGCAAAATTTTCATCAAACAATTCACAAGTGTTATTTACAATAAAATCTGTCATGTTTGCATACCCGTTAAATTTATTTATTAATTATAATTGTTTAACTATTTTAATGCAATATTTTATATGTAATCAACTGTAACATTTAAAGTTGATTTTATTTATAAATAAAAGCTTGTGTTTTGTATTATATTTTAGTATAATACTTTTAGCAACAGAACATGGGGGAGACAAACACGGAGGGACCGTGTAATTTGTATGTAACTAGATTGTAACTTTGGTTACAATCTGATAACAATTAAGTTAAATAAAAGTTTGCATTTATTTTCTAATTTAGTTATAATGATTGCATCAACAAACAAACCAAATGGTGAAAATTATGCAAAACTTATCTTTAGTAAACTTCTTAACTACAAACGCAAACAATGTTTTATTCGCTGAATTGACAGCAAAAACTGTTGTAAAATTAAACAAACGTGGTAATCCATACACCACTGTAACAAAAACAAAAACCACAATAGTAACCATTAACAGCAATTATCAAGACGCTGTTAATCAGCAACGTGCAATTGAATCAAAAAACGCTGATTTTAATGCAGTTGCACCTGTATGGGGTGAAAACTTAACTAATTCATTGGTTAAGTATAACGGTAACTTTTATTTACAAGTTATTGAAAATGGAACTGTTGGTAAAACTGTTTATCACGATGAAAATGGCAATGTTTTAAGTTTTGATGATTTTAAACGTTTTTTACCAACAAAAAACCAAACTTCACGACAAGACGTAGAAGACGTAATTATTGTTAAAAAATATAAAATTGAAAATGTTAAAAAATTGGTGATACGTTCACCAATGTTGCTTGTTTTTACAAATGAGTAACAAATAGTTACAATCAAAAGCTTGTATATGATACAAGCTTTTGATACAATAACTTATCAACAAACAGAGAGAGATGAAAAGCATGAAAAGCATTACATTTAACAATCGTCAAGAGATGGCC
>JACCDG010682905.1_pt1 | contig 10374 bp, 11 predicted proteins | sample 7442471 | NCBI WGS metagenome assembly JACCDG01 (sample SAMN15323444, study PRJNA562643) | freshwater metagenome | isolation source: river surface water | place: USA:Blue River Watershed | collected 2017-08-17 | reverse complement strand
GGACACAAGGTCCTCCCCTACGAAAATAGAGGTGTTATCTTTTTTTCCAATCTTTCTTATTCGTAACGTAAGGCTTCGATGGGATTGAGGTTGGCGGCTTGTAAGGCGGGTCTTAGGCCGAAGATGATGCCGATGGCGATGGAGAAGGTTGTGGATAAAGCGATGGCTACTATAGATATTTTGATGGTCCAGCCAGCGATTAACGACAATAATAAAGCCACACTGGTTCCGAGGATAACACCGATAATTCCACCAGACACCGTCATTAAAACAGCTTCGATTAAGAACTGAACGGTGATGTCGCTTTTTCTCGCACCTATGGCTTTTCTTAAACCGATTTCTCGCGTGCGTTCGGTAACTGAGACAAGCATGATGTTCATAATGCCAATGCCACCGACAATTAAAGAAATCGCGGCAATAATACCTAATAACATCGTCATCGTCGTTGTCGTGCTTGTAAACGCGGCTTGCAATTGGGCCATGTTGCGGATTTCAAATGTATCATCCTTGTCTTCATTTAAACGATGGCTTTTAATAATCAATTCTCGAAGATCTTCCTGGGCTTCATCCATGAGCGAAGCATCCGCCACTTGCACATCGATCGAATCAACGTATTCTTTACCAAGCAAACGGTACATCGCTGTCGTTAAAGGCACAACGACAACATCATCCTCGTCACTCCATCCCGACGATCCTTTTTCCGGTAAAATACCAATGACTTCAAAATTATTGCGGTTAATTTTTATCGTCGCACCAATAGGATTTTCATCGCCAAAGACTTGCCGCACGACCGTCAATCCAATGACCGCCACTTTCGAACGCGTGCGCATTTCTTCCTCGGTAAAGAATCTTCCAACCGTTGGCATCGAGGCGCGCATCTCGGCATACTCCACCCCAGCCCCCTGCACCTGTGAATTCCAATTCTTATCTTTATACACAATTTGAGCACGGCCCCGCACAGAACCAGAAACACTCACTACCGACGGAACACGACGCATGTCTTTGGCATCTTGAATGGTAAAACGTGTTACCGACCCTGCTTCAAGCGCAACTCCGCGCACTTGCGATGAGCCCGGCCTTACCATCAATAAATTTGATCCCAATGACGATAATTGTTTTTTAATAGCTTCTTGCGCTCCTTGACCTAAAGCGAGCATGGCAATAACAGCAGCAACACCAATTAATATCCCTAGCATCGATAACATCGATCTTAATTTATGCGCCAATATTGTATCGATGCTTTGACGCACATGATCGCTTAAACGCGCCCGGCCAATGCCTCCTTGCTGATTATCTAATACTCTGGTGATGTGCTGTTGGTATTGCGCCTTTAACTCTGCGGTGGGCTTATGAGGAATCTTAACCGTATCACTTAAGACATTCCCATCACGCATCATGATAATGCGCTTGGCTTGTTCAGCGACTTCGCGTTCATGGGTGACCATGATAATGGTTTTACCTTGCGCATTTAATTCATGCAAAATGCGTAAAATATCTGCTTCACTTTTGGTATCAAGATTCCCCGTTGGCTCGTCGGCAAATATAATCAATGGGTCATTCACTAATGAACGGGCAATGGCAATGCGTTGGCGCTCCCCTCCGGATAATTCATTGGGTTGATGACGCGCTCTTTGTTCTAAACCCACACTTTTAATTTTTGCTAAGGCTGGCTTTGTCAATTCACGCTGGCCTGCATAAATGAGCGGCAAGGCCACGTTATCCAACGCACTAATACGTGGCAATAAATGAAATTGTTGAAATACAAATCCTGCAATTTGATTTCTCACAACGGCTAATTGATCATCGCTAAATCCTGTAATGGGACGATTGCCCAATAAATACTCACCTTGCTGAGGACGATCTAGGAATCCTAGAATATGCATAAGGGTAGATTTACCCGAACCCGACGGGCCCATGATCGCGACAAATTCACCCGGCTCAATTGTCAATGAGACATCTTTAAGAGCATGCACTGTTTCGCTGCCCATGACATAAGTCTTACTGACGCCTTTGAGTTCAATCATGGCTTTTGTCCTAACGATTATTCCGTCGATTTCCAGCGGGCCGTTGCGGCATAAAGGGTGATTTGGCAGAGGCCTTGGCTTGAGAAGCTTTGTACATGGACTCTTGAACAATGACGCGATCTGTCGACTCAATGCCACTGATAATTTCTGTTTGTTTTTTATCAGTGATACCAGTGACCACAGATTTCTTAATCAATTTATCGCCTTCCTTGACTTCCACATATGTTTCATTATTCGTCCGTTGTATCGCGCGTGAAGGCAAGGTCAACACATTCTCTTTATACTCATCACGTATTTCAAGATTTGCACTCATGCCTGAGCGAAATACATCAGGGATGGTTTGCGGCACAATATCGACTTTATAAATAACAACATTACTCACCAATGTCGACTCATAATACACATGATCAACAACCCCATCGACATTGATCTCCGGATAAGCATCTAAGGAAATTTTTACCGGTTGACCGACTTTGACTTTACCAATATCCGTCTCATCGACCTGAGCTTGCACAATCAAACGATCAGATAAAACAACAACCACATCCGACGCTGTGACGGCCTGCCCTGGATTAACAGATTTCACAATCACATCCGCATCAATAGGAGCTGCCAACAATGTTGGTTTATACACTTCTTCCCAATGAGCAAGAGATGCAGGATCTTGAAGGCGCGCCGCATCAAGCAAAGCTGCTCTTTCTGTTGAACTCATTTTTACTAAAATATCACCGGGCTTAACGCGTTGACCTTCTTTAACCAACACTTCTTCAATACGCCCTGCAATAGGTGGTTTGATTTCCAAACGGTTTTGAGGCTGCACATTTCCCGTCGCTGAAATGTAATTGGACATATTCGCCACAACAGGCGTTACCTCTGTTGTAACGGCTTTATCATGACGACTCGATTGGGCGATGATAAACCACATACCTACAACCACAACGACCACACCTATTCCAATCCCTTGAATTTTATTGACCTTGATCATCGAGCGTGATTCCTTTCGCCTGCAGCCAATCGGCATACGCGAGCCAGGCATTGGCTTGCGTTTGAATAGATGATTTTTGATTCCTGACTAAATCGTCGACGATGATTGTCCAATCATTGAATGTCACTAAACCTGCAGCATACTGCGCTTCAACAATCTTCGTACGCTCTTGAGACGCCTCTAAGAATTGATGCGCCACTTGGGAAGCCTCCACAAAATCTTGCCAATTGGTCCATGTTTGCGCCAATGTAAATAACACACCATCACGACCACTGCGTTCATCCGCTTGGAATTGACGGTACAAAGCCCGTGCTTTTTCTAATTGGGCTTGTTGGTTGCCACCTTCAAATAAAGGTAAGGTCACAGACAATCCAAGCGACCAATCGCGCGGTTGAGGCGGCCATTGATCATCCGCTTTTTTAGCACCAGCTGTGGCATACACTTGCGGGAAAAAATCAGCACGCGCTGACTTAACTCCTAAACGCGCCGCTTCTTTGTTTGCTGTTAAGGCTTTTAATAAAGGAACATCTTCAACAAGTTTTGCATAATCAACAGGTGTTTGATCAATGGGTTGAATCTGTAAATCACCAACAACCGTCATGGGTGTAAACTGTTCTTGGCCAAGCTCTTTACTAAAGCGACGCTGTGCCAATTCGAGATCTCGCTTGGCTTGACGGACCTCATACTGGGCTTGGGCCAAATTTGCTTTCGCTGTCATCAATGACCCTTTATGCTCACGGCCCCCATCATAACGCAATGTCACTAAATCCACATTCTGTTCACGGCGCTTGGCAATATCATCGACGACGCTTAATAATTGCTGGGCTTTTAACAAATTGATAAAAGCGCTATATAGGTTAAGCCGCACATTAGACGAGGTGACTTCATACTCATAGGCCGCACTGCGTACACTTTCGGTCGCCGCGGCTAAATCCGTCGATGCTTTAAACCCATCAAACAACAATTGCCTGCCAGTGATCCCATATGAATACGCTTCACCTTGCTCGGCATTAGATGCTTTCGACGTTGTTGCACTGGCTTGAGAACTGATTTGCGGCAATAAAGCACTGCGTGTACTTTTGCGACTTGCTTTGACACCAATTAATTTTTCCCGAGCGGAAGCTAAATCAGGATGATGTTCTTTGGCATAGGTTAAAGCCTGCTCCCACGTAAATCCTTCGACGGCATAACTGCGAGGAACTCCCAGCACAATGCTGATACCTAGGAGCATGGCAATCACTCGACAGCGTTGAGGCATGTTCATTACTGATTGGTACATTCCGCCATCCTACAAAAGAAACTATTGCCTCGTGCAGCTGCACATTTTTCCATGGCATCTTTTTCAGCTAAACCACGCGATCTGCCTTGACCATAATACGCATCCCCCATCGCTTTCACACTGCAGGTCCATACAACTTGAGGTTCTTCGGGGACTGCGATCACTTGGGGCATGTCATAACATTTATTTTGCAAATCATACACAGCTTGTTCTAAATAACGCACCCGTTCAATCAATTCATCGACGGTAGCACTTTGACCGCCCACATCAATGCGAATGATCTTATGCCCGTCACGTGATCTTGTATAACGGTCATGGTTAAAATCAGCAGCAACAGCGATTGAAGGAATAGCGATGACTAATGCAGCAATGATGTAGTGTTTCATAATTACTCTTTGGGTTCCTTGTTATGAGATGATTTATGTTCGTCCATTAAATCAGTAAATTTGACGAATTGCTCCTGAGTCAAAATACTACGCACTTCCAAAATACTTTCTAAGCGTTCATCCGCCATGGCATTACGGAGTTGCTTCGATTGCTCATTTAAACTTCTGATGTGATTCACATCATAATCAGGCTTCTTTAATTCAGCAGCCACAGCTTCCATGTTGGCTTTCGACTGTTGCCATTGTTCTTTCTTTGATCCCTGATGTTTTGCTTTATTTGCTTCTAATAGTTGCTTTTGCTCCTCGGTAAGATCAAGCTGTGCAAAAATCTCCTGGATTTTAGCTTCGCGCTTTTCTCTCATCTTCTCCCAACGATTGCCCTGTTCGCCATCTTGTTGGGCCAAAGCCAATGAGCTCGCTAAAAGGCCAACTCCCATTAAGAGCGTCGCCATGACTAAACGTAATATTTTCATAGTGGTTCCTTCCTCGTTTTAAAGAAAATACTGTTCAATACTTTCGGTTAAATCACCCTGATTCGACGTCGATGTATCGGTATCCATCAAATACGCCAAATAATTCTCCTGCGTTGTTTCCACATTGACCTTGGTTGCCACTTGACTCGGTTGATTGATCACAAGCCCTGTCACTGTACCCATCACAAATACAAGTAAAGTTAAGGCAAGTGCTGGTTTTAAACCATTCATCAGGTTGAATATAAATTCAAACGGATTAGTCCGTTCAACATGTTCAAGAGGAGCTGGTTGTATCTTTTCTTTAATGTTTAACCACACACGTTCATCTAACTTCATGGTCGTCGCTGTTTTAAAAGGTGCGATCGCAAGTTGATCGATTTCTTGAGCCAACGCTTTGCATTCAGGGCATTGGCCTAAATGGGCCTCAATCTCGTGTTGCCACTGTACTGACAAAAGACCGTCGCTGTAATCTGTTAACAAAAGTTCTTTCACACGTTCACAGTTCATTTGACATCTTCTCCTTGCAGTACTGTTTTCCCTTTATCGATCATCTTTTCCCGCGCCCTCTTTAAGCGGGTGCGCACGGTGTTGATATTAATCTCGAGCGTTTGTGCAATTTCTTGATAACTTAATCCTTGGATATTCCTTAAGACCACGCACACCCGTTCATCTTGACTCAACACATTTAACACCTTCTCAACTTGCTGTTGTGCTGCACGTCGATTAATCTCCTCATGCAACTCACTTGGTCCTGCCACTTCTTCAACCTCGTCGATATCGACATGCTTTACCTGTTCCTTCTTTCTTTTCTGGTAAAGCGTGATGCTGCTATTGACGGTGATACGGTACAACCACGTCTTAATCGAGGAGCGAAACATGAAGTCTTTTAACTTCTGATGCACCGTCAAGAACACTTCCTGCACAATCTCCTCGGCATCTTCCACCGAGCCCACCACGCGGTAGGCGACATTGTAAACAAAGGGCGCATACTCACGGTAAAGAATTTCAAACGCTGCAATATCCCCTTCTGCAGCACGACGTAACACATCATCACTTATATGGTCAGCCATGGAGTTTTATTAAATACCCTATTTAATTCACGTGTTATTCTGTACTTACTTTTATTTCACGTACATCAACTTTAATTGACTGACTTCGGGAAATTGCGCATAAAACTCCCCTTGTGGCCCCACAAAACCTTGACCGGACTTCTTAATTAATACCGACGTGTAACCGCCTTGATTATTAGGAATATTGACAAGCATTTCACCAGGAACAGCTACATCTGGTGCAACTTCAATTGGATCTGCCTCAACAACAATTGTACGTGGTGCGGCCACAACTTCATAACCACGTGGGCAGCGTTTATAATACACACCATTGTAGGTATAATAATCCACATCATTAATAACCCTACGCCCATACCCAGAGGGCAAACGATAGACGATGGCCCCACGTGGAGGTTCAACCACAACATAATCACGTTGACCGCGTTTATAAAACACACCATCATTGTAATAAAATCTTAAATTACCCAAGACAATCGACACATGCCCCACACCTAAACTAGTTTCATAGCGACCATAAGGATAAGAGCGATGATTATTGTGCCAATTGTTACTCCAGTTGCGGTCATGACGATCATGGCGATCCCATTTACGGTCACTATCCCATCCGCGATCATTGTCTCTATGATTATCTCGGTCAGCGTGGGCTGACTGAGGTTGGGCTATTACTAATACAGCACCGATACCTAGAATGCTTAATAATTTGATGCTACCTGATGCGATATTCATATGTGTCTCCTTGTTAACGGGAGGACACAAGGTCCTCCCCTACGGGGGCCCATCTAGGGGCTTTCACTAACTTAGACAAGGAAGGGGGGTAAAAAGTTTCACTCGTTTTGAAAAATTATTCAACTCTCGCAAAAGTATCGGCAGATGCGCTTCGAAATGCTTCTTCAAACTCTTTAGGCACAATGGGTTGCAGTAATTCTCCCCCTTTAAGGAAATTGTAAATGCGGGCATAATGGGTGGCACGAATAGTGTCCAAACGGTGCATCAAATGCCACGGCCTAAGCTGGGACGTATGGCTTAAACCCATGGCACCAATCATTTGGCTAACACTGCGCACAGTATTGCGGTGATAAGAGGCAATGCGTTGACATTTTTCACTGACAACTAAACCTACGGTTAAGCCCGGGTCATGGGTCGTAATACCCACTGGGCAATGATTGGAATCGCATTGAAGTGCTTGAATACAGCCCAAGGCCATCATCATCCCGCGCGCGGAATAAATCACATCCGCTCCTAAGGCCATGTGATGGATCATGCCAAACCCTGTTGTCACGCGTCCTGAAGCAAAAATTTTAATTTTATCGCGTAATGAAAATCCCACCAAAGAATTGTGCACAAAAATTAATCCTTCATTTAATGGATAGCCAATGTGATTGGAGAATTCTAAAGGGGCAGCCCCTGTTCCACCTTCTCCCCCATCAACAGCAATATAGTCGGGGAATATGCCTGTTTTAATCATGGCTTTGCAAATCGCTAAGAATTCATGACGCTTGCCAATACATAATTTAAACCCAACTGGTTTGCCCCCGGATAATTCACGTAACCGGGCAATGAATTGCAATAACTTAATCGGTGTATCACAGCCTGGATGAGATAAAGGTGAGTACACCGTCTTTCCGACGGGAACACCACGGGCTGCGGCAATTTCTTTGGTGACTTTAGCGCCTGGCAAAATACCACCACCACCGGGCTTGGCTCCTTGGGATAATTTTAATTCAATCATTTTCACTTGAGGTAACCGTGACTTTTCTTGAAAAAGTTCTGGAGAAAATGACCCATCGGATTGACGGCAGCTAAAATACCCTGTCCCAATTTGCCAAATCAAATCCCCACCACCTTGCAAATGATATTGGCTCAATCCACCCTCGCCGGTATTTAATGCAAAGTTATCGAGTTTAGCTCCTGCACTAAATGAAGAGACTGCTTTGCTGCTTAAAGACCCATAACTCATGGCCCCAATATTTAAAATGCTGGCTTGATAGGGCTGCGTGCAACTTGGGCCACCGACGGTGACAACTAAATCTTTAGGGTTCACGGCTTTAGGCAAAATGGAATGATTCACCCATTCATAACCCACTTGATATAAATCTTTTTGGGTCCCAAACGGAATGGTGTCGCGTACATTTTTGGCCCGTTGATAAATGACCGAACGTTCTTCACGGCTAAAAGGACGGCCTGAGGAATTGGATTCAACAAAGTACTGATTAATTTCCGGACGTATTAATTCCATCAAATAACGCAAGTGACCAATCACAGGAAAATTTTTACAAATGGTTTTCTTATGTTGAATCATGTCGTAAAAACCAAGCACCATCAAAGGACCAAACAATACCATTGACCACCAAATCGGCGGATACACGTCGGCAATGACATAGTTCACTAATAAAATCATGAGTGTTAAGAGTAAAAATAAGCGTCTAATCATGGATGGTCACCTTTGTTGAAGTTGGAATATAGGTATATAATTCTTCCACGTCGCTATTACGCATGCGCACACAGCCATGGCTCACTTGCTGGCCAATTAATTCTGGGCGTATGGTGCCATGAATGCCGTATTGTGGTTTATTAAACCCAAGCCATCGCGTGCCTAAAGCATTTTCAGGAACGCCTGGTGGTATGGGAACGCCTTTTTTAAACCATGTTGGATGTTCCAGGCGTGTGGTAATTGTAAATTCTCCAATAGGCGTAATATTATCAGCGCCCGTCGCTACTTGATAGGTTTTGATTAAAATACCTTGGCAGTACACACTTAACGTATTTTCTGATTTATCAACCGTAATTGTAAATGGCTGGGCCCATATCCGTAAACGTTGATGAACATGGATTAAATGATTCTTTAATTGATTGCTGCTATTGATTAATTCAATGGTTGTATTGTACATGCGGGCAATTTTGCCCACTGTTTCACCCTCAAGAACTTCATGAATGACAGTTTGATTGGTATTGATTCTGGAGAGAATAAAGGCGACATTTAATTGTTGAATATCAGCTTGGAGGGATTTGTCCGTGGCTAAATTAGGGTAAGCGTTCATCAGATTTGTATACGCTTCCTTGGCTTCAATCAAACGGCCCTGGTCTTGCAAATGCTTGGCCAAGGCATGGGCATGCATCATATGCTGCTCGGCCGAAATCACCTCATCGGTGGCATCTTGCTGAGCTAAGCCTACTGCAGGCATACACCCTAATAAACATATGATAAGCATTCTTAGCATATTTTGTCTAAGCGGTGTCTCTCGTTTATTGATAAAAACCTTTGAAGGCAAAATAGCGAATACGTAATAATTCTAAAAATGATTCACCCAATGCTTTGATAACCATAACTTTTGAATTGCCTTGATGCTTCCACTCAACCGGTAATTGACTCACCGTTAAATGATGTTGTTTGGCAATAAAAAGCATTTCACTATCAAATGCCCAGCGATGAATACGTTGGCGTGGTGTAATTACTTCTTTGGCCTGCTGGGTAAACATTTTAAAACCACAGGTAAAATCTTTTAACGGGCATCCTAACATCGTCGCGGATAATTGCGCAAAACCGACACCACATAATGCCCTTCCCCATGGGCGTTGTTGCTGATAAAAAGGTTGATGATTGCGATTGCCAATGATGATATCGCAGTTGGACTCTTTCATTGTTGCTAAAAATACGGGAATTTCTTTAATATCCGTCGACAAATCAACATCCATCATCAAGACATATTCCCCCCGCGCAATGCGCATGCCATTATTGACCGCATACCCTTTGCCCTGATTAATTTGATAACTTAAAACTTTCACACGTGGGCTTTGATAATCATTAAGCTTAGTGAGCGTCTCATCGGTTGAGCCATCATTAATAACAATGATCTCATAGTCGATAGCAAGCGTATTTAAATAGCGCTCAACAACCGTCAAGGTCTGGCTAATAATCGCTGCTTCATTATACGCTGGGATCACGAGTGATAATTGCATGTTGATTTACTATACCTTTTCTAATTCTATTGGACAAACAAATATCATCATCTTCCATCATCACGGTAAAACCGATACGTCATATAAAAAACAATGATCATGGTGACCAATGATGCCAGTGTCGACAGTATGATCATCCATCGCAAAGGGCTTTGCGGCCAATAGGTTAAATAAATCTGTTGCTCCCCTTGAGACACGGG
>JACCDG011597794.1_pt1 | contig 10378 bp, 9 predicted proteins | sample 7442471 | NCBI WGS metagenome assembly JACCDG01 (sample SAMN15323444, study PRJNA562643) | freshwater metagenome | isolation source: river surface water | place: USA:Blue River Watershed | collected 2017-08-17 | reverse complement strand
CTCACAAAAAAGGGGTGAATCAGGCGTTGTGTTTCACCATGATATGGCGTGCGCAGCTGTAGTCTTCCAGCGCGTAGACCGACATGTCCTTGCCGTAGCCCGAGTGCTTCATGCCGCCGTGCGGCATTTCGGACACCAGCATAAAGTGGGTGTTGACCCAGGTGCAGCCGTACTGCAGGCGTGATGCGATGCTCATGGCGCGACCCACATCGCGGGTCCACACCGAGCTGGAAAGGCCGTAGTCCGAATCATTGGCCCAGGCCACGGCCTGCTCTGCATCCTTGACGCGGGTGATGGACACCACCGGCCCAAACACTTCGCTGCGCACAATCTCGTCGTCCTGCAGTGCTCCGGCCACCACGGTAGGTTTGTAGAAAAAGCCCTTGTTGCCCAGGGTGCTGCCGCCAGCCGTGATTTCCACATGTGGCAGTTGGGCCGCGCGGTCCACAAAGCTGGCCACGCGGTCGCGCTGGCGGGCCGAGATCAGCGGGCCCATCTCCACACCAGGCTCCTGCTGGGTGCCGGTCTTGATGGTGGAGACCGCGCTGCTGAGGTCGGCGACCAGCTTCTCGTAAATGCCTTCGGTGGCATAGACGCGGCAGGCGGCGGTGCAGTCCTGGCCCGCGTTGTAGTAGCCAAAGGTGCGCAGGCCCTCCACCACTTGTCCCAAATCGGCATCGTCCAGCACGATGACCGGGGCCTTGCCGCCCAGCTCCAGGTGGGTGCGTTTGATGCCGCGTGCGGCCGACTCCATGATCTTGCTGCCCGTGGATACGTCGCCGGTCAGCGAGGCCATGCGGATGCGCGGGTCGCGGATCAGCGGTGCGCCCACGGTGTCGCCGCGGCCACAGACAATGTTGACGACGCCTGGCGGCAACAGGTCGGCCAGCAATTCGCCCATGCGCAGCGTGGTCAGCGGCGTGTTTTCAGATGGTTTGAGCACGACCGTGTTGCCCATGGCGATGGCGGGGCCCAATTTCCAGGCGGCCATCATGAGCGGGTAGTTCCAGGGAGCGATGGAAGCCACCACGCCCAGCGGGTCGCGCCGGATCATGCTGGTGTGGCCGGGCAGGTATTCGCCCGCCAGCGCGCCCGACATGTTGCGGATGGCGCCGGCAAAGAAACGGTAGACATCTGCAATGGCCGGAATCTCGTCATTGCGTGCTGCAGCCAGCGGCTTGCCGCAGTTGAGCGACTCCAGCATGGCGAACTCATCGCCGTTCGCCTCAATGGCATCGGCAATCTTGAGCAGGTAGGCGCCGCGGTCGCGCGGGGTCAGCGCAGCCCAGGCCGGAAAAGCCGCGTGGGCGGCATCCACTGCCAGGCGCAACTGGTCCGCACTGGCTTCCCGCACTTCGCACAGCTGCTCGCCGGTGGACGGGTTCAGAACGGCTTCGGCACGGCCTTCGCCGGTGACGCGCTGGCCATTGATCAGGAGTTGGGTGGGGAAACGGGTTGCAGCCATGGAGTGCTCCAAAAGGGTGAGGGAGAAAGAGAGGGCAGTTAGCGGGTGTTGGGGCTGGCATCACCATCGCGGGTGAGGCGCCAGGCCAGCAGGATCAAGGGCATGGTGATGACCATGATGGCCAGCGCCACCACGTTGGTGATGGCGGATTCGCGTGGCCGGCCCAGCTGGCCCATGAGCCAGATGGGCAGGGTTTTGTCGGCGCCTGCGGTGAAAGTGGTGACGATGAGTTCGTCCACCGACAATGCAAACGCCAGGATGCCACCGGCCAGCAGTGCGGTGCCCAACTGCGGCAGGATGATGTAGCGCAGCGTGGTGAGTGTGTCGGCTCCCAAGTCCATGGACGCCTCCCACAGGCGGTTGGGCAGACGGCGTAGGCGCGCCACCACGTTGTTGTGCACGATGACCACGCAGAAGGTGGCGTGGCCCACCACGATGGTCCAGAAGCCGGGGTTGACCTCCAGCATCTTGAAGGCGGCCAGCAGCGCTATGCCGGTCACGATGCCAGGCAGCGCAATGGGCATGATGAGCATGGTGGTGAAGGCGTCCTTGCCAAAAAAGCGGTCGCGGTTGAGGGCTGCGGCCGTCAACGTGCCCAGCACCATGGCGATCACCGTGGCCATGGCCGCTACCGACAGGGACAGGTAAATCGCTTCGTGGATGTCCGTGCGTTCCAGCGCGCGGGCGAACCAGCGCAGTGTGAGCCCCTCCATGGGAAAGCTGTAGTTGCTGTCCGCATTGTTGAAGGCGTACAGCGCGATGAACAGCAAAGGCAAGTGCAGAAAAGCCAAGCCTGCATAGGCGGCCAGGCGCAGCCAACGTTTAGAGTGCATTGAAGGCTCCCAGTCTGCGTGCGATCGAGAGGTAGATGGTGATCAGCACAATGGGGACGCAGGTGAAGGCTGCGGCCATGGGGATGTTGCCAATCGTGCCCTGCATGGTGTAGACCATGCTGCCGATGTACAGCCCCGAGGGACCCACCAACTGGGGAATGATGTAGTCACCCAGCGTGAGTGAAAAGGTAAAGATGGAACCAGCGACCACGCCCGGAAAGGCCAACGGCCACAACACGTTGCGGAAGGTCTGCCAAGGGCGAGCGCCCAGGTCCCCCGAAGCCAGGAGCAGGTTGGCGGGCACTCGCTCGATGGCAGCCTGGATGGGCAGCACCATGAAGGGCAACCAGATGTAGGTGAACACCAGAAAACGCCCGATGTTGGAGGTAGCCAGGGTGTCGCCACCGATCACCGGAATGGCCAGCACGCTGTGCAGGACGGTTTGCAAACCCAGTGCGTTCACCACCCAATAGATCACACCGCCTTGGGCCAGCAGCACAGTCCAGGCGTAGGCTTTGACGATGTAGCTGGCCCACATGGGCAGCATCACGCCCACATAAAAAAAGCCTTTCTCGGCCGGGCTGGCCTGGTGCGCCATGTAATAGGCCATGGGAAAACCAATCAGCACCGTGCCCAGCGTGACGGCGATGGCCATGCCTAGCGTGCGCAGCACGATGTCCAGGTTGGCGGGTACCAGCAAGTTGGCAAAGTTGTCGGTGGTGAACTCAGTCACGACGGACATGCTCATGTCGTCAAACACAAACAGGCTCTGGCTCAGCAGCGTGAGCAACGAACCCACGTAGACCACGCCAAACCACAGCAAGGGCGGCGTGAGGATGAGCAGCAGCGTGAGCGTACGCCGCTGGTAAAAAAGGTTGGAAAGTGCACGCATGGCAGGGGTCTCAGGCGTCCAGCATCACCATGTGTTGCTGCGACCAGTGCAGGGCCACGCGCTGACCGGGCTGCGTCTGGGCGGCAAGGGCCGAGGCGGCCTCGCTCTCGGCCTGCAGAGCCGTGATGACCTGCCCGCCGACCTGGACCTCCAGGCGCTGACTGGCGCCCAGGAACTGGATGGCCAACACTTCGCCTTCTACCTGCCAGCGGCCCGGCACCGGGGCTGTGCCCGCCGGGTGGATGCTGATGTTTTCCTGGCGCACGGCGAAGGCTTGCGCGGTGCCGGTGATGGTTTGTGCCAGCGGTGTATCGATCACATTGGCACTGCCAACGAAATCGGCCACAAAACGGGTGCGTGGCTGGTGGTAGAGCTCCCGCGGGCTGGCGATCTGCTCGATCTTGCCCCGGTTGAAGACCGCAATGCGGTCCGACATGGACAGGGCTTCGCCCTGGTCGTGCGTGACATAGATAAAGGTAATGCCTAGCTTGCGGTGCAAGACCTTGAGCTCCACCTGCATCTGCTCGCGCAGCTTCATGTCCAAGGCACCCAAGGGTTCATCGAGCAGCAGGATGCGGGGGCGGTTGACCAGGGCACGGGCCAAGGCCACGCGCTGGCGCTGGCCGCCAGACAACTGGGCCGGTGTGCGCTGCGCATGGTCGGGCAGGGCCACCATGGCCAGGGCCTCGCGGGCCCGGGCCTGGCGTTCGGCCAGCGGCACCTTGCGCACCATCAGCCCGTAGGCCACGTTGTCCAGCACGTTCATGTGCGGGAATAACGCGTAGTCTTGGAAGACGGTGTTGACGTCGCGTTCGTAAGGGGGTGTGCCAGTGGCCTCCTGGCCCATCAGGGTCAGACTGCCATTGCTCGGTTGCTCAAAGCCGGCCATCAGGCGCAGAGAGGTCGTCTTGCCAGAGCCCGAGGGCCCCAGCATGGAGAAAAACTCACCTTCCTGCACGGTAAAGCTGACGCCGTCCAGCGCCTTGACCTCACCGTAATGCCGGGAGATGTCCTTGAACTCGATTGCAACTGGCATACACACCTTATGTTGAAGACAATTTTCCGCAGGGCCGTCCCAAGGAAAATTAGCCCCCCTGGGGGCAGCGACCCGCGCAGCGGCGGAGCGTGGGGGCCTAATTTCAGCGACCACCCATGATGGCGATGTAATCCATCGCCCACTTGGCGTAAGGGACACACGTGCCTTGGGTGGTGCACTTGGCCTGTGGGGTCTTCCAGAACTTGATCTTGTTCAGGTCGTCGAAACCGTTGACCTTGCAGAAGTCGCTGCCACCGGGGGCTTTGGCCTTGCAGGCAGCGGGCGTGACCGGCACGGTGCCAAACCACTCGGCCAAGGGAGCCTGCAGCTTGTCACTCAATTGGTGTTCCATCCACTGGTAGGCGCAGTTCACGTTCTTGGCGTTGACGTGCAGCATGGTGGTGTCGGCCCAGCCGGTTGCACCTTCCTTGGGGACCACGGAGGCAATCGGCTTCTTTTCGCCCTTGAGCGAGTTCACCATGAAGCCCCAGGAGCCCGACGCGACGACACCTTCATTCTTGAAGTCGTTCATTTGCACGGTGGCGTCGTGCCAGTAGCGGTGGGTCAGCTTTTTCTGGGCGCGCAGCAGTTCCAGCACAGCCGCGTACTGCTTCTCGTTGAGTTCGTAGGGGTCCTTGATGCCGAGCTCGGGCTTCTTGGACATCAGGTACAGCGCCGCATCGGCCATATAGATAGCGCCGTCATAGGCCTGCACACGGCCCTTGTTGGACTTGCCGTCGGGCAGGTTTTGCTCTTCAAACACCACGGCCCAGGAGTCGGGGGCTTTCTTGAATACGTCGGTGTTGTACATCAGCACGTTGGGGCCGGACTGGTAGGGCACGCCGTAGTGTTTTCCGTCGATCGTGTGCCAGGCCGCGTTTTGCAGGCGGCTGTCGATGGTCTTGTAGCTGGGCACCAGACCGATGTTGACCTCCTGCACCAGCTTGGAGGCAATCAATCGTCCGCTTGCATCACCAGAGGCGGTGACCAGGTCGTAGCCACCGGCCTTCATCAGGGACACCATTTCGTCGGACGTGGCCGCGGTCTTCACGTTCACCTTGCAACCGGAGGACTTTTCGAAGCTGGTGGTCCAGTCGTATTCCTTGACGGTTTCCCCGCGCTCAATGTAGCCGGCCCAGGCAATGATGTTGAGCTGCCCCTCCCCCTTGCCAAGGGCCTTGGGGGGAGCTGCGAGGCTGGCGGTGGCAGCGGCCACGGCCAGCAAACCGGTGAGAAGTGCGCGGGTTGGGGACATGAAGAACTCCTGACGTTGGATGTTGGGGCGCGCAAGTGCGGGCCTGAAAGGCATCTTAGGTTTTGCCCCGGACTTGAACCATATCGCCTAGGCAATACAATCCATCGGCAAAACAGAAACCTCGCACCAAATTACGTTTCTTTAATGGTTAACCCTAGGCTCCAAAGCGGTGCATCTGCGGGTTTACCCTCTAAATGGGCCAAAAAGGTGCCTGAAATGAAGAAATAGCGAAATGAGCACATCATTCAAGAGCATTCGGTATTTCATAGCAGTGGCCGAATCGGGCTCCATTTCAGCCGCCATCCAGGAGTTGGGGGTGTCCCAGTCGGTGGTTTCGGCCGCCATTGCCCAGATCGAGGCGGACTTGGGAACCCTGCTGTTTGAGCGCCGGGCGCGTGGCATGTCGCTCACCCACGCGGGCCACCAGTTTTTGCGCCACGCCCACCAGATCGAAGTGGCCATGCGCAATGCGCGCGATGCGTTGGCGTCGCGTCCCCATACCGTGACCGGCAGCCTCAACATCGGGGTGACCAGTCTGATGGTGGGGTACTACCTGCCGTTCCTGCTGGACCGGTTTCGCCGCGTCTTTCCGCGTATCCAGGTGCAGATCACCGAGGACCGGCGCGACTACCTGGAGCATTTGTTGGTCAGCGGCGAACTGGATGTCGCGCTGATCGTGGTATCGCAGTTGCAGAACTATCGCGCGTTGGAGACTGAGACCATTTTGCGGTCCGGCTGGCGGGTATGGTGCCCCGTGAACCACCGCCTGGCGGGGGAAGAGCGGATCCAGGCTGCGGAGCTGGCCCAGCAGTCGCTGATCTTGCTGCAGGTGGACGAACTGGGCGATGCCACCACCGCCCTGTGGAATGCCGGTGGGGCAGACCCCAATGTGCTGATTCGCACCTCGTCGGTCGAGGCCGTGCGCAGTCTGGTGGCCACCGGCGCGGGCTGTTCGGTGCTGCCCGATATGCTGTACCGCCCCTGGTCACTGGAAGGCGACCGCATCGAGGCACGGCCCCTGGTGCAACCCTTGCCGCCGCTGGACGTGGGGCTGGCATGGCGCAAGGGGGCGGTGTTGCCAGAGTCCTTGAGTAACTTCTTGACGGCGGTGCGGCCTACGCTGGATGGGCATTTGCCAGCGACGGGGGGACATTTGCGGTAACTAGTTTTATTGGGATGCCCTGTTTTTTGAACACCCAGCACCCATTAAAAATTCAGAGCAATCCACGCTTAGCCAAGTTGCGCATCAAGTGTGAAGCCCCAAAGGTCCAAGGTGGGCAATGGTCTGTATGTTGCATGCGGTTGCGCAGCGTGCCCAGCTTGGCACTGGTGATCGTTACCAGATCACCCAGCTTGTGGGTAAAACCGCTACCCGGCGCATCGCGGTCTTGCACCGGTGCGAACAACGTGCCCAGGAACAACATAGCGCCGTCCGGGTACTGGTGGTGCGGCCCCATCAGTTGGCTTGCCAAGGCCAGCGGGTCGCGGCTGATACGTGCCATGGACGAATACCCATCCATCACAAAACCATCCTCACCCTCCACGCGCAGGTTCAGCTCAGCTTGGCGCACATCGTCGATGCTGAAGCTTGCATCGAACAGGCGAATAAAGGGGCCGATGGCCGCTGATGCGTTGTTGTCCTTGGCCTTGCCCAGCAAGAGGGCCGAGCGGCCTTCCACATCCCGCAGGTTCACGTCATTGCCCAGCGTGGCACCCACTACCTGGCCGTGTGAATTGATGGCCAACACCACTTCAGGTTCGGGGTTGTTCCAGTGGGAAGCCGGGTGCAGGCCCGCGTCGGCACCGCAGCCAACGGCTGCCAGCACCGGGGCTTTGGTGAATATTTCGGCATCCGGGCCAATGCCCACTTCCAGGTACTGGCTCCACACGCCTTGCGCAATCAGGACGTGTTTCAGTGCCATGGCCTGTTCAGAGCCAGGCGTGAGTTTGGAGAGGTCGTCGCCGATCAGCGCCTGAATTTCAGTGCGGATGGCAGCAGCCGCAGCTGGGTTGCCACGCGCTTTTTCTTCGATCACACGCTCGAGCATGGAGGTGGCAAAGGTCACGCCTGCCGCTTTGATGGATTGCAGGTCGCAGGGTGCCAACAGCCAGGGCTGAGTGGGCTGCTGCTTGGCGGCATCGCTATTGGCCAACAAGGCCTGCACGCTGCAGACGGGTTCGCCCTTCGCCGCACGCAGGGCCGTAGCGGGATCCGGTGTTTCGCACAGATCGCGTACCGTGGGGTAGCTGGTGCTGATGTCCACCACCATGCCATCGCGTACCGCCACCACGCTGGGACCCTGCACATCCGGGCGCCAGATGCGGCCTACCAGCGCACCGTGGGTGCCGTCAAGGGGGAGGGTGTTGTCGGGAGTAAGTTGCATGGTGGGTTTATCCGGTGACATAGCCCATGGTCTGGGGCAGCCAGAGCACGATTTGGGGGAAGCAGGTGATGGCCAGCAGCAAGCAGAGCAGCATGACCAGGAAGGGCCAGCCTTCCTTCATCATCTCGCCAATCGGAATGCCGGTGAGCGCCTTGGTCACAAACAGCAGCATGCCAAACGGTGGGTGGATCAGGCCAATCATCATATTGAGCACCACCAGCACGCCAAAGTGCACCAGGTCCACGCCCAGCAGCTTGGCCGCAGGCAGCAGCATGGGCACAAACACCAGCAGCAGGACAGACACATCCAGAAAGCAGCCCAGCACCAGGAACATGACATTCACCAGCAGAAGAAACTGGATCTTGGTGAGGTCCATGCTATCTACCCACATGGCCATGCTTTGCGGCACACCTTCGGCGGTGAATGCGTAATTGAGCATGAAGGAGCCGGCCAGAATGATGGTAATGACTGCGCTGCCACGGGTGGACTCCAGCACCACACCCCAGAAGCTGCGCCAGGTGAGCGCCCGGAAGAAAACCGTTGACAGGATCAAGGCATGCAAGGCTGCCACAGCCGCCGCCTCGGTGGGGGTGAAGGCGCCGGAGTAAATGCCGCCCAGCAGGACGATTGGCATGGACAGGGGGAGGGCCCCGCGGAAGATCAGGCCTGCCCATTCCGAGCGAGGCACGGGTTCGTCGCGTGGCATATTGCGTTTGACGGCAATGACGTGCACGACAAACATCATCAGTCCCGCCATCAGCAGGCCCGGTACTACACCACCCAGAAACAGAGCACCCACCGAGGCGCCGGACACCAGCGCATAAATTACCATGGGAATGCTGGGTGGAATGATGGGCCCCAGCGTAGCGCTGGCGACCACCACCGCACCCGCAAAGCCACGCGTGTATTCGGGCTTCTTGAGCATCTGGCGGATCGTCACCAGACCGGGGCCCGCAGCGTCAGCAATCGCGCTGCCACTCATGCCCGAGAAGATCACGCTCACCAGAATATCCACCTGCGCCAAGCCGCCGCGCATGCGGCCCACCAGAATCCGGCAGAAGTCAAAAATGCGTTCACTCACGGTGCCGGCGTTCATGATGTTGGCGGCAAACACAAACAGTGGTACGGCCAGCAGTACATAACTGTTGTAGAGGCCATTGCCCACCTGCTCCGCCACCAATCCCAAGTCCTGGCCCTTGACCAGGAGATAGGCCACGCCAGACGCCAGCATCGAAAAACCGATCGGCAAGCGCAGCAGCAAGCCCGCCGCCATCACGGCAACGAGAGTCCAGATTCCAGAGGTCATAGTCGTAGTTCCGCTTCCAGGCCTATGCCACGCACGGCGTTCCAGATGGCCCAGGCACTGCGAATGACCAGAGCGATCAAGAGCAGTACAAACGGCAAGAAAATCCACATAAATGGCAGTCCCAGTACGGGCGAGCCTTCGCGAGCCATGAAGCGCACGTAATCCCAACTGGCGGGAATGGCGACCAGTGCCAACCCTCCCAGCATCAGGTTGCCCACAATGCGCATGACCAGGCGGGTGCGGGTATTCACGCTGTTCCACACCAAGTCAAACATCACGTGTTCGCGCTCTGGCACCACCGCAGCAGCGGCCCACAGAATCACCCACACATACAAAATCACCGCCGCCTCATCGGTCCAGGGCAGTGGCTTGTGGAAGCCAAAGCGCGCCACGATCTGGATGATGAAGACGACGAACAGGGTCAGAAAAAGGCCGCCGCCCAGAAGGTTGGCGGCCTGTTGCAGTCGACGCAGCATGCTGGAGGCGTCTTACTTGGTCGCGTTGATGCGGTCCAGCAGACCTTTGGGCCAGACTTTGGCGTACTCCGAGTTCTGGTAGGCCGTCTGTACCGTGCTACGGAATGCGTTCACGTCGGGGGTGATCACCTGCAGGCCTTCTTTCTTGAAGAACTCCACCAACTGGCCTTCTTCCTTGATGCGGTTCTCGTTGTTGTAGGCGGCAGCGGCTTGTGCAGCTGCAGTCACCTTCTGCTTTTGCGCTGCGGTGAGTGCGTTGAAGCTCTTGTTGGAGATGGCAATAAAAATGCCGTCCACCAAGTGGCTGGTCAGCACGAGTTGCTTGGTCACCTCGTAGAACTTGGCGGCGCGCACCGAGGGCAGGGGGTTGTCCTGGCCATCGATGGTGCCGGTTTTCAGGCCCATGTAGACCTCGCCGAAAGCCAGCGGGGTTGCGGTGGCGCCCAGCGCTTCGCCCAAAAACAGCCACTCTTTGGAGCCAGGCATGCGCAGCTTCACGCCTTTCAGGTCCGCCGGTGTCTTGACGGGCTTGGCTTCGCGCATATTGACCTGGCGGGTGCCCAGGTACACGGTGGCCAGCGGCGTGACGTCCATTTTTTCAGAGACCAGCTTGAACAGCTCGGCGCCGATGGGACCGTTGAAAATCTTTTGTTGCTGGTCAGGGTCGCGCACCACGTAGCCAGCGGTGAAGATGGAGAACTCGGGCACCAGCTTGGCGATGTCAAACGCCG
>JACCDG010600651.1_pt1 | contig 10378 bp, 15 predicted proteins | sample 7442471 | NCBI WGS metagenome assembly JACCDG01 (sample SAMN15323444, study PRJNA562643) | freshwater metagenome | isolation source: river surface water | place: USA:Blue River Watershed | collected 2017-08-17 | reverse complement strand
CTCATCCTCTCGATTAATCACTCGATCTACTGGATCAAATAGGCGCTGCTCAAAGCAGTTCTGACATTCCATTAACCAGACTTCATCGCCTTCGGTTATTTCGCTATCGTATTTCGTTACAAAGCTGTGAACTGTCACCTTCTTACAAGGCCCACACTTAAAAGGGTGCATTTCATTAATCACTTCTGAAACGCCCACTTGCCATCTGATCCGATTTTCATCCATTTAGCCGGACATTGACGAGACTTATCGCGCTCGGTGCAGACCCAGCCTCGATATTCCTTACCCTCTTTGCTGCCTTGTTTGAGAATCATCGGGCCGTGATTGCAGATTGGAATCTCATCAATTACTTCGGCTCCGAGTTCTTCCGCAATAGCGCTGACATCCCAGACAATCGGCTCAGGGTCGTTGGGGCGTTGTTCTTTGACGAATTCAGCAAGAGCTGGCTTTGTTGTTTGAATTGGCTTCTTAGGCGTTTGGTTAGGTTTAGCAAAGTACCCAGCGAGGTTAAGTGCGCGTCCCAAACTTCCAGTTTCCGCCAATTCGAGGGCGTATTGCTTCTGCTTTGATTCCGACGATAGACCAGTTGTCCAAGCCGCAGCGTCAGCTTCAGTCCGGTATAACTCAGTTTTAACAATATAGACATCGCAGTTAGGAGTAAGCGATTCTTCCAATACGTGCGTTTTAATCCGATAGTCCGGATAGGCATTTATGAACTCCTTTAAGCGATCCTGCACACTTACATAATCATCAAGATAGTTTGACATCTAATTGCTCCCTACCTGCGAAATCATCTATCGCAGCTTCTAGTTGTTCTTTTAATGACCAAAACGTTCCGTCTGGCCAGTTCTGTGCCTCGTTGGCACAAGGTTGGCAGTAAAAGCGCACCTGCATCCGCCTAGTTGGCGTTTCAGATTGCACCTTCCATACAGCTGGCACTTGGGCTTTGTGATGCCAAGTCCCATCTTTCATCTGTCCCCAGCGCATTTTGCAATAGTCGCACCATTGGTGTTGATTATGATTGCGAGTCAAGCTCAACGTCGTCCCAATCTTCTGGTGAACTAAATCGGCAGAAAGATAAGATAGTGGCATATCCAATGAGATCGAGATACGAATCTTCGCGCTCTGGACTTTCCACCATTCTTGATAGTTTTGTTGCGATAAAGACAAGCGCCACGTCAGATGGGTCTCTGAGCTGAACACCGAGTTGTCTCGCGATTTTGTAAATGCGTAAAAGATTGTGCCTCGGGTCGCCATATTCAAGCCCCCTGTCATCGAGGGTGTTACCAGCGTCCGAGAGCCAGTCACTTAACGATCTCTCTGACATTTATGCTCGCCCGACCTCTCTTGTATCCATCGTTAAAAGCTTTGGCTTTAATGCTCACATAAACTCGATAACCAAGCCATAGCGTTGAGCAATAAATTGCGAAGAAAACGCCCTCATTGAACATCGGCGTTCACCCCATAACGATCAAGCCAATAAGCTGAGATTTCTTCTCTGCTCAATCGCCCTCTTACTGATTTTCTACCTAGCGATTCAATTGCGTAGCGTCTGATTATTTGGCCTTTCACGTAATTTTTACCATCAGACCAAGCGCCAGAAGTAGAATCAAATCGGATTACTGCTGGATTATTTATCACTTACTCTCCCGTTCTGTAATCCTTAAATGGATTTACGGGATAAATCTATTTAATTAAATGGATTTATACAAGTAAGAGTTCGGAGTGTCGCAAGTCCAAGAATCCACAGAGCTTCTGCACCTTCTCGCCATTGGGGTAATCGGTCTTGGCTGGAAGGGCCTTTAATTGCCACTCAGGCTCGTTTATAGCCCCTAAATCGAACTGATAGACCCCTTGTGGGGTGGAGTTGATATAAAGCGTCTTAGCGCCCGTTCTAGCCCTTATTTCGGCCAGATAATCCCACTTCTTCTTCTCAATCAAGAGAGTTGGGTAATGCGTGCGTCGGCACTTCATCTCGATATAAGCATCGTTGGTAATGCCGTCGTGCCGGTCGGTCGGTGAGACTGGCGTTAAGTCCGGATAAACCGACTTTAGCGCCTCAAAGAGTTCCACCTCGCGAAGGTAAATTAGTCGTCCTCTTCCCAATCATCGAGTGGATTCTTTATTGGGTCGCTCGGATCAACAATCCAATCGGGATAAGAGCTTCTATCCATCGCAAACGCTAGAGCCGTGCCTTCGTCCATTCCGGCTTTGCGGCAAGCGTCATACACTTCTTTGGCAGCAATAGCCCAGAAATCCAGCTTAGTAAGGATTGGCTCCTTCGTCGTTTTGCGACGTTTTGCCACCTTCTTCGCTGGTTTCTTAGCGCGCTTTCTTGTTGCCACTTCTAGCCACCTTTGCTGAGAGGGCTAATTCTAACTGAGACTCCATCTTGTCGAGGCGCGACACAATGGGAAGATTCTCAAGTTTTATGATGTATCTTAGCCCGGCGATAAGAAGGCCGATAGACCCAAGCACAGAGGCAAGGGTCGCAGCGAACTCAGAGACTTGCATTATTTAATTTTGCCGTAACGCTCATAATTTGGGTTAAGCCAGTTGATGATGCTAGGCAAGACTGATACTAGAGCCGCATTTGCAATTGCGTCGAGATCCCAGCCCACCGCTAGGTATGTCGCTAGAGCCGTCGCGAGGAATGTTTTCCCCCAGCTTTCCGCCATCAGTTTGAATTCTTTCATTTCTATCTCCTTCGAGGTCAAACCAGCTGCCGTCTTTGTCTCCCAAAGTTGTAAAGCTAATATGGAAATGCGACCGGTGAGGGTTAGCACCCCTGTATTTTCTGCGCTTCCAATTCATAATCGGACTCATAATTTTGCCGTCGTAAATAATGTATTTGATTCGCTTATCGCCTCGCTTGGCACACTTCCGAATTTTCTCAACAAGGGCATAAGCCTCTTCTTTGTGTGCATTGAGATCAGCATCAATATCAAGAGCGCGGACTATTCCATCTTGCGGTATATGGTCTGAAGTGCCTTTCGCCATATGGCGAGCATCAGCAATCCAGCCATCAGACTTGCGATCGCGATCAGGATAGTCATCATCTATTTGCTCCCGAAGTTGCTGACCTGCTTTGCATAGTTTTGCCATTAGCTTAGGAGCAGTTTTGCTTCTTCTTCAGTGATTCCAAGACGCTCCAACAAAGTCGCCTTTTGCTGTTGTTTGGCTTTTTCAATTTCCTCATTTTGTTTGACGACGGCTGCGTGTTCTTTTGCAGCCTTTTCCGAAGCGGCAAACTCTTCGTCTGTCATCTCGCGAGTGATGACTTCATCAGTTTCTAGATTATGGATGCGAATAATTGGATTTGTCATTACTTAACTCCATATAGTAGGGCAGTTCCACCAGACCAGTTATTGCTTGCGCTATTTAGAATTTTAATGCTAGTTACCGCTGAAGTATCTGTCCAGGCTAAATTGCCATAAATGTAAGCTCGATTTGTGGTGCTGTAATCAGTCAATTGGAATCCTTGGATAAAGCAATTTTTCCAAGCCGCCGTATTTGTATAATCGAATAAATCTATTACTAAGTGATTATAGCTTGTAGAAGTTGTACGATATGTCATTCCAGAACCAACAAGATTTTTAGTGTTCCATTGTTCTTGATTGCTACTCGTTCCGCTGCGATTTACGTCAGCAACACCAAAATAATTTGTGGTCGTGGTATCTGAATTTAATTCCCATTGAAGGCTAGGTGTTCCGCTTGAAGCATAAAAGCCGCGAAGGATCAATTGAAGATGATTATAAGTTCCAGCAATTGAATTAAAAGTCACAGACGAAACGCCAGACATTGATTGCGAAGAAATTAAAGTCATACCGCCGCCAGCGGCAGGAGTTTCCCAAGTTGGCACTCCACCAGTAACAGTCAAAACTTGACCCGTAGAACCTACTGTTCGCTTCGCCAAAGTATTAGAAGCAGAAGCGTAAAGTAAATCTCCGGTTGCGTATGTTGTTTGAGCAGTTCCGCCAAGAGTGGCTGCAACTGGACTAGAGAGTGAAACTGTGACATCACCAGAAGTTCCTCCGCCGGTTAATCCAGTTCCAGCGGTTACAGCTGTAATATCTCCAGTCGTTGGGCTTACCCAAGTGTAGTCCAAATCAGTATTAGAAGCCTTGGATAGCACCTGTCCGGTTGTTCCACCTTTAAGATCAACGAAAGAAGTATCTATCGAATTGCCAAGAGTGCGCATCGCAAGTGCGCCATCTTTAACTAAATCGGTATCGTCTGGGGTTTCCCAACCGAAGTTCGTTGTTGTTGCCATTAGCTGATTACTCCTATCGCGTCCTGCCATTCTAGCGTATTAAGTATGCTATTCCACGTTTCTGTTGCGTTCACCTGATCCCAAGTCTGCGAGACTGCGCTGAATTCGGTCGGTGATGCCGTGAAAGTCAATGAAAGCCCATTGAGGGTGCTAGTCCAAGTCCAACCCTCGATATAACCGGTGAATTCGCCCCCATAGATATTGACAGGCAGATTGGTTATTTTGACTGGTTGGCCCATAAATACATTTATCAGGGCATCTCGGTCGGCGTCAGTCATTTCGGGATTTTGGAGCGGAAAGGTAATTGTGTCGAATAGTGGACGAGGATAAGCGCGTAGGGCCACTTGCCGATTCACTATGTTTTGAGCGTCTGTGGCATCGTGAACCAGCGAATTCTCTTGGACTGAATAAAGGCCGTAAAGGTCTATTGAATCTTGATCCGTCGCGCTCTTAGAACTATTGAAATTGTTTCCATAATTGATTTGGTATTTATTGATTATCTTGCCCGAACGAATAGATTGCTTAATACCAGCTGCAAAGGCTTCTCGAGCGTCCAATTCGGTGTATCCGTTGGCAAGTAAGTAAGTCTGCCGATGGGCCGCATCAGCGTAACCAATCTCTCCGTTGGCGTTTTCATAGATATATCCAAGAGCTGAGTTGGCGATTTGGGTAACGATTGAATAGTAATCAATTGGGCTAGTTGAACGTTGTTCCATTTCATATTGACCCGGGCGATCTATATCCCCAAGTCCAACGTCGCCAGCATTTGCCCAAGTTGTTGTCGGGTCAAAACTGCTCCATTGTTGAGCGGGACTAATTTCATTCCAAGAGGCTAATAACAAGTCGCTTAGAATTGTAAAGATTTGATCTCCGTCATCGTCTTGCGCAAGGCTAGAAGTCCAGATAGCTTTGGAAAGTTTAGATAATGCGCCTAACGCGACAATCTGAATCTGCGTCACATAAGCGACTTCACCAGCGGTTCTAACGCTAGTCGAGACGTCGCTGATTCTTCCACCAAATAAACTAACCCAATTGCCACTTGTATCTTTGACTTCCAAAGTGACGCCAGTATTGACGCTCCAATCATAAAATGCGTTGGTTGCGTTAATGAGCTGCAAATTGCAATAACCAGCTTGGGCTTGGGTATTAACGTCGGTGCGGCCAGAGGTAGCGGTGAAGCCCACAAGGGTTAAATCTGTGGCATCTGTGCCGTTAATTAAAACGCGATACTCGGGCGTCCAAACTGTCATAACTCTTGTCTAATTCCAAACAACTGGCTTCCGCCACCAGTTCCGCGAGAGTTTGAATTGTTGAGAGCTGATACAACTGCTCGAGTAAAGCCTTCTTCATCAATTGCGCTAGGGGCATTGACATTAATAGTTACGGGCGCGATTCCTTGAGCATCTGCCAATCTTGAGAATCCGCCAGAGGATACTGTGATAGGTGCGGCAGATCCGACTGGGACGCTTGGCGTTGAGGCCGCGACTCTCGGAGTTGTCGTGATTGGCGTTGTGACTGTTGTTCTTGGAGTTGTTGGCGTTACGTTAGCCGAGCCACTCGATGGTGGAATGATGGACGCGCCGCCGAATGGAAGGCTGGCCGTTGGAACGCTTCCAGTTCTCGAAGTGGTTGTTGTGGAGATGTTGGGAATCGTTGAAACGTTAGGGAGAATGGGAATTGAGTTGTAAGCGCGGATAATCTTATTAACTGCGTCAATGACGTCATTAGCCAATTCTTTAACTTTGCTGGTGACTGTGCCAATGATGTTGATGATTCCAGCAATTGTGGCTCCGACTGATTTGATTGCGCCCACTAGAGCCGTTTCAAAAATGGGGACAAGATAGGTTTTAATGAAAGACCATAAGTCTCGCAGAGCCGCTTCGTTATTCTTAAATGCCTGAACGATTGGATCAATGGCTGCTCGCTTAGCCTCTTGAAACTTAGGAATGAGAACGTTCACAACGTAATCCAGAAGCTTTTGAATAATTGGCAATAGTTGAGCGCCAATTGCTTCCTTTGCTTCATCAAAGCCAACTCGCAACCTAGCAATCTGACCTTCAAAAGTGTTGGCTTGAGTCGCAGCTGCGCCGCCAAAGGTTTCACCTAATTGCGTTACTGCGCCTTGCAATCCCATCGTTTTGATTTCGGCAGCTGATAAACCAATTCCTAAACGAGCAAGTGAAGCCGTGTTACCTTCATACGCTTTACCTAATGCGTTGGAAACTGTTTCGACGTCTTTGCCGGTAGCGGCTGAAATATCAAGGGCAAGAGTTAATAGTTTTTGCGATTCGGAAACGGATCCTGTGGCTGTCGCAAGTCTCTGAAGGGCTGGACGCAACTTATCGTCTGCTACGCCAGTAGCCAGAGCGGTTTTACTTATCTGCTCTTCGACTGCCGCTATTTGGGCTTCTGTGGCCCCTGTGACGTTTTGTAATGCTAGGGCTAGGCGCTTCTGAGCAGCTTCATCTTCTATCGCCGCTTTGACCCCATCAATGGCTAATTTGCCAGCATAGGCGGCAGCCGCAGCAGCGGCAGCAGCAAAAGCGGCAGCAGCAATCTTGCCGAACTTTTCTAACTTACCGCCAAAGCCTTCGACTTCTTTAGAGCCTACGTCAAGATTCTTTTTTAGATTATCAACATCAGCGAGAATGGATAACTTAAGCGTTCTACTTCCGGCCATTAGATGTCCCACTCCTTAAGGATGTAAGCAAATCCTTCTTCCCACTTATTGACTAATTCAGGCTGAATTTTGCGAAGGGTCGGGTAGATAAAATAACCTGCTGCCCCCCTACCAAGTCGAGGACTTCTTCTGGGAAATTGTCTAAAACGACTAGATCCAAATTCAAGACCCGGCCAGAGATTTTGTGTAGTGCCGCCACCTGAAAAACGCTGAGTGGCAAATCCGTAAGAGAACTCGCCAATCTTTGACGACTTTTTAACTCGGACGCCGTCGGCGACTCTTTGAACGGCTGAGGCAGCTTTGAATCTGTTGTAAGCAGCTTGTTTAATTTCATCAGCTGCAAATTGAGCCAATGAATTAGATAATCTTTGCGCTTGTTTTTTGGATTCTTCGTCCATAGCTTTGAATGCTTGGACAATATTACGCAACTCGCGGCGATCATAAGCAATCGCTTCATCTGCCACCTTTGCGCTCCTTCAATATCTCAATTGCCGTTAATACTTGTTCGATGTCCGTCCACTCGCTCATTGGGATTCCGGTCGCTATTGCGACTTCGACAAGAAGCCGATTTACGCTTCCGGACTCGTAGCTTTTGGGCTTTCATCTCCAATCAGCATTTCATCAATGGACAGTTCCCAGATTTCCTGAGACTTAGTGGGCTTTCCTGCCGCTTCGCGCTTGTAGGCAAAATAAGCAAGATCTAAGAAGTCTGCCTGCTGATAAGCCGATATATCCTTCATCGAATAAATGGACTTGCCAGTTTTGCGTTCCCACTTAGCCCACTCGGGTAAGCCGGCTACATAAGTAACCGACTCGCCCGTGTTGTATTTAATTGTGATTGATAACTTCATCTCCCGATGCTCCGATCTTTTAGCTGAAGGTCTCTGTTACGTCGCCCTTCGATACTTTGAAGGTGAACGATACTGTTTGTGCATCAATTCCTGATCCGCCAGCTGTTGGGAATTCTGGAAGAATTGGGAAAACAAATTGTGCGCCAGTTGCAGCGGTTAGGGTTACGCTGATTGTTGTATCTGGTGCGGTTTCTGCTGCTGCCCAAAGAGCTTCGCATACAGAGTTCGCCTTGCCCCAGTCTGCAAGCATATCTAACTGGAATGTGCCTTCGATATTGACTGTCTTGTAAGCCTCGCCATCGAGAGTTTGATAAGTCTCGCGGACGTTGGTCTTGGTCAATACAGCATTAGTCGCTTGGGCTTCGATGTCCGTTCCACCTGTGAAAGACAGCGAAATGTCGCGACCGGTGATTACTGTGGTTGCCACGTTTTCTCCTTAGTTGGTTTGTGTGTAATAGGTGGAGACGCGAATATCGGCGACCAATAAATTGACCGCACCCACTTGCGTAACCGATGGCCGTTCTACTGGGCCGACTGTGTAGCCGTCCGGAATTACTGCCAAAACTGAAAATATCAGCTGCTCAAGATTATCGAGTGATGCTGGGTTAGAAAGATAGGCGACTCCGCAAGTAATTGTCATATTGATCTTGGCGTGAATTGTTGAGTCGTTAATTGTGTTTAATTCAAGATATGGTGAATCTGGAACGAGAATAACCGCTGGAACTTGAACTGCTTCTGGGACGTATGAATAAACGTTCGCGGATACCCCAGTTAAAGCCGTTGCCAGCGGTGTGCGGATTGATGATAAAACGGTTGAGGCTGGCATCAGCCCACCATTGCGTCGGTGTCAAGGTAAGGGCCTAGCAGACCTGTTACCTTGGCGAGAAGATTCTTTGAAAGTCTGTAAGGTGTAACTGCAAAATCTATTCCTTCAATGGATCCGCCGGCAGCTGTTCTGGCTTGGAAGATTTCGACAGAAATAGCCAAAACGGCAGCTTCGACGTTGGCATTTCCCACATAGGTTGATGCGCCAGAAAGCGCAGCGTTTCCGGCTGGGATAATGTTCTTTTCCAATACGTCAGCATTTGTGATGGCGGCGGTAAATACATAAGGGCCAATTAAATCATCTGTAACTGTGTGAGTGCCGTTAAATGGCGCTCCGACACCCGTAATGACAACTGACTCACCTTCGGTGAATTCGTGAATTGTCGCGGTGTGAAAATACGCAACGTTATTTTCTAGAGATACTTTGTTGATTTTGCTCTGGAAGGTAACAAGCATTGGCAAAACCAGATTCTCACTTGCATCAACAATATCTGCCAAGTAAGCGTCTGAATAAAGGGACGACGAGACGCCAAGAATCGTGCGAAGCTCTGTGGCTGTGACAATTGTTGGCATCTCGTTTTCCTTTCGATCTAGAGGGTGACAGGCCAGCTCGGGAGCGGACTGGCCGTCACTTTTGCAGTTCTAACTAGAGAACCATCCAGCGGTAAGCGCCAGCGCCGACCTTTGTAGCCAATGCGCCATAGCCGTAGTAGGCAACTTCGATTTGACCATTGAGAGCGACGTTTGTCTGAAGACGGAAACGTGAGGACTCATACCAAGTGTATGCATCTGGGTTGATAACGATGATGGTGTTATCGCCAACGCCGGAACCTGTTGTGAGGTTACGATCAACGCGGAAGTTCAAGCCAAGAAGATTTCCGGTTGCTGATCCAGCACCAAGATTTCCGCCTTGATTCATATTGCCAATCAAGTTTTGATAAATCGGACGTCCGTTATCAGCGAGGTTCTGAATTGCGCCCCATTGCTGAGGTGATGCGATGATGTTTTGAGCAAATCCGAGAGTTCCAGCGTAGATTGAAACGCCAGCATCGGAGATGAAGTCGAGAAGACCAGCAGCATCGAGAGTGCGGTTTCCGCCGTCAGTTCCGCCGGCGATAAGGCCGGTTACAACTGCAACGTCGGTTGCCTTTGCGTATGCGTATTCCATTTGACGAACGAGTTCATCAAAGAACGCTGGTGAAGAACGATCAAGAAGTTCAACGGAGAAAGTTTGTCCGCCTGCATACTTCTTAACGGATACTGAAAGGAATTCGTTTGTCATTCCTGTTTCATCAATTGCAGCTGCTTCAGCTTCTTCGCCGACTGTTGGGACTGCGGTTAGCTTAGGAATCTCGAAAGACATTCCTGCATCTGGTAGAACGCCGCGAGATACTGAATCAACAGCTGGGCGATCTGCGTTTGAAAGTGGGTTGATGATTTCTGTCAATTGACGGGTTGGGATGAGACCAGCGTTGTTGCTTGTGGTGTCATCTGCTGCCATAACGTACTGGCGTGCAACGTCATCTCCGAGTTTTGCGCGAACGCTGTTCTCGAGATATTTCGCCTTTGTGAACTCAAGGCGCGGAGCGGTGAAGAACGCTGGACGTGGCGCAGCGGCTTCAACCTTAGCAGCTTCTACCGTTTCTTCGGCAGGAGCTGGAACGGTAGTGTCTGACACTTGTTCTCCTTCGGTTGGGTTGTCTGCTTCAGCGGTTGCCGGAGCAGAATCTTCTTTAGGTGCTTCGTTCT
>JACCDG010915566.1_pt1 | contig 10379 bp, 14 predicted proteins | sample 7442471 | NCBI WGS metagenome assembly JACCDG01 (sample SAMN15323444, study PRJNA562643) | freshwater metagenome | isolation source: river surface water | place: USA:Blue River Watershed | collected 2017-08-17 | reverse complement strand
TACAACCATTATGTCTGAGCTGGCGCTCAAGGATTTAGATAGCATAGAAAAAAGACTTGCTAAAATGGCAGGGCTTTTTAAATTAGCCGCAAATAAGCCATTAGAAAAAAAGGCACTAGAAAAAGAAGAAGTTCTTTTAAAAAAAGTAGTTGATTATATTAATCAAGAAAAAATTGCTGATATTCACGATCTTATCCAATCATCCGATGTTGCAACCTTAGATTTGTTAACAGCTAAAAAGTTTTTGATCATTGCAAATTTGTCAGAACAAGATTTTACAGAAAAAACATATGTTACTAATGCAGCATATCAAGCTTTACTGCAAGCTTTTGGCCAACATCGTGTAATTCCAATTTGTGCAAAAATAGAATGTGAACTGACGCAGCTTGATCTTGTTTCTCGGGCTGAAATGATGGACCTGTTTCGTATGTCTTCTCGAGGTCTTGATACGATTATAGCTCGTGCGTATAGCGCTCTTGGTCTAATTACTTTTTTTACGGTTGGTCCAAAAGAGGCCCATGCCTGGCCTTTGCGTAAAGGCAAAACAGTTAAACAAGCTGCAGGAGAGATTCATTCAGACTTGGAACGAGGTTTTATTTGTGCGGAAGTTTGTCATTATCAAGATTTGATTATGCACAAAACCGAAGCTGCTGTTAAAGTTGCCGGTAAAATGAGGCTAGAAGGGCAGGGCTATCTTGTGCAAGATGGCGACTGGTTGCATATTCGCTCTAATGTATAAAATACTTGCAATCTCATTATGCATTTTTATGATCTCGTCATTCTCAGGAAAACAAAGTGATTGCAAGAATCCAGCAAATAAGCTTAATAAATTCTAATTGAAACATACTCTTGCTTTGCCGCTTTTATTTTTGGTACGATAAAAATGTACTTTTAAAGATTATAAAAATGGAGAGCAAGAGCATGAAATTGTATATTTATTATCTCAATATTGGCTTATTTTTTGTAGTGCAAAGTTCTTTGTATGCTTATTCAAAAGAAACAGCATTATTAAATAATGTAGAAAAAGCAGTAGCTAAAGAAGTTAAAGAAATAGTTAAAGAAGCTGATGTTGTTTCGCTAGAAATGCAAGCAGCAGCATTAGGACTTTTGCAGGATAAAATAAATCAACAACAAAATGTGCTGCAAGCTGACATAAAAGAAAAAGAAAGAGCATTAGCAGTGATGATCTATAATTTAAGTAATAATAACACAGGATCTTTAACAGCAATTCCAGCAGCGCAACAACATATAAAAAATTTACAAAATAAACTCGAAGGCTTGCGTAAACAAGCCCAAACATTACAAATGCAAAAAGATGAAGCCATCTTATTTGCAGCACTACAAGCAGTTAATTAACCTTGTGGCAATAAAGACCTTCTCATAGCTTCTGCGACTTGTTCATCTTCGCTTAATGTGCTTAGGTCAACTCCAGTGGCAGCATACGCAGGATTAGCTTGTGCAAATACACGTGTGCGAGGGTGCCTTTGAGCGCTTCCGCTACCATCTAAAGAAACATGTGAAACTTCAGGACCAAATGCCGATGGTTGTTGAGCAGCTGCCACTGCATCTGCATGAGTTCCGCTTCGTGATGGTCGTCTTTGAGGAACATATGCTGCTGCTGCTCCTGCTGTATAATCTAATTCTACATTATCTAATTGCATATATGTGATTCCAGGACCAGTAGCTAAAGCTTGTTGTTGAGCTAATTGTTCGCGAGCAGCTGCTGCGGCTAATTCTTCAGTGGTTGCAGCTTGTGCAGGGCGTGGTCGTTTTTTAGGTTGAAGCAAAGCAGGAGCGGCAGGAGTGTGACCTGGCTGATCGCCTAAAAGCATAAAGCCATGCTGTGCGGCTGCTGGAGCGCCTGCAGCAAGACCAGAATATAAATCTCTTGCGTGTTCACGAACGCTATGTTCATCAGCAGGTACTGGAATGCCAGCTTCTTCTGCACTTTGTTTTATAGCACGAGCGAGTTGATCATCTAAAGCTGCGTCTTCAGCAAAATCTCCAAGATCTGTTACTGCTTCTGCTGATCTCTCTGGCTTAAATTGTTGTCCAGCTTTTTTGGCAGTAGCGGCATCAAGTTGTCTCATTATGTTTGCAGTAGAATTTTTTCTTTCAGCTTCTTCGATTTCTTTTTTTTCAACATTGCCAGCCATTTGGACATTTGCGTTAACTTTTGAAGCCCACCAATGATTTAAATTTCCAACTATAGCGCCACCTAAGACCCATAAACCGATTATTGGATTCATTGAAATTGGTGTAGCAGGAATACTTCTTGCAAACGCTAATTCTCTTGATACAGAAGGAGATGATCCAGAAAAAAATTGAGCTACTGCAGCAGGATTTGTTAATGGTATTGGATCAAGACTAAAAAAAGTCTTGGGATGAATAATTCTAGATGTTGAATGATAACCTGTCCTTGGCGATAACAAAGATATCAAAGAAGTAAATTCCATCTCAGAAAGGTTATCGGTTGTTGTAATTTCTTGATCTGTTAATTTTTTCCCATTTTGATACGGTGATGCATCATTACTACGACCAGTTCTTTTATCAGGCATATATACGACTCTTTTGCTTATTTCTTCTAGTTTTTGATGAAAAAGATCTAGTTCAAGTACCTCAAAAAAAATTGGGCTAAAGCAAATGCTAAATTCTCCTAAATTACGCTTTATTTCTTGAACTGCTAATGTTATTTCATCTTCGTGGAATTTTTTAGGATCATGTCGCATGTTTTGAAACTTTGCTAAAGCACCAAATAAGCCAGGATTAAATTCTTGAAGATGAGTGTTATCTAAAAGTACTTCAATAGGATTACTAATTGCTTTTGGGACAACAGGAGATAATTGTTGTACTGGTGCGCCTTCGATTGCTTGTTTTAGACGCTGTTCTGCTAACGCTAGCTGTTGCGCTTGATCTTCATTGCTTCCTTCTACTCTTGGTATTAGACGCTCTTGTTGTTCTTCATCGCCGCCTTCTGCTGCGTAGATCGTTGTTTGGTATGCTGACAAAATAAGCATACTTAAGATTATAATATTCATAAAAAATCCTTTGCTATGATAAAATAATGTATTAAAAAAAACAATTCTAATAAATAATTAAAAAATGTTGTGTTGTTTTTTTAAGCCTGGCTTTAAAATCAAAGTTATTTCCTCGGGTTTTCTTCTTGAAGGGTCTTGAGTAGCTATCAATAGAGCTTCTTGTTCTCGAGCTATTCGTGCTCGTTCTCGAGCTGCTGCGGCAGATAATTCTTCGACACTAAGAGGCCTTTGTGGATTTTTTCTTGGTTCTTGTAGCGTAGGTTGAGAAGGAGCAGTAGTCTGCGCTTGTGTATCAGTTGATTCACTTGTTGTATTGTCTAAAAGAGACATGCGACCATCTGCTGCTTCTGTTAATGCTCTAGGTGCAGGGCTATTAACATTTTGCGGATAAGCATTTGCATTAGGTAAAGCTACAGCAAGTACTTCTGAAGCAGCTGGCTGTTCGTTTGCAGAAAGTTCATTTGGAGCAAGAGCAGGTTGTGCAACAAAACTTTCTGGAAAAGCGGTTGCTGCAGCGCGATGTTGTCGAGGTGTTTGATTGTTTTTATCTGCTGCGTAGATCGTTGTTTGGTATGCTGAAAAAATAAGCATACTTAAGATTATAATATTCATAAAAAATCCTTATCGCGTATAGTTTTTTTTTAACTTTAAACAAAATTAGCATAAAGAAAATAGAGAAAAAAGCGAATCGAGCCGCATAACGTAATATTTTTGATCATTAATATACTTTACAAATAAGCTTAAAAAAAATAGTTTTTGTAAAGTTTTTATTAATTAAGTTTTCTATTGTATACTCAATTAAAAATGTCTGGATAATAAAAAAGGATCCAAACCATGGAACATGACGAACTTTTTTCAGGAAAAACAATGAAACGGAATAAGGGTTTTTTTTCTATCTCTGCGGTAGCAAAAATGTTTTCTGTTCATCAACAGACGATCAGGCTTTATGAACGTGAGGGCTTGCTGGCTCCAAAGCGTTCAGAAGGGAATACGCGCCTTTTTTCTGAAGAAGATATTGATCGACTTGAACATGTTATTTATTTGACTCATAAACTTGGCATTAATCTTGCTGGCGTTCAAATGATTTTGAAATTACAAAAACAGATTAAAAAGATGCAAAAAGATATGAACGCAGTCTTTGATCAAACGCAAAAAGATCTGAAAAAAGAAGAATTTTTGCAAAAAGAAGTTGTTAAAGAGAGTATGCAAGAACTTGGTAAAATAAAACATAAAAATAGTGGATTTGAAGCAGCAAAAGACGCAGAACAGCAGACTAATTTTAATTGGGATATAGATTATGACGAGTAATGCATGGTAACGTGTGTGGTAATAGTTATTTTTAAAAGGCGTGATGTATGAAGGAGGTTTTTGTGAATATTTCGAATAATAATCAACTTACTATTTCGTATGAACTTCTTTATTTAATGCAATGGTTGCTCGAAAACGAATCTGAACGGATTAAAAAATTAATCGTGCAGGTTTTAGAAAAAGGCTTTAAAAAAGAAATGCTTGCTGCATCAAAAGCATATGATCCATCGACTAATCAGGAGCTCAAGCATAGCGTAGTTGATTTTTTAAATTTATTAGATGCGTTGTTGCAAGAAGCGATGAATGAACAAGCTTTAAAAAAAATTACCGAAAAAAATTTGATACCAGCTTTGAATCAGCTTGATGATACAATTTGTGGATCATCTTTAATTCAAGGTAGTCTTGAAAAAGTATCATTAAAATTTGAATCTCATCCGCAAGAAAATCCGCAAGAATTATTATTTAAAGAATTATTAAAGCGTTGGAAGCCAGATAAAAAAATTGCGTTAAACTGAATGGCGTCGTTGTTTTTTAGGTAAAGCAGCGGCAACTTCAGCGTGACGTTTTGTCGACCCTTCTTGCAATCTATCTTTTTTTTTTACATATTCTCGATCAAGTTGTGCAGCGTATCGTTCTACTTCGAGAGTACTCATTATTTTGAGTCGTCTAATAAATTCTCGTGCTTCTTGTCGACCAGCTTCTGCAGCTTCATGAATTTCGTTTTGTATTCTATTTGCTTGTTCAGCTGGAGCTGCCGCAGCTGGATAGACGTAAGATGATACTGCTGCAAAAATACATAATATAATAGTTATTTTTTTCATCGAAGCCTTTGCAGCACAAAGACTAATTCGTCCAATTCTTTGTTTAAGTGAGTGATATAATTGCGCTGTAATCGTATTGTTTCTTGAAGTTCAAGTACTGTTGCGATAAAGCTAGCTTCGCGATTATTGCTTGCTATTTTTGATTGCTGTTCGCGTTGTAAAGCTTCGCGTAATCGTCTGTTTTCTAAGTGCGCTTTTTCTAAAGCAGTACGTTCTGCAGGTTTTTTTGCAAGTTCATCGCTTGCTGCAAAAGAACTGTTAGAAATGAAAAGCATGGCAATAAAAATACTGATATTCATAATTGTTTCCTTTTTATAAAAACATTATGGATATCAGTATCAAAAAACAGAATCGATATATGCAACAAAAAAAAATTTTAAGACCGTGCGAATTTTTGAAGTTATCATCTTTTTGTACTTTTCATAGTTTTTGTAGGGTCAAATGGTACTTTGTGTGGATTTTTAATGAATTTTTTCATTGTCGCAGCTTGTTCTTCTATGATACGATTTTTTGTGGCAACTAATTGAAATAATGTTGCTGCATGGGCTCGTGCTGAAGCTAATTCTTTTTTTATTTCACCTAAATTACCTCGGCGCAATTCTTTTACTTCTACACGCAAAAATTCAAGTTGATTTTCTAGGTTAGCTATCATAGATCGTGCAGCAATGATTTCTTCTTGCATTTGTGCATGTTGAGCGTATAAAGCTGTATATGCATCATCTTCTGCTGCCTCTGCATAGTATTCCAATGCTGCGCATGATGTCAATGTTGGCGTACACAATAGCATGAGAATCATTTTTGTATTCATATTTTTTCCTTTATTTTTTAGATTGAGCTGTTGAAAGCTGTGTTTTTAAGTCGGCCAAACGCCCAGCTTGAGCGCGAACAACAGCAGTTAAGGTTTGGTTTTGTTTTGCTAATTTTGCATTTTCTTCGTTGAGCCTTGCAATTTCAGCATTGGCTCCTGCTAAAGGAGTTGTAGGCAATGCTAATGGCGGTTGTGGTTTTGTAGTATATAAAAATGTTGGTATTAAAAATAGTATAAAAAATACTTTTGAATTCATAATATGTCTCCTTTTTAAGCTTAAAATAATAAATGCAAGTATGATGATTTTTTTTTAAAAATGCAATAAATTAGCTCTTAAAAAAGTTCATTTTTTCTAACGCATTACGAACTTCGAACATTGGCAGGCCAAGAATAGTGCTGTAAGATCCGTGAACCCAAGCGAGAAATTGATCACCGTAACCTTCTATAGAAATAGCGCCTGATGCTTGTAAAGCAAAAGAATGTTTGATGTACGTATCGATCAGTTCGTCTTTTACGTTAAAAAGATAGGTGGCTGAAACAATTTCTGTGTGTTGTGTTTCTGTCTGCCAATTATTATTTTGCCATATTTTTTTTTCAAGACAAAACGCAGTTTTTGTGGTCGTAGGTTTTCCCGAAAGCTTGCGAATTTTTTTTACCGCGTCTTCGTAGTCTTTTGGTTTTCCGTGGATTGCGCCATCTTCATCGTATCCCATGGTGTCTGCTGTTAAAATGAATAATTCTTCAGCAGTAGTTTTTGCTGGCAGAACTGCGTGTTCCATTTTTAGTAACGCTATTTTTATCAGTAGTTCATCAAAAGGTAAGGATCGATTGATTGAATGTTCATCTGCAGTCTGATCGATGATAGCAAAGGGAATACCGGATTCTTGCAAAAGTCTTTTGCGTGATCGAGAGCTGGAAGCGAGATGAAGAATGTTTGTCATGAAAAGCTCCAAAATATTTTTAGGTATAAAAAAACCGACACGAATGTCGGTTAAATTATGGCTGGGGCGGAAGGATTCGAACCTCCGGTGCCAGGACCAAAACCTGGTGCCTTACCGCTTGGCGACGCCCCATTAAATAATTTTAATGATTATCGAATGAATAATCGTCAGAGTCAGAACCTACAGAAGCAAGTTTACCTGATTTTTCTAAAGTTTCGTATTCATTGATGATGCTTTCTTCGATATGTTTTCTCATTTCTCCGTTAAGAGGATGTGCGATATCTCTGAAAGAACCATCTTTTCTGCGACGTGATGGCATTGATACGAATAAACCTTTGCCGCCTTCGATGACTTTGAGATCGCGCACAATAAATGCATTTTCAAAAACAATCGTAGCATAAGCTTTTAAGCGTGTACCACTTTCTCTTGCAGGGTAGATTTTTACTTCTGTTATTTTCATAATTCCTGAACCTTTTACCTCATGAACAGCCGATTACTTCGGGCAAACAATACATTGAAGAATAATGTAATAGGCTGCTATCTTTTTGTCAAACATAAATAGTTTATTTTTTTTCTAAAATTCGTAATTTAGATGATCGAGAAGATTGATTGTTGGCAATTTCTTGATCTTGTGGAGTTATTGCGCGAGAAGATACATTATTTCCCTTTCCTTTTTTTTCGATGGTTTTATAAAAATCTTTTACTAGTCGATCTTCGAGTGAATGGAAGCTGATGCACGCAAGTCTTCCATTTGTTTTTAAAAGATCAAAAGCGCTTGGTAAAAATGCGCTGATGTTATCAAGTTCTTTATTAACAAAAATGCGTAAAGCCTGAAAGGTTCGTGTTGCAGGATGAGTTTTTTTTGCAGGGTTCCATCCAATTGCTTGTATCACGCAGCGTGCAAGTTCATGAGTTGTTTTTATTTTTTGTTTTTTTCTGCTTTCGATAATCATGGCAACGATATCTTTTGCTCTTTGTTCTTCGCCGTAGGTCCAGAGAATGTGTCGTAATTCTTCTGAAGTTGCGTAATTGACGATATCAAAAGCAGTTGTTTTGAAGTGGCTTGATGACATGCGCATATCAAGAGGAGTGTCGATAGTAAATGAAAATCCATCATTAGTATAAATTTGATCTTGCGATGTTCCAAAATCTGCAAGAATTCCATCAAATTGAGGAAAGTGGTGTTTTTTTGAAATTTTATATAAATGCGCAAAGCTTGCCCAGATCAAGGTGAGACGACCTTGATAGTGTTCAACCAAGGGCTCAAGGCGTTTAATTGCTTTTGGGTCCCAATCAAGCGCGATTACTTTTACCATAGGATCGGCATTGAGCAGTGCTTGTGTGTGTGTTCCGCCGCCGCACGTTACATCTAAAAATATTTTATTTTCTGATGGTTGCAGCGCGGCAATAACTTCATCAATTAAAACGGCTTTGTGTTGTGTTGCGACAAGAGATTGGTCTTTTTCCATAGTTTTTATAAGTACTTATGAGTTTGGTTCTATAAAATTTTGTACGATATTATGCAACTGCATTCCATGAGAACCTTTTATAAGAATGAGTGAGTCATTGTCAAGTTTATCAGAAAGAGCAGGAATAGCATCTTTCCACGAAGCAACATGTTCGATAGGCAGGGTGTGAGGGGCTGTTTTTTTGATCCAGGCAACTTGATTGCCTATTAAAATAAGCTGATTAAGTGAAGGTATTTTTCTTAAAAATCTTCCTATTTGTCGATGCCAAAAGGGTGCAAGTGATCCAAGTTCAAGCATATCAGCAAGGACTGCAATTTTTTTTCCTTCTGTCCGCATAGTTTCTAGAGCTAAAAGGGCGGCCTTAACACTTTCTGGTGATGCGTTGTAACAATCGTCGATGAGTGTTCCTTGCTTATTTTTTAATGTATGCAGTTCAAATCGTTGCTTGCGAGTAGGAAGTGTTTTTAAGTGTTCAGGAATGTGTGCTGTTGGTATGTTAAGTTGTGTTGCTAATGTTGTTGCAGCAAGGATATTTAAAATGATTCCTTTATGATTTTGTGTAAGCGTGATAGGAAATTTTTCGTTATATATTTTTAAAAAGAACGAAACACTGCCATCTTTGCAAGGAGTGATTTTACGTGCTTGTATTTGATTTGATAATTTGTAGCCAAATTTTATAACTGGATGATGATAGGATATTGCGCTAAGCAAGGGCTGATCGCCGTATACGATTCCTATAGAATTGCTAAGAAAATTTTTAAAGAGTGTTCTTTTTTCGTGCGCTATGTTTCCTATGGTTCCTAGTCCTTCGATGTGCGAAGGTGCGACGCAGGTGATTAATCCAAGCGTTGGTCGTAAAAGATTTACGATAGTTTCCATCTCGCCTTTTTTGCTGATACCAATTTCGAAAAGTGCGCCATCGTGTGCGTCGGTCATGCGAGAAATAGTGATAGCAACGCCAAGTAGGGTATTAAGATTTCCTTCTGATACGACATATTTTTTATTTTCTTGTGCAAGAATATGAGCGGTGATTTCTTTTGTGCTTGTCTTTCCAACAGAGCCTGTTACTGCAGCGATTGGATAAGAAAATTGTGATCGCCAGGCAGCAGCAAGGTTGATAAGAGCGGTATAAGGATCGGGAACGAGTATAATAATTTTTTTATGTATTAATGATTTTGGTAGTTCGTCTAGCAGGTGTTTTTTAGAAGTTGCCATTACTACGCCAGCGCATTTTGAAAAAGCATCTTTTAAAAAAGTATGACCATCAGCATTGTTGCCTTGTAATGCAAAAAAAAGATCGTGCGTAGAGAGTGATCGAGAGTCGATAGCGAATGTAACGTTGCAAGGCAAAGATCCTTGCAGTAATTCTGCTTCTGGCACTGTTGTTTCTAAAAATTTTTTTTGTAAATACACAGCAATATCCTTTTTGTGATAGTAAAGGGAATAATGATTTCAAGATGGTTTTGATAAAAACGTTACGTTCTTTTTATTTCTTGTCAAGAAACAGCATCTTGCTGCAAAGAGTCTTTCTTTTTTGTGCGCTCAAAAAGTATGCTTGTGTTGGTAATGTTATTATTTTTATGTATGAAAGGGTGGTATGAAAAAAAGCACGTTACTGATTCTTGCGATCAGTTTTGCAGGAATAATTTTTTCTGGAGAAATATATACGCCGGTTGTTAAAAATCCATTTGCTAAAGTTGTTGTTTCTAAAAATCCTGTTACAGAAAAATATACGTTAAAAGATCTTGTTGATGCAGTGCATGTTCAGAAATTTCCAAAAGATTTGTCTTATGTTCAATTGCAAGAATTGTGTGAGTTGCATGATTTTTTTATCTGTGCGCTTGCATATTCTTTGGAGTCGGGCAAAACAATAAGGCCAGATGAGACTTTGTGTATGCATGTTGTTGATGGTGGTTATCATGTTAAATTTTGCGTATCTCGTGATGTTACGATAGCTGATATTCAAAAAGCAACCATGTATTTGGCAAAAGAAC
>JACCDG010343942.1_pt1 | contig 10379 bp, 6 predicted proteins | sample 7442471 | NCBI WGS metagenome assembly JACCDG01 (sample SAMN15323444, study PRJNA562643) | freshwater metagenome | isolation source: river surface water | place: USA:Blue River Watershed | collected 2017-08-17 | reverse complement strand
GGTGCGATTTGAGCAGCAACAAGGTTCATTTGAAGCTGTTCTTCGCCACCAATCTGCTCAAGGATTCCTGTGCGAGTATTTTCAATTTCAGTAGATGAAACCTTGATCTTTAGCTCTTTCGCAATCTCATCAAAGATTGATGTGACGATGGTGAAGCGAAGCTGTGAGCGGTTGAGAGCATTTCCAGTTTCCAACTGCATCTGGGATGTATCAGTCTTCTCTCGTTCTGCAAGAATTTCATCGACAATCGATTGCGCCTGTGCCTGTGTAATCTTTGTATCACCGAAGCTAGCAGCGGTATCAACTTGTCCGCATGCGGTAAGTGTGAGCGCTGAGATAAGAGCTATAGCGGTGAGGATCTTCTTCACGAGGTACTCGCTTTCGTTAATTCATCGAGGGATTTAGCAGCCCATTCCAAGAGAGAAGTATCCCCTATTACTGCCGAGCCTTGCGCAGTCGGAGTCCAGGCAGCCGCTCGTGGAATGGCAATCATCACTGTATTTGAAGCTGTTTTATAGAGAGAGCCGGGGAAAAGTCGGTTTAAACGCAACTGCTTTGACTCAGGAAGAACCAGCGGTGAAATTCGCAGGTATTTTCCTGCAGCTACAACTTCGCGAATCCCCAACGATTTTGCAAAGGCGCGCAGCTCTGCAACACGAAGTAGCGAGATCGCTTCATTGGGAAGATTGCCAAATCGATCCACTAATTCTTCTCGAATAGATTCAACTTCTGCGGCACTCTTCACATCAGCCAATCGTCGATACAAATCTAAACGCAGACGTTCACCTGGAACATATTCTTCAGATAAATGTGCATTAACCGGAAGTTCCACTTTACATTCGTGGCTCTGTTCTTCGGTTTCGATAATGCCGGTCTTGTAGTCATTGACCGCTTCACCCACCATGCGCATATATAAATCAAAGCCAACATCTGCAATGTGTCCGGATTGTTCACCGCCCAGTACGTTTCCCGCACCGCGAATCTCGAGATCTTTGAGAGCAACCCGCATTCCTGAACCAAGATCTGTATTGCTTGCAATTGTTTTAAGTCGGTCTATTGCAACCTCTGAAAGCGGTTGATCTGGTGGATATAGGAAATATGCATAAGCACGATCTCGGCCTCGACCTACCCGCCCACGTAATTGATGTAATTGTGACAAGCCAAAATTCTCAGCGCGCTCCACGATGAGAGTATTTGCATTGGCAATATCTAATCCGCTCTCAACAATCGTCGTGCAAACCAGAACATCGAAATCTCGGTTCCAGAATGCAAGAATCACATCTTCAAGTTGCCCTTCGCTCATCTGCCCATGTGCAATACGAATTCGCGCTTCCGGAACTAACTCCTGCAACTTTGAAGCCGCGCGATCAATTGATTCAACTCGATTGTGAATATAGAAGATTTGGCCATCACGTAAGAGTTCGCGATGGATTGCTGCCTTAATCTGGGCATCTTCAGCTGGTCCTACATAAGTGAGAATTGGATGGCGCTCTTCTGGTGGAGTCGTGATGGTGGACATCTCGCGAATACCTGTCACTGCCATCTCGAGTGTGCGCGGGATAGGCGTTGCAGACATCGCGAGAACGTCCACCGTTGTACGCATCTTCTTCAGTGATTCCTTCTGCTCAACGCCAAAGCGCTGTTCTTCATCAACAATGACGAGACCTAAATCCTTAAACTGCACATCATTCGAAAGAATTCGGTGAGTGCCTACGACTACATCAACAGAGCCTGCAGCTAGGTCTTGCAGAATTTCTTTACTCTCTTTAGCGGTATTAAATCGTGAGAGGCCAGCTACTTTGATTGGAAAGCCTGCGTAACGTTCAGCAAATGTCTTTGAATGTTGCTGAACGAGTAAGGTCGTTGGAACAAGAACGGCTACTTGTTTTCCATCTTGAACAGCTTTAAATGCTGCACGAATGGCAATTTCGGTTTTTCCATATCCCACATCGCCACAAATGATGCGATCCATTGGATATGGGCGTTCCATATCGCGCTTAACATCTTCAATAGTAGAAAGCTGATCCGGAGTTTCAATATAAGAGAAAGCATCTTCTAATTCGCGCTGCCATGGGGTATCGGCAGAGAATGCAAAACCTGGTGCACTTGTGCGCGCTGCATAAAGGCGGATTAACTCGCCAGCAATCTGACGAACTGCTTTGCGGGCACGCCCCTTTGCTTTCTGCCATTCACCACTGCCGATACGATGCACAGTTGGGGTTTCGCCACCAACATATTTACTTACCTGTTCCAAGGTATCAGTTGGGACAAAGATGCGATCGCCAGGTTGTCCGCGCTTTGCTGGTGCATATTCAATAACTAAGTATTCGCGCGTTACTCCCCCAACTGTTCGCTGAATGAGTTCGAGATATCTGCCGATTCCATGTTGTTCGTGAACAACGAAATCTCCGGTGCGCAGTTCAAGTGGATCAATGGCTTGTTTACGTTTTGATGGCATGCGTGCGCCATCTTTACTGCCAACTTTGCTGCCCGATAAATCTCGTTCCGTCACAAAGAGAATTCCTGCGTGATCACTTCTAAAGCCATAACCAAGCGCAGATTGCGTTATGTGGATGGATCCCTTCGTTGGTTTGGCTGCCAGGTTGGTAACCATTTGTACCGGTAAATCAGCGTCACGGAAGATTCCTGCATAGCGTTCTGCCATTCCATGGCCAGTTGTAGAGAAGATAACGCTCTGATGCGCGTCCAACCCAGTGCGCAGTACTTCGCAAAGCGCCTCAACATTTCCACGCATCGGATCAATCGGTGAGATATCCAAGAATGCGGCTTCAGTATCGAGATCGCTTCCAAAAGAATTTAACGAATTAGTGGCGAGATTAAGCGATGAAATCTCAGCTTTGAGCTCGCTCCAATCAAAGTAGGTCACGCTCTCAACAGGCAGAGGCGCATCAGCTCCGACTGCTGCATTAGACCAAGAGGCGGCTAAGAATTCTGCATTAGTCTCGATGAGATCAGCGGTGCGTGAACGCACTCGCTCTTCATCAAGAAATACGACCTGGGTGTTTTGTGGCATCCGATTGAGAATAGTTTCGAAGTCATCGTTCAGAAGTGGAATGAGAGATTCCATTCCTTCAGTAATGATGCCTTCTGCTAGCTTTCCTAGAATTTCAAGAGCGGCGGGGTATTGATCCTTAATTGAAACTGCGCGAGATTTGATTTCATCAGTGAGTAAGAGTTCTCGACAAGGCAGAATGGAAAGTTTGCCCGCCACTGCACTTGTTGTTCTTTGATCTGAAACATCGAAGTAGGAGAGATCTTCAATCTCATCTCCGAAGAAATCAATACGCACTGGATGTGCTGTCAGAGGTAAGAAAATATCCACGATGCCACCGCGTACTGCAAATTCACCACGCTTCTCAACTAAGTCGGTACGAGTAAAGGAGAGCTCAGTTAAATGGTTGATCAAATCAGTCAACGCAATCTCTTGGCCAACTTCTAGAGTCCATAACGGTGATTTCGCTAGCGTTGCAATAAAGCGGTGAATCACTGCGCGAATAGGGGCAACGACAATTGGATTAGTGAGATCTTCTGTAAGTGAATTAAGCGTTGAGATTCTTCGTGCAACTGTGTCACTACGTGGACTCAATCTTTCGTGTGGAAGGGTCTCCCATGCGGGAAATTCAAAGACATCGTTATGGAGCGCCTTCAATTCATCTGCCAAATCTTCAGCCCCGCGACTGGAACTTGTAACTACAAGCAGCGGTGCGGTGCTTGCCTTCATTGATAATAGGAATGGATAACTCGATGATGGGGCAACTATCTTCGAATTTTCAGCAAGGGCAGATCTCACTTCAGAGTCGCTCTGAAGAAGACCAAGCAGTCCTCGCATTTCATTTCTCCTTACTAGCCGGTAAATGCCATATGGCCCCACTTCAAAAAGAAGGGGGGCTTACAAATGACAGTCTAGCGACCTCTTTATCTATGTGAGAATTCTCCCGTGAGTAATCAACCTTCTGAGACGCAGCAGCTCGTCGCATCGAGCGATGCAACGCTTCGCAGCGACGTTCGCAGATTAGGTGACCTCTTAGGGCAATCACTAGTTCGCCAAGAGGGATCGAGTCTTCTTGAACTCGTTGAATCAGTACGCAAGAGCGTTCGTGAGGGTGGCGGCGTTGAAATTCTCGATAAGTTGTCAGTTGAAGATTCTGTTCAACTCGTGCGCGCATTTAGTACTTACTTCAATCTAGCTAACGTTGCTGAACAAGTGCACCGTTCACGAATCCTCGCAGAGGTTCGCAACGAAGGTGGTTCTTGGCTAACCCGAGCAGTGGACAAGATTGAAGATGCAATTAAGAATCCAATTGCCGGCCACGAAATCTCCCATGCAGATTTGGTGAAGTGGATCAGTGAACTCGATGTTCGCCCTGTCTTTACTGCGCATCCCACTGAAGCTGCGCGTCGTTCTGTCTTAAGTAAGTTGGGAGAAATTGCAGCGCTTCTCGATACTCCAAAAGGTGCGACACAAGATGAGCGCCTTGCAGAAACTGTGGATCTCTTGTGGCAGACCGATGAACTTCGCCTTGATCGACCAGAACCGCTAGATGAGGCGATGAATGCTCTCTACTACCTCGATGATCTTGCAACTCATACTGTTCCTGAAGTTCTCAATGATTTTGCTCGCGAGTTAAAGCGTTTAGATATTCAACTTCCAGCAACATCACGTCCTCTTACCTTTGGTACATGGATCGGTGGAGACCGCGATGGAAATCCAAATATCACCCCAAAAATCACAGAAGATGCGGTCACTCTTCAGGTAAGCCACGCAATCCGTACAACGATTGCCGCAATGAACCGTCTGCGTCAGATGCTCTCAGTTTCAACGCGCATCGCTGGTGCAACACCTGAACTCAGCGCTTCGGTTGAGCAGGATCTCAAGAATATCCCCGAATTCGAAGAGCGCTTCTTACGTCTTAATGTGCAAGAGCCATACCGCCTAAAGGCAACGGCGATTGTGCATCGTCTTGCCTTTACACGTGATCGCCATGCTGCAAGAACCGCACATGTACCAGGTCGTGATTACAGGAACACCGAAGAACTTCTTGCAGACCTTACGCTGATGCGCGATTCGCTCTTTGCTCATAAAGGTGAGCTCCTTGCCACGGGGCTCATCGAGCGCACAATCCGCACAGTTGCCGCATTTGGCTTAACCCATGCGACTCTTGATATTCGCGAACACTCTGACGCGCATCATGCAGCTATCAGCCAAATGGTTGGCGGAAATTACATCGGACTTTCACATGATGAGAAATTCCCAGTACTTGCTGCTCAACTTGGTTCTTCAACAAAGTTAGATACTTCAAAGCTTGATGCAGCTGGCAGTAAAACTTTCAATACCTTTGTTGCTATCGCTGATTTGATTGAACGTTTCGGCCCAGAAGTAATCGAAACTTACATTGTTTCGATGACAAAGGGCGCAGACGATCTCATTGCGGCGGCAGTACTTGGCAAAGAGGCTGGCCTTGTCGATATCGAAAAGAAGGTCGCAAAGATTGGTTTTGCACCGCTTCTTGAAACTGTTGCAGAACTTCGCGCAGCTGGCGAGATTCTTGAGAAGCTGCTTTCGGATCCAACCTATAGAAAAGTTGTTGAGCTGCGTGGCAATCTGCAAGAAGTCATGCTTGGGTATTCAGATTCAAATAAAGATGCAGGAATTGCAACATCGCAATGGGAGATTCACCGTGCACAACGCACTCTGCGCGATGTAGCGATGAAGCATGGCGTCAAGCTTCGTTTATTCCATGGTCGTGGTGGTTCTGTTGGTCGCGGTGGTGGCCCTACCTACGATGCGCTGGTTGCACTTCCTTGGGGATCTGTCGACGGACAAATCAAGATGACTGAACAAGGTGAAGTCATCTCAGATAAGTACGCACTTCCCGCACTTGCTCGCGAGAATGTCGAACTTACACTTGCCGCATCTCTTGAGGCGACGATTCTCAATCGTGGCCCACGCCAGAGCAAGGAAGACCTTGCAAAATGGAATGAGTGCATGAATCTCGTCAGCGATAACTCTTTTGCTCGCTACAGAAAACTAATTGACCATCCAGACCTTCCCGCATATTTCTATGCATCAACTCCTGTTGAACAACTTGGAAATCTCTTCCTAGGTTCACGTCCATCCCGTCGCCCTGATGCATCAGGTGGGCTTGATTCACTACGTGCAATTCCATGGGTCTTTGGGTGGACACAATCACGACAGATTGTTCCGGGCTGGTTCGGAGTTGGTTCAGGACTTAAAGCTGCACGCGAGGCAGGAAAGTCAGATGTGCTTGCGCAGATGCTCGAAGAGTGGCACTTTTTCTCAACCTTTATCAGCAACGTTGAGATGACACTTGCAAAGACAGATTTAACAACCGCCAAGCGATACGTTGAAACTTTGGTACCAAAGGAGCTTCACCACTTCTTAGAGACAATCACCGAAGAGTTCGAACTTACAGTCAAAGAAATTCTGACTCTAACTCAGAAGGAATCTCTGCTTGGGGATCAACCAGTTCTAGCTCGCACACTTCAGGTGCGCGATACCTATCTTGCGCCGCTTCAACTGTTGCAGGTAACACTTCTACATCGCGTTCGCGAGCAAGGTGAAAAATCTGATCCAACGTTGATTCGTGCGCTTCTGTTGACGATTAACGGTGTTGCTGCTGGCCTTCGCAATACTGGCTGATCCTCTTTGTTTACTATTTTCGGTTCGGAATCCACCGCTCTTCCTAATTGATATTTCGAGTACTACGATGAAGTTATGTTGAAGAATAGAATTTCGATTCGAATAATCGTAAGTGGTTTACTGGTTGTTTTTTGTCTCACTGCACCATCAAGCCCAGCTCAAGCCGAAAACTGTGGTTGGGCGATGGTGAATGCGGATGGAGTCAGTGGAGCAGTTCTTGTCGGTGACTGTGGAGGAGCTTTTCTGGCTGAGTGGAATGCGCTCGGTCTGACCGAAGGAGTATTCGTTAATTACGGTTGCAAACTCCCTTGCCGATTTGTTATCCAAACGCGCCAGTCAGAAACCGGAAATGTGGCGGGGTACAGCAGTTCCTTTAATCAACCAGCTGAGCAATCACGTGTCACTTATGACAGTAATACAAACTCGTTCACAGTTTCCAGTGGCCCTACAACTAGTCCATCTATTTCATTAATTATTAAGGATGGGATCGCCACTGACTCGAGTGGGCGAAGCTTTAATACTGGCACCGGTATTTCGACGACCACGACTTTAACTGCGGAACAATTCAATAGTTTCGTGAAAGAGACCACAAGAATTGAATCTGCCAAATCTCAACAATCTATTGCCCTTGCAAAGTCCAGGGAGTTAGCCCTTCAAACCCCTGGCATTGAAAGATGCGTATCTTGGGAAGGCTATTTAGAGAATGGTAAAGAGTGTTCCATCGCTACCGCTCCTGACTCAAGTACGGTTTCATCAAGTTCGGTTATCAACTCACTAGCGTCAGATACATCCACCATACTAAGCATCCCTGATTCTTCGACTTCTGGTTCTGAATCAGTCACCGTGACGGTTAAGGGTGACAATGAGTTTAAGAACGTATTGCTTGAAATTGACGGAGTCTCATTCAAGGGTAAATTTGAAGAAATCATCTCTCTTGCCTCAAAACTGGAATCAAGTAAAACCATATCTGAAGATATTTCCAAGAATTTTCAAAAATTAGGTCAGTTAAGATCGAAAACCTATTCCAGTTCAGTAAAGCTCCCTAATGCCAAATACTCAGATGAGAAAATCAAGACGACAACTCCAAGTGTCTGCAGAGTTGAAGGTATTTCAATCCTGCGTTTAGCAAAAGGTAGCTGTGAAATTTCCTACACATTGGAAAGTGAGTCTGGAAACGAATACTCATCGAATAGGAGCTGGATCTTCAAGTAGCGAGAAGACACCTCAACTATTGAATTTGCTCTGAGTTAAATCAAGTCCTTTTTCAATAAGGAACTCAACACAATCTGCACCTCGATCGATGAATTCATCGAGATCTTTCTTCTCTTCCTTGCTAAATTGCTTCAGCACAAAATCACCAGGGTCTTGCTGTCCAATTGGTCGACCAATACCGAGTCGAATACGGAAGTAATCTGCGGTGCCAAGAGAGGATGTAAGAGATTTCAAACCATTGTGGCCATTGTCGCCGCCAGCAACCTTTGCGCGAATTGCTGCATAAGGAATATCTAGCTCATCGTGCAAGACGATAATTCTTGATGGTTCGACAGAATAGAAAGAGGCGAGCGCCTTTACGGGCCCGCCTGTTTCGTTCATATAGCTCTTAGATTTCGCAACAATCACTGAATGCGCATCAACGCCGACGCCTAATTTGAAGGCGGCGATATCGCAACGAGATTTATGTGAAGAGAGTTTTGCGTTGTGACGCTTGAGGAGATGGTCGATAACCATCTGACCCACATTGTGACGGGTGGCAGCGTATTCATCGCCCGGATTTCCGAGCCCCACTACCAACCACGTCATAATGGAAAGTCTAAGTGTTAAGCGTCCTTCTTCTCTGCATCCGCTGCAGGTGCCGCAGCATCAGTTGCAGCTGCTGCTACAGGTGCTACTTCTTCAACCGCAGTTGAACGCTCTGACAAGTGAACGATGATTGTGTTTGCTGGGCTTACGAGAGTTGTGCCCGCAGGAAGTACAACATCTGATGCGTACTTTGATGTACCTGAAGCCATACCTTCGATATCGAGAACGAGGAACTTCGGAATAGAAGTTGCTTCTGCTTCGATTTCAATTGTGTTGTGCTGGTGCTCAAGGATTCCATCTGGATCGTGCTTGCCTTCTGTATGAACTGGAACAGAGACAGTTACCTTCTCGCCGCGACGGACAAGAACGAGGTCGATGTGCTCGAGGATCTGCTTGAGTGGATGGCGAACGATTGACTTAGGAAGTGTGAGCTCTGTCTTTCCATCGATATCGATGTTGAGAAGAACGTTTGACTCCTTGAGTGCAACGCCAAGTTCGCGAGCTGGAAGAGTGATGTGAAGTGGCTTCTCACCGTGGCCGTAGATAACTGCGGGAACAAGTCCTGCAACGCGTGCGCGACGTGATGCACCCTTACCGAATTCGGTACGTGATGTTCCCTTGATTGATACTTCTGCCATTGTGAAACTCCCCTAATAATTTATTTAATGAACTTCTTTGTGAAGCGAAGTTCCAGCAGGAGTTGAAGCCTCCGCCGTCGATCACGGATAAATTTCACCCTCGCCGGAACGGGTGAAGGTTACCGCGGTTTAGCTGTGGCCGTCAAAAAGGCTAGTTACAGAGCCATCCTCGAAGACTTCGCGGATAGCGCGAGCCAAAAGTGGGGCGATTGAGAGAACGGTCAACTTATCGAATTTCTGGTCTTCGGAGAGCGGTAGTGAGTCTGTAACAACAACCTCAACTGCACGTGATTCCTTGAGGCGTTCGACTGCAGGACCCGAGAAGACTGCGTGAGTAGCAGCAACGATGACATCTTTAGCGCCACCTTCAAAGAGTGCATCGACAGCCTTTGTGATTGTTCCGGCTGTATCGATCATGTCATCGATGACTACACATGTACGACCTGCAACATCACCAACCACTTTTCCAACAACTGCTTCATTAGGAACAAGTGGATCGCGAGTCTTATGGATAAATGCAATTGGGCATCCGCCGAGAAGTTCTGACCAACGCTCGGCCACACGAACTCGACCTGAGTCAGGAGACACAATTGTCAGCATTGAGCGATCAACTTTGCTGCCAACGTAATTTGCAAGCATTGGCAATGCAAAGAGATGATCCACGGGACCGTCAAAGAATCCTTGAATCTGTGAAGTATGGAGATCAACAACCATAAGTCGATCTGCGCCAGCTGTCTTAAAGAGGTCTGCCATGAGGCGCGCTGTAATTGGTTCGCGTCCGCGGCTCTTCTTATCTTGACGAGCATATGCATAGAAAGGTGCAACTACGGTGATGCGCTTTGCGGATGCACGCTTCAGCGCATCGATCATGATGAGTTGTTCCATGATCTGCTTATTGATTGGCGCAGAGTGCGACTGAATTACAAATGCATCGCAACCGCGAACTGATTCTTCAAAGCGAACAAAGATTTCACCATTAGCAAAGTCGTAAGCAGATGTTGGAGTAAGTGGAATACCTAATTCGGTGGCAACTTGCTCTGATAACTCTGGAAATCCGCGGCCTGAAAAGAGACGAAGTTTTTTCTCTGAGGACAATCGGATTTCGCTCAAGGAAGTTAGCCTTTCTGCTCGTCACTACTGTGGCGCGATGCCGCCTCAGCAGATTTTGTACCAGGGCGCTTACGCAGTACCCAACCTATTACATTTCTCTGCTTTGCTCTGCCAACTCCTATCGCGCCGGCAGGAACATCTTCTGTAAT
>JACCDG011752909.1_pt1 | contig 10384 bp, 12 predicted proteins | sample 7442471 | NCBI WGS metagenome assembly JACCDG01 (sample SAMN15323444, study PRJNA562643) | freshwater metagenome | isolation source: river surface water | place: USA:Blue River Watershed | collected 2017-08-17 | reverse complement strand
CGTCGCCCTGGCCCGCAACGAAGCGCTGGCCGGTCTCACGGTGGCGCTGGTCATGATTCCGCAAGCCGTGGCCTATGCGGGTTTGGCGGGCATGCCCCTCGTCACTGGGCTTTACACCTGCCTGATTCCCGCTCTTTTAGCCGTACTCTTTGGCAGTGCCAATCGCTTGTCCGTTGGCCCTGCCGCGTTGACCTGTGTGTTGATTGGCGCATCGCTGACCGGCATGGCCGAGCCGGGATCGCCCGAGTGGGTGGCCCTGGCGGTTTGGTTGTCGCTCATCTCAGGCAGCATTCAACTGTTGCTGGGACTTGGCAATTACGGCTGGCTCATCAACCTGGTCAGCGCCCCGGTCATGACAGGGTTCACCCAAGCCGCTTCGTTGCTGATCATGGCCTCACAAATTCCCGGTTTGCTGGGGATCTCAAGCTGGCAGTGGGATATCGCCACATGGTCATCTTGGTTAACGGCATGGCCCGCATGGTTCGGCTTGGGCAGTTTGGTGGCCCTGCTGGTCTTGCGCCATTTCAAGCCGCGCTGGCCCAGCATCATGATCGTCATGGGGGTCGCCTCGGGCATCGCCTACGCCACCGATTACGCCTCGCATGGTCCCGTGGTGGGATCGCTACCGGCCGGCTTGCCCGATTTTTATTGGCCCACTTGGCCGGGTATGGACATGCTCAACCAGCTCTGGGTTCCCGCCATGGTGATTGCACTGGTCAGCTTTTTAGAAACCGCTTCCAGTGCCCGCATCGAATGCCGCCGTGATGGCCGGCGCTGGGACGACAGCACCGAACTCTTCAGCCAAGGCTTGGCTAAACTGGCCTCCGCCTTCTCGGGCAGCTTTGCCACCAGCACCTCTTTTTCACGCTCAGCGCTCATGCTGTATGCCGGTGCGCGTTCGGGTTGGGCCGTGGTGGCCTCGGTGGGCTGTGTGTGTGTGGCGCTGTTGATCTTGATGCCCGCATTTCAAGCGGTGCCTCGCTCGGTCATGTCGGCCGTGGTGATTGTGGCGGTGCTGAATCTGTTTCAGCCACGCGAGATTTTAAAGTTGTGGCGCATCGGACGCATGGAGGCCATGACATCGGGGGTGACCTTTGCCATGACCCTGGCGACGGCACCGCGCATTTATTGGGGCGTGATGACCGGCGTGCTGGTGGGCTTGAGTCACTTTTTGCACACCCGCTTGCACCCACGCATCATTGAAGTGGGCCTGCACCCGGATGGCAGCTTGCGTGACCGCCACCTCTGGAAACTGCCGCCGCTGGCGCCACATCTGTACGCGCTGCGCATGGATGCCGAACTCGACTTTGCTGCGGCCAGTGGGTTTGACCGTGCCATCACCGACCATTTGGCCCACCACCCCGATGTGCGGCATGTCTGTTTGTTTGCCCAACCCATCAACCGCATCGATGTGACTGGCGTGGAGACCTTTGGTCAGTTGCATCGCCAATTGGCCAGCCGCGGTATCACTTTGCACATCAGCGGCATCAAGTTGCCTGTGGAAACCGCTTTGCGCCGCGCAGGCGAGTTGCAAGAGAGCGTCAACCTCAAGCTCTACCGCACCGATGCGGATGCCTTGGTGGCTCTGGCCCAATTGACTCCCCTGCCCAACGACATTGCGGCCGCGGCTATCTGAGTGACTCAGGTCGGAATTTCGGCTTCGACCAACAAGGCCAGCAACTGCAAAGATTCTTGCCACCCCAGACAGCAAGCTTCGGCTGGAATCGCATCAGGAATGCCTGTCTGCTCAATGTGAACTTCGGTGCCCACCAGCACGGTCTTGAAGGTGATCTGGGTCACCATCTCACCGGGCAGTTGAGGGTCGTCAAAACGGTCGTTGTGACGGATGCGTTCATTGGGCTGCAGCTCAAAAAATGTGCCGCCAAAACTGTGTGATTGACCATTGCCCAAGTGCGTGAACGACATGCGGTAACGGCCGCCCACACGCGCGTCCATCTCGTGCATTCGGCCAGTAAAGCCATGCGGCGGTAACCATTTGCACATGGCGTCCGGATCGACAAAGGCACGAAACACGCGCTCTACAGGAGCGCGAAATACACGGTGAAATTGGACGGTTTGCGGCATTTATATCTCCCAAAAAAAGTTCGTCAATTCAAGCCAAGCCAGCCTCGAATTCGTTCAAGCGTTTGTAAATCGAACGCAATTCGGTGATGTCGGTCCAGCGGTCGATCAGGTATGAAAACGCTTCATTGACCTTGCCAAAGGCATTGCCCACTTGCTGAATGACGCCCAAGGTGATGAGACCCGTGAACAAGGAAGGCCCCATCAGCAAATAGGGAAAGATGACCATCGTCTGGCTGTAAAAATTGCTCCACAGATGAAAGTAGGCGTAATGGTTGAACAACCGGAAGTTGTTCAACCGCACCCCTGTGAACAGGCTCATCACGGTGGGCAAGTCCATGCGGGCGCGATCGTCCTCGGCATAGACCAAGTCCTTGCGCAAGGCGGCTTCGGTTTTTTGGTTGTTGTATTCGAGTCCAGGCAAGCGAATGCCGACAAACCACGACAGCACCGTGCCTCCGACAGCGGTGACCAGCGCCACCCAAAACAGCGAGCCCTCGAACTGCAGCCAAGCAATGGCCATGCCTTTGGACAGTGCCCACAAAATGGGGATGAACGAGACCAGCGTCAGCACCGCGCGAACCAAGCCCAGCCCCAAGTTTTCGGTCTGGCGCGCAAAGCGCATGCAGTCTTCTTGAATGCGCTGCGAAGCGCCCTCCACCGTCGCGGCTGTGCGTTGCCAGCGCGGCAAATACACCTCGGTCATGGCCTGACGCCAGCGAAATGCGTAGTGAGATGCGAGATAAGTCTCTAAGCTCCGCAGCAGCATGTAAGGAAAAGCAATCCACGCAAACTGCTGCATGAAGCCCCAAAACTTCTCCAGGCCTCCGGCCTGCTCGGGCTTTTGCAACAGGTCATAAAACTCGCCATACCAAGCGTTGAGCTTGACGGTCTGCTGCACCGTGATGAACACCAACGCCACCAACACCAAGAGGCCGCCCCAAGCCCAAAAAGCCCAGCGGCGCGACAAAAAGAAACTGCGGAACATAGGGGCTTCTTACTCAGGGGTTGACGCTATCGACCGTCTCGGTCTTGAAGTCTGCGGGCAGCACCACTTCGAGCAATTCCAAATCCTCGCTGTGCCCCAGTTCGCGGTGGCGAATCCCCGGTGGTTGGTGCACACACGAGCCCACTTCCAGCCGAACGGCACCCTGCCCTTCGTATTCAAACTCGATCCAACCCTTGAGCACATAGACCAGCTGAAACTCGGTGTGGTGTAAATGCGGCTGACTGGAAAATTCGTGCCCGCCTGCGGCGCGGATCACACTGGCCGTGACCCGTCCTTGGGTGGCCTGCTTCATCCCCAAATCTCGGTATTCAAAAAACGAGCGCAGGCCGCGCTCAAATTGAGCATCCTTAGCGTGGGTCACAACAAAACCTTGTGTCGTCATTTGCATCTCCAAAAAGGCCAGCAGCAAAGGTGAGGGCCATGAACGATCGTAACGGCTTGTGCCGAGACGACTTGTCTGGATGTGGACTCAGGCACTAAGCGCCAGGATAGGTGCCACTGCGGTCATGCGACCGACCAACGCCGCGCCCTGCGAAGGGCCGCTTCACATAGGACTTCATCCATCCATGACAAAAAACCATCATCCAGACAAGAATCACTGACTTGAAGAATATTCAAGTCACTTTTTCGAAGCCATCCAATAAGCCACGATGGCATTGGCGTGGCCATGTCCCATGCCGTGCTCCGTCTTGAGCCAATTGACTATCTCCATGTGCTTCATGCCCTTGCATGATTTGAGCAAATCAAGCCAATGCGCGATGGGCTGGCCGTACTTCTTTTCAATGGATGGGAAGTACGAGGCGGGGCCTTTCGGTTTTTCTGAATCGGTCATAGCGGGCTACCTTAAATCTCGCAGTTTCAGCAGATTATCGTCATCCCAACTAGAGCAGTGATCGTGAGGAATCTCGCCAACCCGGAAGATCAAGCCGTGACGATCCAACCTTCCAGCGGATCACACGGCGGCAGGCCGTATTGCGGGTGTCCCACTGCATGCTGTTGCTGTGCCCAAGCCGCTTGCATCAAACAAAGGGTCGCGTCCAATGCGTCGCCGCTGGCATCGTCGGCTAACCGGCCCATGAGTGCGTTGCTGGCCACCAAGCGAAGGCCCAGCCGAGTCTCTCCTCGCTCAAGTGCGCCCAGCAGTTCCCGCCGGGCCAGCAATCGCTCGGGCGTTTGTTTGGCTTTGTCGTCACTTTTGTAGCTGCGCTGGCCCAAGACTTCTCGCGCCAATAAGCCGGGATAAGCCTCGAGCGCCACACGCCGTACATCACCGTGATGCAAGCCTGGAAAATGAACGCCTGCCTGGCGCAACAGTGGCACCCCCGCATGCAGCATGTAGGCCACTGGAGGGTTGACCCATTTCATGGACGGACTGGAGCCGGCGGGCTTGTCGGTGGCGCGGTGGGCAAACTTGCCGCCTGCAGGGCGAGCGTTGCAAAACGCGGCAAACTGCTCTCGAATCTTGGGGCGCTCTAAGGCGCAGAAATGGTCCATGCAAGCGGCCCATTCGATGGGCCAACCCAGCGTTTCAACCAGTTCTCGGGGCAAGCCAAAAGGCAGATCAAAACCACCCACCCAATCGGTAGACTGCGCCAGCCAGTGGCCAAAGTCGTCGAGACTCTCGAAGTGCTGCAGGGCTTGCAATTGCACCCTGCCTTTTTGGGCTTGGCCCATCGCCAACACCACCGGCTTGCGCCGGCTCGGGCGGCTGGAAAAATCGCAGCCAATCAGCTGCATCGCTTCAGGCGCGGCCAATGATGGAGGCTGTGGCCATCAGTTCTTCAAGCAAGGCCAGTGAAACTTTGCCCGAGACGTTGTAAGGGTCCAACTCAGCCCGCTCAGAATATTTGAGCAAGATGTTGGTGTTCACGCGCGAAGCGTCGACCTGACCCATGGTCCAGCCGCCAAAGCGTCGTTCGCTGATTTCTTCGTAGTGCAACAACACCACTTCTTTGTGGCGCGAGTCTTTTTGGATGTGCCCATACAGGTCACTCACCGCATTGCGTCCGCCTTCGATGGCTTGCAAAAAAATGCCACCGCCGTAGCACAGGATGCCGGTGATGCCACTGCTGGGGTTGAACTGGCGAGATTGGGCCAGGATGGAGTCAATCGTTTCGGGGCGTGGATCCACCGCGCGGCTGGCGTAAAGCAAGCGTACCAACATGGGTCAGTTCCTTCCGGGAATCAGGGCCAAAAATTCACGACGCAGGTTCGCGTCTTTGAGGAATGCACCGCGCATGACCGAGTTGATCATCTTGCTGTCCATGTCCTTCACGCCGCGCCAGCCCATGCAGTAATGGCTGGCTTCCATCACGATGGCCAAGCCATCGGGTTGTGTTTTGCGTTGAATCAAGTCGGCCAGTTGCACCACGGCTTCTTCTTGAATTTGGGGGCGCCCCATGATCCATTCGGCCAAACGTGCGTATTTGGACAGGCCGATCACGTTGGTGTGTTCGTTGGGCAATACGCCAATCCAAATTTTGCCAATGACCGGGCAAAAGTGGTGGCTGCAAGCGCTGCGCACGGTGATGGGGCCAACGATCATGAGCTCGTTCAAATGCTCGGCGTTAGGGAATTCGGTGATCTCTGGGCCTTGCACATAGCGGCCTTTGAAGACCTCTTTGAGGTACATCTTGGCCACGCGGCGCGCTGTGTCGCCGGTGTTGTGGTCGTTCACAGTGTCGATCACCAGGCTGTCGAGCACGCCCGACATCTTGGCCGTGACTTCGTCCAGCAGCTGTTCCAGCTCGCCGGGCTCGATGAAGTCAGAGATGTTGTCGTTGGCGTGAAAACGCTTGCGAGCCGCCAAAACGCGCTCGCGAATTTTCATCGAAACAGGAACGCCTTCGTCTTCGGGCGTGGCAGCAGAAGCAGTCATGGCGTCTGGGGCTTTCATTAACATGGCAAGCATCCTAACAGCGATTTTTGCTCTTGCGAAAAGTACTTGGCAACGCCCATGATGGCCTTGGGGTTGAGCATAGGGGCAAGCCTGACAGAAGAGAGTGAAGCCCGCATCAATAGCGGTTGCCACTCAAAAACAAAGCCAATCGCATCAAGGCAAAGGCGACCCGGTCCAAAATTCTGTGCGGCCAAGATCTGCGCGTGTAGTCAGCTGCCACCACCTGGCTGCTTTGTTGGTCCATTGCCAAGGCCAAGCGTTGGTGAAGTTGCTCTGCAAAGGCTTTGTCGGCAACCACCACATTGGCCTCACGAGCCAGCAACAAACTGAGGGGGTCCAGATTGGATGAGCCCACAGTGGCCCATGGCCGCTCATGGTGCGGGTCGATGACTGCGACTTTGGCGTGTAAAAAGCTGGCGTTGTATTCGTAAATTTCGATCCCAGCAGCCAACAAAACCCCATAAACGGGCCGCACCGCATGAAACTGCATGAAATATTCGTACCGGCCTTGCAACAACAAGCGCACACGCACGCCGCGCTGAGCCGCATGAATCAACGCTTTGCGCAGACGTCGGCCGGGTAAAAAATAGGCGTTGGCAATGACAATTTCATGCCGGGCAGCGCCAATCGCTTTCAAATATGCGCGCTCAATCTGACTGCGGTTGCGCACATTGTCACGCAACAGCAGACCGGCTTTGGCCACCAGATGGCTATCCTGGGCCCGTTCGTCTTCGTGTAGCCATGGCAAATGAAGACCCGCAGCTCGAAATGAACTGAACGCCTCGGGAAACTTTTTCTGTCGCACATGGCGAACGGTCAAAATGCGCCACCAGAGTTGCGCCATGGTTTCTTGCATTTGCTGAACCAACGCGCCTCTGGCGCAGACCGCAAAGTCAAGACGTGGCTGCAACAATGCCCCATGATGGGGGTCATACCAATCGTCCAAAATATTGATGCCACCGCAAAACGCGAGATGCCCGTCAATCACGCACAACTTTCGGTGCAGGCGACGCCAACGGCTTGGAATCATCAGGCCCAACGTGCCCAGCGGGGAATAGACGCGCCACTCCACACCCGCACGCTCAAACCGGTCGCGCCAGTGAGGCGGTAAGTCAGGGGTGCCCACCCCGTCCACCACCACCCACACCCTCAAACCCCGCAAAGCTGCCCGCTCAAGGGCTTCGGCCACAATGGCTGCAGCACCATGAAAATCAAAAATATAGGTTTCAAGATGCACCTGAGAACGCGCCTGCTCCATGGCAGAAACCAGCGCTTCAAAATAGGCTTGTCCCCCTTCGATCAATCGGATCTGATGACCATCTCGCAAAATAGGACTGCGTCGCATGGCTCAGTCGCTCCAAGCGAACTCTGCCACCAAGGGCAAGTGGTCAGACATGCGGCGCCAGATGCGACCTGAAGGGGTCATGGCATGCACCGGCGTTAGCCCCCTGGCATAGACATGGTCCAACTGGTTCAAGGGCAAGCGCGATGGGAAGGTGGGCGTGGCTTGCTCACGCCATTCGCGAAACCCCGCTTGTGCCATGCGCCGACCCAGACCCGTGCCCCAATCGTTGAAATCACCGGCCACCAACACTGGCGCATGCGCAGGAATGGTCTGCTCAATGAAGCCCAACAATTGCGCCAACTGACGTACCCGACTGGCCGGAACCAACCCCAAGTGCACCACGATCACATGGACCACGCGATCGATGACTTGAATTTCAGAATGCAACAAACCACGTTGCTCAAAACGATGGTCTGACAGATCCCGGTGCTGCTCAGACAACACCGGCCAGCGGGACAACAAGGCATTGCCATGCTCACCATGGCGAGTGACGGCGTTGGTGCGATACACCGAAACATAGCCTTCGGGTGCCAGAAAATCGGCTTGGGGCTGACTGGGCCAATGCGCAAAGTGGCGCTCTTCTAGCCGGTGCATCAGACGCACCTCTTGCAGACAAACGATGTCGGCATCGAGTTGCTCCACAGCGTGTCCCAAATTGTGGATTTCTAGCCGCCGTGCCGGCCCCAAGCCTTGCACCCCTTTGTGGATGTTGTAGGTGGCCACTCGCAACAACGGATGCTCGTGTCTTTGTGGCATCAGCGTCCCACTTGTGGAGCAAAGCGCGGCAGCATCAAGATGGCTTCGGCGTTGGAGGGTGAAAAACAATGGTCTGCAGCGGCCTGCCAATGCAGCCATTGCCAATCGGTGTGCTCGGCAGGACTCAAGGTGATTGGCGTCATCTCTGGCACCCGAAGGCCAAACACGCGTTCGGTGTTGCGATTGATCTCGGGGGCATAGCGCCAGCGCCAAGCGGGGTAAATGTCGTAAATGTTTTCAAGTTGCCAATCTTGCAAATGGCATTCAGGGTGCAGCGCATCAATTCCTGTTTCTTCTTGCACTTCGCGAGCGGCTGTTGCCTCCCAGCTTTCTTCAAGATGGTCTTTGCTGCCCGTGACCGACTGCCACGTGCCGGCGTCGGCTCTGCGAATCAACAGGACTTGGCCGCTGGAGGTGTAAATCACCACCAGCACCGATTGAGGAATTTTGTAGATCGTCGTGGTCACAGCTTCATTCTAGGCAGCCCCGTCCTTGCTAGCATTGCGTCATGTCGTCTTTACCCCATTCAACTGTGCCTTTGTTGTTGCAAGTTCATCAATTGACCGGCGGGCCCAATGCGCAAGCGGTGATCCAAGATTTGAACTTTGCTTGGCCCGCTGGCTTGAGCTGGATTTGTGGTGACGAAGGCTCGGGCAAAACAACCTTGCTTCGTCTGTTGGCCGGCGACCTAGAGCCACTCAGCGGGCAAGTGATGCGCCCTGCAGGTGGGGTGTTTTGGACCGATCTGCAGGGAGCTAAGTACGACCCCATCTCGGTGCAGGACTGCTGGCAGCAATACCAAAGCCAGTACCCACATTGGGATGCGCCATTGCTGCAAGACTTGGCAGAAGAACTGGACATGGCCCAGCACCGCCACAAGCCGTTGTACATGCTGTCGACCGGCAGTCGCCGTAAAGTGGGGTTGATCGCCGCCCTTGCCTCAGGGGCCAGCGTGACCTTGCTTGACCAGCCGTTTTCGGCGCTGGACCAACGGTCAGTGTTAACCATCAAGGCGTTTTTAGAAGAAGCGGCACATGCAGCCACGCGCGCTTGGATCGTGGCCGATTACGAAGCGCCCAACGATTTGCCTCTTGCCCGTGTCTTGCAATTGCCGTGAATTTCGTCTGCCGGCCCTGCCGGCAACCACCCCGGGAAACTCCTTAGCCCACTATGCCCCATAATGGGCCTTGTGCGCGTGCGTTTTGCATGTGCGCAATTCAGGTGATCGGTCAGTTTCGCGCTCTACGGCGGCACTTTTCGGGTTTGTTGTACTTTCGGGACCCCATCGCTTTTGTTTCATGTATTTTGAGGAGTCCCCATGGGCAATAAACTTTACGTCGGCAACTTGCCGTACACCGTCCGCGACGAAGACCTGCAACAGGCATTCGGCGAATTCGGCGCCATCACCAGCGCCAAAGTCATGATGGAACGCGACACCGGTCGCTCCAAAGGCTTCGGTTTTGTGGAAATGGGCAGCGATGCTGAAGCGCAAGCCGCTATCGCTGGCATGAACGGTCAATCTTTGGGTGGTCGCAGCATCACCGTGAACGAAGCTCGCCCCATGGAGGCACGTCCTCCACGCACCGGCGGTTTCGGTGGTGGTGGCGGTTACGGCGGTGGCGGCCGTTCAGGCGGTGGCGGCTACGGCGGTGGCGATCGCTCCGGCGGTGGCGGCTACGGCGGCGGCGGTCGCGGCGGCTACTGAGCCCTGCACCCCTTCAACGGCCTGAAGGCCGTTGCACATTTTCTGACTCGGCCTCACCGCTGAGCACAGACATCAAAGGCTTCAAAACTTCGGTTTTGAAGCCTTTTTTGTGGCCCGGTTGCGCAGTGCCCGGCCGGATTTGAAGCCACAAAAAAGCCAACGCCACCCGAAGGTGGCGTTGGCTTTTGGTGGGTCTTACGGCAGCTTAAGCGGCTTTGACGGCATCCACATTGCGCAAGCGGATGTGCAATTCGCGCAGCTGCTTTTCGTCCACTGGGCTTGGCGCTTGCGTGAGCAAGCACTGAGCACGTTGTGTCTTGGGGAAAGCGATCACGTCGCGGATGGACTCGGCGCCGGTCATCAGGGTCACGATGCGGTCCAGACCAAAGGCCAGACCACCGTGTGGCGGCGCGCCATATTGCAACGCATCGAGCAAGAAGCCGAACTTGAGCTGGGCTTCTTCGGGCGTGATCTTGAGTGCGTCAAACACTTTTTGCTGCACGTCAGCGCGGTGGATACGGACCGAGCCGCCGCCCATTTCCCAACCGTTCAATACCATGTCGTAGCCCTTGGAGATGCACTTCTCGG
>JACCDG011050130.1_pt1 | contig 10385 bp, 18 predicted proteins | sample 7442471 | NCBI WGS metagenome assembly JACCDG01 (sample SAMN15323444, study PRJNA562643) | freshwater metagenome | isolation source: river surface water | place: USA:Blue River Watershed | collected 2017-08-17 | reverse complement strand
GCGGCGGATGCGCCGGCGTAGGTTGGTCAGGGCGTCGAGCAAGTAAAGCGCCAGGGCGGCCTGGGCGAGAATGATCAGGAGGAGGATGGTGGTCAGCATGGCGGGTCCTCCTCCCAGATCGGCACGGGCAGGGCGTCGAGGAGGCGCACCAGGTCAGGCGGCAGACTGGCTGCCCACGCCTGACTATCCTCCATGCCTCGCACCGGGAAATCGCCATACCCAGCAACGCGTTCGCGCCGCTGGGCCTCATCCCGGCCAAGGGGGTAGTGGCGCTTGTAGAGTTCGCTGAGCAGGAAGGCGACCTTGGGCACGCCAGGCGGGAATTTCTTGGAGTTGAGCAGCCGGTTGTAGAGTGCCCCGATCCCATACTCGCCCCCGTACCAGGTGGCCACCTGCTTGACCGTGAAGGCAAACGAGTGGAACTTGGCCATCTTGAGCGCGTTCTCAGCACTCAGCCCCAACTCGACCAGCGGGGCGTAAGTGCGCTGTTGGGCGGCGGTCAAGCCGTCGGGGGGGGGTGCCTCGGAACGGGGGGGGGGATGCGGTTCGCTTTGAGCGGTTGGTGGCTTCGACGTGAGCTCAGCCGAACGTTTGCCGTTCGCTGTTTGCCGTTCGCTTTGGGCGGTTCCGGTAGGAAGGACTTCCTGATCTGTGGTAATAAGATCTATATTCCTTCCTTCCTTCCTTCCTTCCTTTACCGGAGCGCCAAATGATCCAAACTCGCGCGCTGGTGCTACCAAATCCGCGCGGTGGCGCGCGAGTTTCGCACGCTCATCGCCATCGCCCTGCACGCGTGATCCAAACTCGCGCGCGGGTGCTACCAAACTCGCGCGCTGGTGCTCATCTTTCGCACGGTCATTTTCGTCATCGTCGTCGCTGTCGTCCGCCAATGATCCAAATCCGCGCGCGGGTGCTACCAAATCCGCACGCACCGGCCAGGCGATAAAGTCGATGTAGACCACATCACCATCGCTGTTGTAGCGAATGATGTCGGCTACGGCTAGCTCGCCCAGCATCCGGCGCGCTGCGCCCCACGACCGCACCCGGCAACGGTCCATAATCACTGCCTTGGTTGCCTTGATCATGCCGTTGTGTTCGTCGGCAGCAAAGAGGAGGCGGGTGGCGGCACGGAAGAGGGTGGGCGGGATGCTGGCCTGGTCGATTTGTTCGAAGGCCTGTTCTCGGTAATTCAACTCGCTACTCATCATCGCCCCCGTACTGGCTGGGCTTTGGCCTTGACTGGCTTCGTGGCGACGTTGGCCAGGTCGGCCACCGGGATGGCGTCGCCGATGCTGTCGGGCAAGACCTCGATGTTATCGTGGCCGTCGCGTTCTCGACTCTCAATCTCAATCTGCGCACTCCACTGAGTGGCGTGACGCGTCCAAACAATGCCGCCGGCTCGACAAAACGAGCGCACGGCGCAGGTGTGTACCTGTAACATGGCGATGTCCTTTCAAATAGGTAAAGCGTAAAATAGGGGCGGGTAAAACTAGGCTGACTCGGTCTGAGGTTCGGCCTGCGCACTCTTCGGGTTGGGTCCGCGCAGTGGCGGGCTGTAGCCGAGCATTTGCGCCAGGTCCTCGGCAGTGGCCGCACCGTAGCGGCGCATCACACTCGATAGGACGGGCAGTTTTGGATCGCGCATCTCATTCCAGAATGCATGGCTTGGCATGGTGCCGGCAACGGAGAGGCGCTTAACCTCTCGCTTGACCAGGGCGTCGAACTCTTCGAATGTCATGCTGGCCCCGTTGGCGGCCCGCTTGGTCGCCAGCTCTGTGGCCAGGCGATGATTGGCGGTGGGCGGCGGTTTGGTCGCTGCTTTGCGGACGACTGGTGCCGGCGCTGCCGGCTCCGGTTCGGCTTCCGGTTTCCGTGTGCCGGGTGCATCACCGTTGCGGTGAACTTGCCGGCCTGGGTCAAGCGGGTCGCCCGGCGGGAAGCGCATGTAAAACAGTGCTTCCTTTTCGGCGGGTGCGACCATGCTGGCCGGCAGGCTGCGCAGCGATGGCGCTGGCTTCTGGAGCAGTTCCAGGTTGCCGGTTGGGTCAAGCTGCGCAATCGTGACGCTAGGGGCAACGGGCGGCTCCGTGGGGGCAATGGGCGTTGGTTCGACAGGCTCACCAACCGGGGCCGGTCCCTGAGCTTGCCGAAGGGCCGGCGTGAGGTCAGCCGGCGACGGCAGGTCAATGTTCTGGATGCGCTTGACGACACTGTCGAGTAGCTCGTCTACGTTGAGCGCAGCGGTGAAAAATAAGTTTAGGTTGTGAATGTTGATTGTAGCTTTCATACGTGCGATGTCCTTTACTAAAAACAAACGGGGCGGTTAGTCGAGACCCAACCCGGCGAGGATCTGCTCGACCAGGTCGGTGAGCCAGTCTTTCGGCGTTTGATCATGGGCGGCTCCTTTCATGGGGCTGTTGGTAGGTGGGCGAATCGTGTATAATTTGATAGGTTTACAGTAGGTCGGTGATAGGTTGCGATTAGGCTTCACTCGTGTACGGGCAAAAACTTGGCGGTTGTGACCGCACACGAGCGAAGGTAAAATAGGGGCGTCAGGTCAATTAATAAAACCTTTCGCCTCCCCAGGGGTACAAAAGAAATCTAGCGTCGCTTTCCGTGTTACTAGGGTAGCGACCGCTTTGTGCTCATGGGGGGGGTACTGTGGGAAAAATCAACTTAGATCCGCCAGAGGAATACTTGGAGGCGGAGCACCTTAACGCGCTGATTGATCTATGGTTGGCTTCGCTGGATGTGAACGCCATTACGTATCGGACATACAAAGATCGAATTCGTTGCTTTCGGCGGTGGTGGGAGCAGGCTGGGCCAGCAAAAGATTGGCGACTAACTGAGACGATGCTGCAAGGGTTTGAGATATACCTGCGCACGAAGAGTAGCCGCTTTGGTAAGCCGATGACCTACATGACGCGCTACATGACGATCCGCGTCGTGCGGCAAATGTTCATCTGGGCATCCACCAAGGGTAAAATAGATAAAAATTACGGCCTGTGGTTGCCGTTTCCGTCGGGCGACCCACCAAAACGCAAAGCACCCAAACCGGAGCACTTGGCGCGCCTAATGCTGGCAGCAGCGGAATCGCCGCAGGCGCTCAGGGATCAGGCTATTATTGCATTTCTGATCGGGACTGGTTGCCGGCGTGCCGAAGTGGCTGGCTTAAAGGTTGAGGATCTGACCATCCTTGCCGATGGTTCAGGCACGGCCACTGTGACCGGTAAACGCACCAGCGCCAACCCAACCGGCGTGCGCGATGTGGGCTTTTCGGCCAGTACGGGTAAATGGCTGGTCCAGTATTTGGATGAAACAGGGATTACGGCGGGTTCACTGTGGCCGCTAGGCTACTGGGGACATCTTGGGCCGCAAGGGGTCTATCAGATGGTCAAGCGCACAATTGAGCGCGCCGGGCTAGAAGAGTACATCCAGGGACCGCATGATCTGCGGCGTTCCTTTGCGACAATCTTGGGTAAATTACATCGGGATGCGCCGGCGTGGGCCGATTTGATTCGGCGCCAGATGGGGCATAAACACTACTCGCAGACGACCGGTTACATTTCCGATGATGCAGAGGACATTAGAGATCAGATTATCAACCCTTTGGATTTGTAGCGCCCAATAGTTGATGAGCAATCTGTCTGTGGCAAAAGATGTTTTCGTTTATAATATGAAGCGTACATAAAACAATGCTGCGCCGTCACTTCGATGTGACGGTAAATACTAGGCTTACTGTACCATTGACCGATGTCGTTGACTCTCGCGAGTGACCATAATCTTTGGTAGGTCTGCCGGGTAGGTAGGTTGTAAAAGTACGTGGTTCTTTGGCGGCTCCAAACATCTTGGCTGGTGGGTGGGGCCGTCCTGTTTTACTGCTGCTGCGGTTGCAGATCGATCCGGTGACGCCGTGCAAAATCTAGCAGGTCGTCCTCACGAAATTCCATGTCTCCGCGTACATTTTTCCTTATGCCTTTTAGCGGATTTTCCGGTAGCTTCGTGTAACGCATCAGTGTCACCCGGTGAACTCGGTACAACGCAGCGGCTTCTGTAGTGCTGTACATCTTCAATTTTCCCCTCCGCTGGTGTATTGTGCTGGTGATACAAGTGATGCTTTTGATGCACAAATATAGATTACACCCGTTTTACCTTCCTGTCAAGACCCCAAAATAAACAAATTTCAAACAAATATCAAATAATGGGCTAATGAAATAGGGGAGACCGTAAGGCGACCTTATTTTACCATAGGCGACAGTATCGGGTAAGGCTTGCCCTTGCCGCCTTACAATAAATACCTATTGCGTTCCGCCTACAGAATATGATACAATTTATTTAACTAGGCAAGTTGATGGGGGCGTTAACTTGGCCGGGGTAGCGACTGAAGAGGGGCTAGCGATGTCCTTACTCTTCGGTCGCTTTTTTGTGCCGGCCACCGACCGTAGCGGGGACCGCACGACCAGTGCAGAGCAGGGGTCTGCGGTGGGCTATGGATTACGTGGTATGTATATTAATCGGGATTTTGGGGCAAATCCTTCGCGCATTGTCAGCAAATGGTCATAATTGGTGGGGGGTGAGACAAGAAGACAAGGAGACAAGGAGACAAGGAGACAAGGTGACAAGGTGACAGGGTGACAGGGTGACAAGATGCTTGAAATGGCGGCGACGGTGTGCTAGAATGGGTCCTAGGCGAGAGGCAGGGAAAAGATGCAGCGCCGCGTGAGAATCACCAAAGCAGGGACGGCGAGCCGGTGAAGCCGCAACAGAAGAGGGGCAGATCGACGTGTCGATCTGCCCCTCTTCTGTTTACCCCTCGTGCATCTACCGCGCTCGCCCCCGCAACGCAATCAACTCCAACTGCCCCGCCCTCGCCTGCCGCTGGAGCTGATTACGCCGGCGCCGCTGCCAGTTGTCGTAGCGATTATGCGCGAGGTGACACGCCTGGCAATACGCGGCGAGGTTAAACTCGCCATTGTTGGCCGGGTCACGGTCATGGTGCGAAGTTTGCAAGTAGACCGTGATCATCTCTCTATTGGCCAAGTCGGGATACAGCTCGCCCAGCGCAGCCGGGGCCAGCGCCTCGATTTCCTCCTGCGACCGCCTTGGCCATTGGCGTCCCGCGCCCCCACGGCCCCGTGCTCCACGCCGCAGGCCTCGCAGCGGCCACCGGCACGGTCGAAGCGGATACGGTTGCTGATGGCTTCCCAGTTTGGATCGTACAGCTCACGACGGATCGGCATGGCTATTTCCTCTTCGCCCTGAATCGCTTGACTGCGATCTCGTAATCGCCAGGCGTTGCCGCGCTGGCATCGCTAGTGCCAGCCAGTTTGACGATGGGTGTCCAGGCCAGGCCGGTGCCCACTCTCTGGACCATGTGCACCTGATCAAGGACTCTGACGTAGACGATCCATGGTACTAGCACCGTGTTGCCGTCGCTGATGATGGCTGACCCGTCCGCTAGCTCATTTACTGTCATGGCTCCCCTCCTTCCTTCCTTCCGCTTGCGCCAGCAGCATCTGCCGCCGTGCCTCCTCCGCCTTCCGCTTCACCGGGTCCAGGCTGGCCAGGTCGATGGCGGGGAGCTGCGACAGTTGGCGGATGGTGATGCGCTCAAAGTGGCGTAGGGGCAGGGGCAAAAGCGGGTTAGTCGGTTTGGTCGGTTGGCTGCTCATCGGGATCGAATCCTTTGGTTTTCTGCCCTACCCGCGCACCTGCGCGATCAGGACGGATTGCCGGTATCGGTAACTCAATCGTCTCGCTAGTGATAAGGTCTGACTCTCTAACGCCAAAATACGTACACAGTGCGTCAATATATTCTGGTCGCCAGACAGTGTGCTTGCCCTTGGACATGGCAATTAGGGTTATCTTCCGAATGCCAGTTACCTCTGCCACCTCGGACCAGGGTATGTGCCGCTTCTCTCTATCTGATATTTCCCCTTTTAGCTTCTGTAAATGTACCTTCATTATCTTGCCCCCTGGGTTCGTTTTGCTTTGTCCAAATACCATATATTAAATCATGGATTTAGAATCTTGCATAGCCCCCAAAGATTAACTTTTTTGTTACAAAATCGTAAGGCGAGATCGTTAAAAAGTAACAAATTGTAACAAAATTACCGCTTTTGGTATCTATACAAGATACCAAAAGCGTGATAAAATAAGTCTATCGAAGCATTACATCGAAGCCAATAGAAAAGACCAGCGCCACCTCGACAGTTACGCTGGTCTCCGTCAATCCATCCATTGTGAGCGAAAGGAATTAACAATGTCAACTCTAGCACAAACCCCTACCGCCGTCAACCCCTCTCTCGCCTTCGACTTCAACCGGCAACGTGTGCCCGTCTTCGGTCGCACGGTCCTGACCCTCGCCGCCGGCGACAAGGTGCTCTGGGAGCGCAGCAACGCCCGCAACATGCGCGGCGGCTACCGCCTGATCAAGGCCGTTGTCGTCAGTGCCAAGCCGGGGGCAGCCAGCGTCAAGGTTTCCGTCAAGTGGGCGAATGGCCTGGGCGAGATCGAGAATCGCCAGCACAGCGTCGAGATCCGCAAGCTGTATCGCTTTGATTGGGTGGAGGCATCATGACCACCCAACTGCTGACCGCACGCCGAACACCGTACACCGTCTGCTGGGCGTGCGGTGAGGTCATCGATAGTTTAGATCGCTGTGGCTGTGACTACCAGCGCAGCCCGGAGCAGGCCGAGGGTTACGACCTTTGCCTCTTCCCCTGGGAGGATGCGCAGACCGTTATCGACGAAGCCGAGGCCATCTTCGAGGAGATGGAGAGCAAGCCGGGGCTGGGCGTCGATCCTGGGTATGACCCGTCGCTCGACTTCGATGCCTTGCTGAGTGAGGTGCAGGCAACGGGGGGCTGGACCGGCCCTGTGGCCCTGGACGCCTACGCAGAAGAGAACATCGGCGAGCACTTCGCCCGCCATCCGTGGCTCTACTGATCACCAATATCCAATATCCAATATCCAATCAGCGCCTCGCCGGTGGGCCAATGCCGGCAGAAAGGTTTCCTTATGATCAACAGCATCTTAACCGAACTGCGTGCCCCTTTCCATCCTTCCGCCGTCGAGTGGAAGCCGCAGAGCGTGACCAAGGATGGCGGCAAGGCGATGGCGGCGGCCTACGCTGATTTGCGTGCCTACCAGAACCGGCTTGACGAAGTGTGCGGCATGGACTGGTCGGTGACGTTCACGCCGTGGGGGGAGGGGCGCATTGTCTGCCACTTGACCATCAGTGGCGTGACGCGCAGTAGCACGGGCGAGGCCGGCAGCCAGTCAGAGCGCAACGAGATCGGCGGCACCAGTGCCGAAGCACAGGCGATGAAGCGAGCGTGTAGCGCCTTCGGCCTGGGCCGTTATCTGTACGAACTGCCCACGGTTTGGGTGGAGCTGGACGAAAAGAAGAACTTTACGCCGGCGGCCAAAGCCAAACTGGATGGGCTGGTGGCCAACCATTATCGCCGCTACATGGATCAGGCGGAGAAGGCGACCAAAACCACGGTGCAGGCCGAGCCAGTCGCCAGCAACCTGGACGGGCTGCGCAGTGATTTGGAGAGCCTGGGCAAGACGTTGTATGCCGAGCAGTGGGAGCAGGTCAAGCGGCACAATGTGGAGCGCATTAGCGCCAATGCGACCAGTAGCGCCACCGACTTGACGGCAGAGCAGCTCCAAAAGCTGATCGACGGGATGCGCTCGTTGCTGAACAAGCGCCAGCCGGCGGCGTAGTCGTCGAAGGGGCTACACACGTAGCCCCTTCCGTTGCCCCTCTGAATTTACTATAATGGATATATGACATGAGCGAATATGCGATTATTCCGATCACGCCGAACGCTGTAGATCTCTACGTAGCCCCGCCAAACTTCGCCGACCTCTGGACCAAGGCGAGCGAAAGCGCCGACGAATGGATGCGCCGAGAGTGGGCGAAGCTGGCGCTGGCCTGGCTCGATGCCAAGGAAGCCAAATCGAAGAGCCAGCACACCCGCCGCAACTACCAGCGGGTGCTGGCGGCCTGGCTGGCCTATGTCGCCGAGCTGCGACAGGCTGACGGCTACCCGATGCAGCCGTGGCTCGTCGAGGCTCGCCACGTGCGCCAGTGGCAGGACCAGCTCCTGGAGCGCCTGGCTGAGACGACCGTCAATCATCACCTGAGCTGCGTGTCGTCGTTTTACAGCTTCGTGCTCAATGAGAAGTTTATGGTGGGTGGGGTGGAAATGTGCCTCTTTGTCGATGCGACCAGCCGGCCGCGCAGCAACCCGTTCAAATATGGCAATGCCGTGCGGAGTAAGGTCGAATCATACGAGCGAGCCTTACCGATGGACCGGGAAGATTTGGGCAAACTCATTCGCTTCCTCGAGGAGCGCCAACACTCGCTTTCGGGCGCGCGTAACTTTGCCCTGGTGCTAACCTATGTCCTCACGGGCTGGCGCAACCATGAGACCATCCGCATGCAGTGGGGCCACATCCGGCCCAACAAGACCCAAAAGGGGACCTATGTTTATGCCTGGCGGGGCAAGGGTGGCAAGACCAAAGACGAGCCAATCCCCGCTGACGCCTGGCACACCATCGTGCACTACCTGAAACTGGATGGGCGCTGGACGCCGGGCCTCGAGGCGGCAGATCAGCCGATCGACCCGGATGAATTCATTTGGCGACCGACCGTCGCGCACACCCGGGCCAACCTGCGCAATGTGGCGCCGGTGCCGGCAGCGGAGCAGCACCTGAGCGATAAGAGCGCCCTGCGGATTGTGCGCACCAGTCTGCGCAAAGCCGGCGTGCGCGACTGGAACAAGTACCGAGTGCATGACCTACGTCACACCTTTGCCCGCTTGATGCTCGACGATGGGGCGACCGAGACCGAGATTATGCAGCGGCTGCACCACAGCAACCTGGCGACGACTGGGCTGTATACGAAGGTGATCAAGCGCAAGGGCGAGGATCCGGTCGATACCAGGACGGCCCGCATGTACCAGCAGATGCGAGCGGGGTAGGCATGGCCAATGTGGCCCAAGAATTTTTGTGCAAAAGTAAAATAAGACCCCCAAGGAATTTTGTGTAAAAGTAAAATAGGAGGAGTGATCGATGAGATTCAGTGGCAAACTATTGGACGCGGATGAGGTGATTGAGTTTGGTCTTGCGGATATGGCCGCTGTCTATGAGGACGACGATGTGATGTATATAGCGGATGGTAATACGCCGATCATCCTATCGTCGGTTGAGTTGGTAGGCGATAGCAGGCAGACAGCAGAGCATCAGGCAGTCCTGATCTGGGCCAAACTGGTCTACCGCTGGCTGTCCACCTATTTCGCCGTGCCGCCTGGCTTTATGCGGGATGTGCCGCCGGCCATCATTCGGGAGCGCTAACCCAACCAACCCGCTGTGAAAACAACAACAGCCGGTGCTCAATCTTTCGACGGAGGAGCACCGGCTGTCATCACCCAAGCGAGTGGGCCAGACTATTGTATCAGTCTGGCTCCTCATCAACAAAGGAGTAATACAATGTTTTGGACTTCTGTGAAAGTATGCGCCGCTCACCTATTCGGTGACTACGGCTTGCAAACATCCGCCCAGGCCATGCACAAAAACCACTGCACGGCCCATCGCCGGCGCCATGTGGCTGGCGTCGCTGCTGCGCTGGCGGCGGCTCTGGCCACCGATGGCCAACTGGGGCTGGGCGGTAAGCTGGTGGTAGTGGCGATCAATGCTGTGAGTCACTATGGGATCGACGGCGTGCGGATGCCGAAAGCGATTGATCAGGCGCTACATTTGGGCATTGCGCTGGGTAGTGTGGTGTTGGTCGGGTGGGGGAGCAAGGGGGTGCTGGCGGCTCCGGTGCCACCGACCAAGCCCGTGGAAGACAAAGAAGAGCGACCAACATGGGACCGTTAAGCGGGATAGGAAAGGGAGACAAATCTAATGGGTGAAAATACGAAGATCGAATGGACCGATCACACTCTGAATTTTTGGTGGGGTTGCGTAAGAAACCCACGGCTAAAGCACGTGGGCTTTGTCCCTAGCGCTATCCCGATGGTCAGGGACACCTGAGACGTTTGGCAATCTTACATTTGCCCTGCGGCTAATATTCACCGCAGCGATGTGATCGGCCAGACCAGAGAATCCGCAGACCACACAGAGGAATTTATCTTGAGTCTTCCGATTCGCTTTATCGATATGACCGCAGCAAGGACATTGACGACTGGTGTTACGCGGGTCAACCGCGACCACGGGTACGCCAGCTTTCTTGGCTTTATATTCGATAAAGGTTCTGAGTTGAGCAAAAGCCCAACTCGACAATGCTGCTCTCTGTGGCTTCCGAGCCGTTATCCTGTCGCGGATGCCTGTCAAGTCTTCCAGGGCTATCCCGCGATTAGTGCCTTGAGCCG
>JACCDG011134868.1_pt1 | contig 10387 bp, 9 predicted proteins | sample 7442471 | NCBI WGS metagenome assembly JACCDG01 (sample SAMN15323444, study PRJNA562643) | freshwater metagenome | isolation source: river surface water | place: USA:Blue River Watershed | collected 2017-08-17 | reverse complement strand
GCTGACGACATGACCAATATGGTTTTTCATGTTCTTGAAGCAGTTGGAGTTTTAGACACCAAGACTCAAGAACAAAAGGACGAAGAAAAAGCAAAGTGGGTTGCTGAACAGAAAAAAGAAATTGGGGCAAATGCAAACACAATTATTCGAGAGAGTAAAAAGTTTGTAGAAGACACCACAGTCTCTGAAGCTGGCACAAAAGAATTTCTTTTAAAGTTGAGGGAAGAGAATGGTGCCCCCGCCGTTAAAGCTGTCAACGAATTGAAAGAATATTTTGGAAGTCCCGGCATGCCTTCTGGAGCAACAGCTCTTGGATTACCGAGTGATGCCGAACTGAAAGCAGAATATTTAAACCCAAGCACTACAGATTTTCGTCGCAATGAGATAACTCAACTACGTGCGAAAGCCGGCAGAACTGGCCGATTAATGGACGCGCAAGTCTAATTGATTTGACAAACGGATTGAGGACGATACAATTCCCTCGTTCTCAATCCCGATGTCAGGGCTTCCCTCGAAAGAGACCCCTATTAAGACATAGGCTTCATTGGAGCAATCTGATTTAGTTTATTTTTAATAGGAGGCAAAAAATGGGACTTCAAGTTACAAACGTATTTATTGATTCATTCGATTCTGAAGTTAAGTTAGCATATCAAGCAACAAAATCACTTCGTGAAACTGTTCGCTTAAAGACTGGTGTTATTGGTTCGACTCACAAATTTCCTATCGCTGGCGCAGGCGTAGCAACTCAACACAATCGTGGAAACGACGTGGTTGCGATGAACGCTTCTCGCTCTCGTGTTACAGCAACACTCAGTGACTGGGATGCTTTTGATTACGTTGACATTCTCGATATCGAAAAAATCAACTTTGACGATAAAAAAGTCATTGCTGAATCGACTGCGAAAGCAATCGGTCGTCGTGAAGATCAATTGATCATCGACGCTTTAGAAGCCGCAATCGTTACTGGAAATACAGTTGGAGACGGTACTGCCGCTTTCAGCTTGACCTTGGTTGCGTCTGCCGCACAAATGTTGGATGACAACAATGTGCCCGCTGAAGATAGAACTTTAATCTATACAGCAAAACAAAAAGAACAGTTCTTAAGTTCGACCACGGTTACTTCTTCTGACTTCAACACAGTTAAAGCTCTGGTTGCTGGACAGATCGATACTTTCTACGGATTCAAATTCATCACAATCGGTTCTCGAACTGAAGGTGGATTGCCTCGTGAAGCAGGCGTACAGCAATATGCTTTCGCATATCACAAACAAGCTGTAGGTTTGGCTATCGGTAAAGATATGACCACTATGGTTGATTGGGTTCCTGAAAAACTTGCTTGGCAAGTTGGCTGTGTTTACTCAGCCGGTGCGATTGTAATCGATGCTGAAGGCATGGTTGCTATCGACTCTGACGATAACCCATAAGAATAGATTTTAAATGGGGCGGGTAACACCGCCCCTTAATATAAGGGAGGGACTGACATGGCTTTTAATAGAGAAAATTTAACAATCATGGCAAACAATGCTAAAGCTGGTGTTGTGCCTACGTTGTGGCTTTATTGGAACGAGGCTTCTGATACTGTTACTGCGGCTGGTTTTTTTACCGACAAGCGTTTAGCTGTTGGAGACCAGATCGATGTATTGGTAGCGGCGTTCACTTCATTTATTCGTTACCGCGTATCTGCTGTTTCTGCAACTGGCGCGGCTACCGTGACAAGTGCGGCTTCAACAACTTACTCTGCTGGCGGAGTTCAAACTCTCACTGGCGCGGGTGCAGTTAATTTAACAACCGACATCACTTTGTTAGTTATCACTGGTTCGGACGCTATAACTTTAGCTGACGGAACAGTAGGTCAACGCAAAATCATCAAGGTTAAAACCGACGGTGGAACTGCAACTCTGACCCCTACTAACTTGGCTGATGGAACAACGCTTACGTTTGCTGATGTCAATGATTCAGTAGAATTGATTTTTGCTGATGACAATTGGCAAGTTATTTCAAATAACGGCGTAACGGTTGCATAAGGGGGATAACAATGGCTTTTACTAAAACGAATTTAAGTATTCTTACGAACAACGTAAAAGCTGGCGTTGTGCCCTCAATATGGGTTTATTACAACGAGGCTTTCGACAATGTTGAAGCTACTGATTTTTTTAATGAAGCACGGATGACCGTTGGTGATTTAGTAATCGTCATGACCGAAGCGGTCATTGGTGGTCAGTACTACCGCGTAAGCGCAAAGAGCACTGATACTTTTAATGCGACTATCACGAAGTTAGCGGCTCAATTATTGCAAGCCGCAGGAATAGAAACTGTCACAGCATCTTCTGTTCTGTATAACGAAATTAGCACGCAGACATTATTGTCCTTGCTCGTAACGAGTGCGGCGAATCTGACCGACACATTTACGACTTCAGCGACTGCTGATAACTTTGTGACCTTTGCTAACGAGACGATTGTAGACGGTATTAATATCCGAGTTTCGTCTGCGACTACTTTACCTGCCGGATTGTTGGCGGCAACTGATTATTATGCTGTTAATTCAAACGGTAATAAATGCCGATTGAGTCTGACCCGTGGCGGCGCTCCTGTTGCGATCACAAGCGCAGGCACTGGCGTTCACACAGCAACTGCTCAGAAAAACCAAATGTATTTAGCTGATGGTTACACAGGTCAACGAAAAATTATTAAGGTTAAAACTGACGGTGGTATTAATGCAATGATTTATATCCCGAACTTTAAAGACGGGGTTACCATTGAAATGGGCGACGCTAACGACTCTGTCGAACTAATGTTTGTTGACAGTGAGTGGCAGTTACTTAGCAACAATGGTTCTACCGTAGCGTAAGGGGGCTATATGGCATTTAACAGAGAAAACTTAAGCGTTGTAACTAATTCATTAAAGGCTGGCGTTGTGCCGACTTTATATTTTTATTATAACGAAAGTGATGACTCGGTTACTTCTTCAGGATATTTTAATGATGCTCGACTGGCTGTTAAAGATGTCATTATGTCTTTGAAGAGCGATTCAACTGTTTTAACTTTTTATCGGGTTGACTCAGTGAGCGAAAATGCTGGGACAGTTCTGGCGTTAACGACTGTAACACCATAATTTGAACGGGGGAGTAAAATCCCCCGTCATTTAAAAGGGGAGAAAGATGTCAACCGGTTCAACTTTTCCTACAACGCTAGATACATTCGTCGATAAAGTAGATGGAATCGATGACATCTTAGCCGTAGAAACAAATACTCAATCAAGCGCAATTGAAGCTCTCGAAGCGAAAGTCGGAATAAACAATTCTGCCGTCGCTACTTCTTTGGATTATCGAATAAATGCTCTCGAAGATAATCTGGACACTTCCGGTGCTTTAGACGATCAAGTGCTCACTGTGGATTCTGGACTCCCTGCTGGTTATGGGTGGAAAGCTAACCCCGGTGGTTTTGCCGACCCGACGACATCAGCCGGCGATATTATTTACCGCAATGCTTCAAACGTATTGACAAGGCTTCCTAAAGGAAACCAAAGCCAAGTTTTAGAAGTTGGCGCTACGACTATCGGATATCAAAACAGAGACGCTGTAAACTTTTTTAGTGCCGGATATGCTCCGGGGTCATCGTCTTTCAATGCTATCCAAAATTCAGGTGGTGCCGCTCAGAATGTTGAGATTGAGGATAACAACAAAATATTTTACGGAACTGACGGAGCAGTATTTAGAAAGACTGGCGGGAATTCAGTTGTTTCATTATCTGCCGCTGATGCCACAAACCCACGATGGGATTTAGTGAGCTTAGATGCGAGTGCCGGAACTTATACAGCAACTGCTGGAACTGCGGCGGCAAACCCAGTAAAACCATCAACGCCTGCGAATGAAGACGCGATCTGTTATGTTTATCGTGCGGCCAATGACAACACGGTCAACACAAGAGATATTCAAAATGTGGCAGTAGTCTCGACTGTTAAAAGCGCAGACGGACATTTTAAAACAAACTTCTCGATTAACCAGAAGGAAGACACCGAAGATTCAGAATACGAAACGCAACAATATTTTCAGCAATTAAGTTTTGGAACTAAGTTCGACACGGTGAATCAAGATAGAACTTTCTTGCACACAGTAGACACTTTTGGAGTGCGAGCAGATTGTGACGAAATTACTTACACAGGCACATGGTCTAACGACGACAGTTCTAACTATCGCTTCGGAAGAGCTAAGACAAGCTCAACCGCAAATGACACTGCTGTTTTCTCATTCTTTGGTGTGGCAGTTGGCATTTCAATGTATTGCGGCACAAGTGAAGGTTTTCTGATTGCAGAACTTTCTAGTGATGGTGGCGCAACATACGGAAGTAAAATAACAATTACTCCGGACACAGGAAGTGCGACATTTAACAACTTCTTTGATTTATATACTGGATTAACGATTGGTGAATATAAGTTAAAAATAACTATTGGTCGCGGAGTAAGAATAATAATCGACCATTTCTATTACACAACTTACTGCATCCAAAGGCCAGCTTCTTTATTCGCAATGAAAACAGGCAGTGGTGGAACTGCGGCAACAGTCGCGGACGTGCCACCAGCAATTAACTTATTAACTGGGACTTGGGGAACAGCAAAAAATGACAACTCAACAACAGTTTGGAATGCTACAGAAAGCAGAACTACCACGGCCGGGGATTATGTTGAATTTAAATTTTATGGTTCAAAAATTTGGTTACACATCACGCAAGATACTGACGCTGATTCCGATATCGATTTTACAATAGACGGCGCTACTACTTACGTCAGGAATACAACTGGCTTTAATCCTGACACACCAAATAATCGAAAAACACTATTCTATCGAATAGATAACGGGTCTCTGCCGGAAGGTTGGCACACTGTTAAAGTTACCGCCACAGCAATCACTGGGTCTAATTATTTTTATTTCGGAGGATTTAGTTTTTATTCAGCCACAGCGCCATCAACAATTTGTCGTTCTTTAATACTTGGAAAATCAAGCTACGCGCTTGGCGTTGACAGCTCAGGAATTACTTACTCTGGAACATGGGTGGGAGTGGCAGACAACACAACAGGATTTTTAAGAAGGCAGAATATTACGGTAACAAATGCTTCTTACGCGGCTTTCACAACACCAACGAATGTAAAAGCTATTTATATGGTTTGTGCGGTAGACAATTCTACGATTGGCGCAGAAATTAAAATTACGTTGGCTGGCGCAAAAGCAAGGTATGTCGATACCCAAACGAATGACTATCAATTAGATTCTTTTATTATTCCAATTTACGACAGTTTTGCTGATGGTGATCTAGACTCTCAGGAGCTTAGAATTATCCACAACGACACAACGACATCGACATCTTTTAGTTTTCAGGGATTGATTCTAGAAATCGGGAATCCTGTTGAAAATGATTATTTAATGGCAATGCCAAAATGGACACGATATAACGCAAGCACAAATGCGGACACTCCAGTATCAAATACTTACAGGCTAGATGTTTATGGAGTGAAAAGCGATTTATCTGCTGGCAGATTGCCGGAAATACATAGTGGTTGGATGTTTGGCGCTGGAAACGCGGCGTTTTATTATAGGGCTGGCGTTTTAATGAAGCACTATTTAACTGCTCACGCATCATTTTTTAGCAGACCAATAATGGGAGGCACTGGCGTTATCGATGTTTCTGAAGCCGCAATTTCTTACGGTATCAATTATAACAACGCAGGATTGTTCTATAAGCAGGCCGGCACGTCAGCTTCTACATATTGGCAAAAAGTTAATATGATATTGAAAGAGGTAGTGTAATGATTAAATATTTTGACTTTCAAGATAATTTAATTGAAGCGTCGCCAAAGAATCACTTAAGGTCTTTTAAAGTAATCGAGGCCTATGCTTTAAAGAACGGCGAGAGAATTGATAACGCTGGTTTCGATTTGACTTCTGCAAAGTCAGAAAAGAACAAAGAGCAACGAAAGAAACGACAAGAGCGTTTTCAAAAGGAAAGCGATTCGATTTTGCTTGAAATTCAATCAATGGAAATCTTAGGGCAAGACACGACCGCTAAAAAAGCTGAATGGCAGACTGTGTACAATAAGATTAAAACTGAATTGCCATTGGCATAAAGGGGAGAACATGGCAACCTATGGAATCAGCTCATACGGTACAAGCACAGGAACGAGCGCAAGCGACATTAAAAACCTTGCGTTGTTTGAGCTTGGGTTCCCTGATGAAATAGATTTTTCAGACAGCACGATTGAAGTGGTTCAGAAGGTTGACCGCATTTATTCGACATCATTGCTATTTGTTTTATCAAACTATCCATGGCGCTTTATTTTAAAAAGGATCGAGCTTGATGATCGCACAGACGCAACCGATTCAAATAAATACCGATACAACTTCACAACTCCTGTTGGAATGCTGACGATCCGAACGATTTATTCTGATGCAAATTACAACAACCCGGTAAGAGAATATGAAACTTATCCAAACTACATCAACACCGACTCGCCGACTTGTTTTATTTGGTACTCAGGCATCGTTGATGAAGAAGAGTTCCCGAAATATTTCGTTGATTACTTTAAATATAAACTGGCTGTAGACCTTTGTTTTAACCTTACCGGCGACAATCAGTTGCTCGCTAACCTAGTTAAGATGGAGCAAGCAATGCTTATTTCCGCTAAGAATATTGACGCGAAGCAAAACAAAACAAGGATAGTAAGGTCTTCACCATTTACCCAGATTAGGGGTTAAAAATGGCAGGATCAAAACAAAAGAAGTTCAAATTTTCCAAGGGTGAAATTAACGAAAAGCTATTGGAGCGCCAAGACATAGACATTCTTGAGTCCTCCGCTTCTTACATAAAAAACATGCTCTCTACGCCTTACGGGTCAATTAAGTCTCGTATGGGCACAAAGAAAGTTGCGAAGGTTGCGACAAACAAATCTTTAAAAACACCATCAGTTGTGACAAACAGTATTGGCGGTACGACTGCTTACATAACTGACTTCACAAATATTTTTGAGTCGGCCGGGATCGGGTCAGACAATGAACTGATTCGTTTTGATTATGGATCATCGGGCAACGTCTACAAAGTATATTTAGAAAATGCTTACTTTAAACTGGTTGAGCCTGCGCTCACTGCGATCCGTGATGATGACGGAACGATAACTAGCGTCACTGTTTCAAATGGTGGAAAAGGGCTAAACAATTTAACTCTGAGCGTTACGGACAGGCTCGGTAGCGATGCGGAACTGACTGCGACTGTGAATGATTCCGGAACTATTACTGCTGTAACCGTAGTTGATGGAGGTGTGGATTACACCAGCCAAACACAGATTGTTGCCGACTATGATCCAATGAGTGTTTCAGTAAAACTTCAGGGCAGTAATAACGGGTCGTCGTGGACTGATTTAGACACCTATGTCCTCACTGACGAAGAGCAAGATTTCGTGACTGAGGTGAATGTTTCGTACCGATACTTAAGACTTTATGTTGCGACCCAAGTAGACACCGAAATGGTTCTTTATAATTTCAATGCTTACGATGAAGCGACACTCACGACCGCGAAGCTAGGTGCGTTTGTTTTTAACTTAGAACAAAAATATGTTTTAGTTTTGAAAAATGAGTCGATATTGATTTACGCTGACGATACGCTCACGGCTACTGTGACCGCCACGGGACTTCTCGATGATTATTTTTCTACGTTAAAAACAACCCAAGCTGAAGACACAATGATATTTACCCACCCTGAAATGAGAACTAAACAGCTTCAAAGAGCGTTTGCGAGTCAGGCGTACACGAATGATCCGGCGGCGGGATCGAATATCTCTTTAAATATGACAGACACGTCTGAGTTTTTAGTTGGCGATCAAGTCATCGTTTCTTCTTCTGCCGGTTCTGAATTGGCAACAGTGACAGTCGTAACGACAAATACTTCGATTACGGTAAACACACTGGCTTTAAATCACACCACAGTTAATCCTTTGGTAACCAGCAAAAGAGCTTTGACTTGGACTTTCTCAGACTTCCCATGGGTGAATGTCCCTTATGCTTTGTTTGAATCTGAAGTCACTACACAGCCGGCTCAAACATTAACGCCGAGCGAAGTCGAAGGAAACGTGACTTTAACTGCCGGCGGTGCCGTTTTTACATCAGCAAGCGTTGGGCAATTAATTGACGGCGGTGGGGGCAGAGTACGCATCACTGAATATGTTTCAACGACTGTTGTTCAGGGCTACACAATCATTCCTTTTTATACAACGAGCGCAATTGCTTCTGGGGCATGGGATTACATTACCGGATATGAGGCGATGTGGAGCGCAACGAGAGGCTACCCAACGACGTGTGTTTTTTATCAACAAAGACTATGGTTTTGTGGATGTGCAGGAAAGCCAAACACCGTTGTCGCTTCGCGGGTAGGTCAATACAATACTTTTGAGAACATCGCAAACTACGCAAATGATGCAATCAACGCAACAATTTCCTCAGAACAAATTGATGAAATTGTGAATGTTTATCCAAATAGAGGGTTGCAGATTTTTACCGCCGGCGCTGAGTGGATAATCCCAGAGGGAGCCACAACACCTGACTCTATTACTTTTATTAAATCGACATCGAATGGGTCTTTGCCAAACGTGAACCCTATCGACGTTTCAGGTACGACTTTATTTATTGAGCGAAACGGTAAGTCAATGCTGGGCTTTGTTTACACCGACACGCAAGCGAGCTTTGTTTCAAACTCAATGTCGCTATTAACAAGCCTTGTCGATGACCCCGTAGGAATGGCCGTTGATTACAACTCAAGCGTGGATATCGGAAACTTTGTTTATATGCCAAAAGCTGACGGCACAATGGCGGTTTTTTGCATCCTGCTCGACCAGCAAATAAATTCGCCGGTAAGGTTTGAGACTGACGGGGATATTCTTGATGTCACAAACGTCGCCGGAGACACATATATTTTGGTTGACCGAAAAGACGTTATTTATCTTGAAAAGCTGGAGTACCAAAAGACTGACTGGACAACGACCGATAACAGTCTCTCTGCGTCTATTTCTGGCCTGTCAGATTTTAATGGCTACTATGTACGGGTTTACAATGACGATAACGATTACGGGTCACATTTTGTGATGAACGGAGCGATCACTTTGGACGAAGCTCCCACGGAGCTGGTCTACATTGGTATAGAGTTTGACTATTCTTTAATAAGCACAAAGATTGCAATCAATGGTCAGACAGAAAATATTGAAAAAAGAATTGCGAAAGCTACGCTCACAACTGCAGACACTGAAAGAATAACTTTCTGTGGTCAGACTTTAGAGCAGAGCGATAAGCACCCAGATAGATATGATTTTTATGGTTTGACTGCGTACAGCCGAGATTGCCGTTTTACAATCACTGGCTCTTTTGACTATATAGAAATTCTCAGCATTCTATTAAACTTAAACTATGGGGATAAATAATGGCTAACACAACAACAACTCAAACCACAAAAGAATTAAATATATTTCACGGCAACAATCCGACGAATTTGGTTTTGGGTGGCGCTCAGATATTTAAGACAGTGCAGAACTTAACCGCAATGGACGTTGATTACGAGACCCTTAAGCTAGACGCTGGCTTCAAAGAGAATCAGGCGCTAAACATTGAGTTTCAGGCACAGCAAGAAGCAAACTATTTAAGAGACCAATTCACTGAGCAGGTAGGTAATTATCAGTACGGCACCGCAAGAAGGAACGTAAAAATAGGTGAAGCAGGATCGAACATTGAAGATTCTTCCCGTGACCTTGGTATTGATATGGCTAAAATAAAAGGCAATGCTGATTTTAAAGCGCAACAATTAAGAGCAGAGGCAGATCGAATTCGTGCCGGCGCTGAAGGCATTCATGCGACAAATATGTGGAATCGTATCGGCGGGTTGTTTGATGGTTTTAATAAAACAGTTGAAATATTCAAAGGCCTTGAATGGACAGACAAAAAAGCTGAGGTTGTTCAACCGCCGGCAAAAGACGTTAAACCGCCTGTGGCAAAAACTCCTGAAACAACAAAGAAGCCAAATGTTCCAGTTCCAAAAATGGAAATGCCTGAATTAAGCACTGGCCCGGCCGTGACTGATTTAACAGCGAAAACAACCAGCGCAAATCCTAAACAGGGTAAACAAACCTCCGACCAGATTGCCGCAGTAGATTCACCAGAGGTTTACAGAGTAGCGGCCGCCTTAAATATCGAGCCGACGAAAGTAAGCGGAGTAATGATGGCCAAGGCAAAAGGAAAAACAGCGTCTCAAATCGCTAAGGAATTTGGCTTAACTCAGACGCAGGTTGCGAGTATTATTAATCCAAATGAAGGGACTTGGTAATGGCACAAGTTTATAAAGAACAGGTACGCGTAAATAG
>JACCDG010929763.1_pt1 | contig 10392 bp, 13 predicted proteins | sample 7442471 | NCBI WGS metagenome assembly JACCDG01 (sample SAMN15323444, study PRJNA562643) | freshwater metagenome | isolation source: river surface water | place: USA:Blue River Watershed | collected 2017-08-17 | reverse complement strand
CGGCACGAGCAGAAGAGCTGCGCATGATTCCGAAAGCACGGCACAGGCCTTTGGCGAAAAAGAGGGCTGGCTTCACGGTGGAGGGAAAAGTGGGTGGGCACAAAATTTATGTGCGCACTGGGGAATACGAAAATGGCCAACTCGGCGAGATTTTTATAGACATGCACAAGGAAGGCGCCGCAATTCGTTCTCTGCTGAACTGCCTGGCCATCTCGGTGTCTAAAGGCTTGCAGTACGGCGTGCCACTCGAAGAGTTTGTGGACACTTTCATCTTCACGCGTTTTGAGCCCAACGGAATGTGCGATCATGAGAACGTGAAAAGCGCTACCTCCGTAGTGGACTTTGTGTTCCGCTTACTTGGAATGGAATACCTAGGGCGAACGGATTTCGTGCATGTGAAACCGGCGAAGCAGGAACGAGCACCCCAGCCCACTTTGCCTGGCTTAGACGCCAAGGTTGTGAAGGTGGAAGTGGAAAGGCGCGAAGAAGAAGGCGCAGCTTCGCTTTACGCGAATCTCATGGGCGATGCTCCCGCCTGCTCCACCTGCGGCCACACGACGGTGAGGCACGGCTCCTGCTATCGATGCTTGAACTGCGGACAATCGATGGGTTGCAGTTGAGGAAAAAATCAAGGCTTGGAAAGCACGCGAAGCAGATAGGCGGTATTGTTAGCGAGGTCGAACTCCCGAGCTTGCTTCGTATAGGCGAACTTTTGTTCCGGCGTTAGTGCTTGGCGAAACATCTCGAACAGGCATTCGTCTTCGCGTTGAATATGTTCGCGTATTAGGCCCGCAAAGGCTGACAAGAGGATAGGCCTACGAGCAGGGTCTGTTTCGCGTTCGAAGAGTTTCAGGGTGCGTGCACCGGCAATATGATCCTCAGTCGGTATTTTAAGCATACTCCCTTGCGCGAGCACCTGGTTGCGAAAGGGTGTTTTTTCTTCCGGAAGGAGTTCCGTGGGCCCGGGAAACATCCGTTGAAGACGAGCGAATGCGTCTTCCCAGCCGGTGCCGCCCAATACTCGTGGTGTGAAAAAAGTCATGCATTTGGGGCCGCCAATCTCAAGTCTTTGAGAGCCGAGCATTAAAGGAAAGAGAAAATGTTCTTCTTTGTGATGATGAATTTCGCTCAGTAAGCGCACGAACAAAGGCCAAGTGGAGGATGGCGTGTTTTGTGTTTCTTCCCGAGCAAGAAACTGAAGTATCGTGGCGTGCTCCTGGGCGAGGTCCTCCAGGCATTCATAGTTCATCTACTCATTGAAGCGCGTTTAGAGAAGATTGTCATCCGATGGCCTGCTTTTGAGTCTGTTCGTGCAGCTCGTCGAGCATTGCCTTGTCAGCCCAACTTTGCGTCCACGCGGCAGCGCAAAGCCATAAATTCAGCAGCACAATGTCAATGAGGAGCAGGTAGAGTTCAAAGCGGCCAATGGCCGCGAAAAAAATGATGGCTAGCGTGTGCATATTGGCTCCTAAAGGGCGCCAAAAATGGAGAAGGCTCAGGTTGTGCCTCCTGTAAACAAAAGCCATGTTTACGTTTTTGCCGCGCTCCGCTCTAAGCGCAAGGCGCAGCGCTGGAGTTCGGGTGCTGAGCAGTTCCTGCTGAAAGAGCCAGGATATTCGGAGTCGCGAAAACCAGTCCTGTGAACCGCGCATCTCCGCGACCAACGGATTCCAGTAACTGCTGCGACTTGGTCCGCCAGTATAGTAGAGATACTCTCGATTGTAGAAGTCGAGCAAAGAACTCTGGAGCGAGTGAAAAAAGCCCGCCGGCACCGCGAGGGCCCAGATCCACCAGCCATATTTTTCCATGAGAGGGATCGTGCAGCCTATATAAACTGCGCTGAATACAATATTGTCGCAGAGGCCGTCGAGCACAAGTCCGAAGGGTGTAGAGCGCCCGGATAGGCGGGCAAGCTGGCCATCCGCACTGTCGAGAATGCCAGCCAGCAAAAAAAGAAGCGTGGCATACAAAAAGGTCATGCCGCTGCCAACGAAAAAAAGAACTCCGGAGAGAATGCCCGCTAGCGCTCCCAGGAGAGTAAGGTGGGTCGGAGCAAGCCCCAGCGCCCAGCTTAGCTTCGCGATCAAGAATCCAAGAGGGCGGTAGAAGACGAGATCGATCCGATCTTCCGCCTCCCGTGCTTTGATACTCAAGCGGTATTCTTGAAGCCATGTCATTACACGAACTATCCGACGGAAGCTCTAACGGCAGCTATGATCTGAGTCATACGTCGATCCATTTCAAAGCTTTAGCAAAGCGGAGGATGATTCCTGGCGTCAAAAAATCTTTGAAAGACTAAATTCCCACGCGTGGGTTTTTCTCTTTCAGGCTTGAATTTGCCGCGCTCGGTGCGGAGGTGATATACGGCCATGCAGGGTTTTAAATGCTTGAATTGGATTAAATGATGAGTGCTTTATGGAACCTAGGTTTTCGCCCGTTCTTCTTGTTTGGAGTGATGTGGAGTGTTTTGCAAATTGCCGTTTGGGCCGTGTTCCAAACTGGTTTGATTTCGGTGGTTCCCCTTTCTGAACCTCTAGTTTGGCACGCTCACGAGATGATATTTGGATACGTAGTGGCCATCATTGCGGGATTCATTCTTACAGCCAGTCAGAATTGGACTGGAATCCCCGGAGTTCAAGGAACCCATCTTAAAATTCTCGTGCTTCTTTGGAGCCTAGGGCGTCTCTTATCCGTTTTTTGGAATGAGGCCCCGCTTCTCTTTGCCGTCTTCGATTTGATGTTTTTGCCAGCTTTAGCTTGGGCTCTGAAGCCATATCTCTGGCAAAAAGGGCAGAGTCACAATAAAATATTTTTCCTTATATTCCTCGGGCTTTTCCTGTTGAATCTCCTGGTTCACCTCAATGTTCTGGGATGGTACTCATTGCCGGCTCGATCTGCCCTTCATGGTTCTATTTATCTTACGATTTTGATCATCGCCGTGATTGCTGGAAGGGTGATCCCTTTTTTCGCTGGAGTGGTGATTCCCGGCATCAAGCCAGTGCAAAAAATTTGGGTAGAGATTTTTAGCTTTGCTAGTCTTACAGCTTTTTCTTTTTCCTCGGTATTTTGGGAATATTCAAAATCGACGGCAGCGCTGGCAGCTCTGGCTGCTTTGGCTCACCTGATTCGATGGGCGCTTTGGCGCCCGTGGGAGACCGTTCGCATTCCAATTCTGTTTGTGCTTTATGTCGGCTACTTTTGGATTCCAGTCGGCCTCACACTGGGAGGATTGGCGGCTATGGGATTCCTTCCTCCTAGCATCGCCATTCACGCCCTTACGGTTGGATGTATTGGAACCATGATCTACGGAATGATCACTCGAGTTTCTTTGGGCCATGCGGGTCGCCCCATTCGTCCGAATCACTTCATTGTGTTGGGATATGCATTAATATCGATCGCAGCTTTAGCGCGCGTTTGGGGCCCCTGGATTTTGCCCCAGCAGTCGTTGCTTGCCTTTGAGCTATCAGGTGGGCTCTGGGTCTTGGCGCATCTTATTTTCCTAATTGTTTATGCTCCCATTCTTTGCCGACCACGAATCGATGGCAAGGCTGGTTGACGGCTTTGTTGCCAGCGCGCTCAAGCGGAACCCTCTGTTCCGATGGCTCCCACAGGACAAATCAGAAGCGCCTTTTCTGCTTCCGTGATTTCCTCATCGGTTATGGGTTGGCGCGAGAAATAGGCGTAGGTATGCACGGTGTGGCTGGTGATCAGCGTGGGCGCGAGCCGCCAGCAGGCGCCGCAGCTGATGCATTCATCATCGATGAAAAAACTCCCTCGAGCATTTTCGAGGCGGCGCCTGGACCGGTCGGGCGTTCGTACTGGGTTTACGGGAATCGTTCGCGGCACAAGAACGGAGGTGCAGGAGGGATGCCAGTGGCGCTAACGGCAATGGCATGGGCGATGCTTGTAAATACAGGAACTAAGTTCCGTTGGCCTTGGTGCCGGGGAAAGTTGCGGGACATTTCGGCCCGTGTGCGAGCGAATTAAGTCCATTTTCATAAAAAGGAAATTTATATGAAAGCTCCGTGGCGGATACTATCGGTTCTCCTGTTGTCAATTATCGCAAGTCCTGTGCGTGGTGCTGATTCCTCGGAACATTCCCATGGAGAACACGCTTCGGAGGGGCTGAGCCTAGATCATGGAAAAAAGTGGCCCACCGACTCATCGCTTCGCAAGGGAATGGTTGAGATCCGCGCTGCCTTGACTGCCAAGATGGACGCGATTCATCACTCTACATTGCCCTCCACTGGCTACGCAGAGCTAGGTGAAAAGGTGAGTAGGTCGCTGGGTTTTATCTTCCAGAACTGCAAGCTCAAACCAGAAGCAGACGCCATGCTTCACCTATTGCTCGTAAGGATACAAACGGGGGCCGCCAAGATGAAGGAGTCAGCGGAGCAAGCCGAAGGAGCTGCTGCCGTTGCCAACGCACTGGCAGATTATCCAGTTTTTTTCAATCATCCCGGCTGGAAGCCTCTGAAAATGAAGACATCGGCAAAGCATTATGATTTCGATCATAAGTGAAATGTTCTCCGGAGCTTTATCATCAGAAAAAAGCGGAGGTATCCCTATGAGAGCCACGAAAGCCCAAGTGAAAAAAATGACCCTCGGCCAGCTGGCCGCTCGTGTTCCGTTCGCCACGAAGCTGTTTCATAAGCATCATCTGGACTTCTGCTGCCGTGGAAATCAGCCGCTCGCGGAAGCTTGCAGGCGGAAAGGAGTGGAAGCCGAGCTCGTTTCGGACGAGCTACAGCGTCTCATGCGAGGCAAAGACGAGATCGAATGGGGCTCTGTGAGCAATTCCGATCTAACCCGCCATATCATTGACCAGTATCATGAAAGCCTGCGGGCCACGGTGCCCGAAATTCTTCGGCTGGCCCGCAAGGTGGAAGCGGTGCACGCTGATCATTCCGCCTGCCCCTCAGGACTCAGCGATGTGCTTTCTCAAATATGGGAAGAACTCGAGAGCCACATGGAAAAAGAGGAGCGCATCTTGTTTCCGATGATGAGCGAGCAGTGGAGTTTAGTGGAAAGCGGTGGGCCGGTGCGCCAGATGATGTTCGAACATACTGACCACGGCGACGGGCTCGCCAGGATTCGCCGGCTCTGCAACGACTTCAAGTGTCCGAAAGATGCCTGCAATACATGGAAAGCATTGTACCTCAGCCTGGGTGCGCTAGAGGAGGAGCTGATGGAGCATATCCATCTGGAGAACAACGTGCTTTTCAGGAGAGTGATCGAAGCCGAGGACAAGTTCCCGGCGTGATACCCAATCTACAGGAAAGGAAAAAGTATGCCCGCCCCGTTTCCCCATCAATACAAGGCTAAGCTCGACTGGAAACAAGGGCGACTCGCCACGCTCTCTGCTGCTGAGCAGCCTCCGATCTTAGGAGGGCCTCCGCCTCAGTTTGATGGCAGCGCTGCTCAATGGAGCCCGGAAGAGTTGCTGCTTTCCTCCATTCAGCTTTGCCTGATGACAACCTTTTTCGCTTTAAATGGGCGCCAGCAGCTCGTGATTCATTCCTACAAGAGTGAAATCGAAGGCACTTTAGAAAAGACCTCCGAGGGTCTTCGCTTCACCCGGATCTCCTTGAAGGTAGATCTCGAGAGCGATGAAGCAGGCAAGGCAAGAGAACTCCTTCAGACTGCCAAGAAATACTGCATCGTATCCAATACGCTCAATATTTCGGTAGAGCTGGTTTAGAAGAGCATGAATATTCGAAGCATAGAAGGGCCGCGTTCACTCGCATCCTCTTTAAATTCTTCATTTAAGTTTTTTCAGCTCAGCGACTTTCTTTGGGGTTATTTTCCGATACGCGTGCAAAAGGTGGGTCTTCACGGTGGAGGTCGTAATGAAAAGCTCATCCGCAATTTTTCGATTGGTAAAGCCAGCCATTTTCATTTTCATTACTTTTTCTTCGGATGTGGTGAGTGACATTTCCTTTAACTTTGAAAATATTTCCAGGAAATGCGACTCATGCGACTCGACTGCCGTATACCTGTGATCGCCTATGTCAAACGCGACCAAATTGCAGCATTCTCCATGCATGATCACGTTTTCATGAATCTGCATTTTTCCTTGCTTCGTTGGGCTTAGAAAAGCATTGCATCCGTCCAAGCATACGGTAGAGCTACGATTTTCGCACAATCGCAAACTCTCCTTGTTTTGACTAAGAACCACGCCTTCCAAATTGCGCTTGCACAACGCCAGGCGAGATTCCTTTAGTGTCCCTCTATTCTGCAAGTTCATCCTCTCGTGGTGGATAGACGGCAATTCTTTACCGTGCTTTCTTTTCTATGGGGCCTCTTTCCATGCGCTGGAACCAAGCGGTAAAAGCTTGGGTATACGATACCAGATGGAATTGTATTTAACTCTCGCAAAGAAGATGTGGCTAAGATTCGCCACGCGACCGAGCGTGGCTCTGAAATTGCAGCGAACGGATAAATGGATTTTAAGTAAGGGGACATCATGGATCCTGTAAAGAGGCAATTTTTCTACTCAGAAGACAAATACTATCGACACCAGTCCACCGACTCTTTCAAAGAGTTACAAGACCTCAAATACGCTATGGATCGTGCCGCCATCGTCTCCATTTCCGATCCAAAGGGTACGATCACGTATGTAAACGACATGGCCTTGAAGATATACGGATATTCCAGAGAGGAGTTGATTGGCAAGAATCACAGAGTGCTGAACTCGGGAGTTCATTCCAAAGAATTTTTCCGCGAATTGTGGCGTACCATTCTTTCCGGTGAGACTTGGCGAGGTGAAGTTTGCAATAAAGCCAAAGATGGCTCTATGCATTGGCTCGATACAACCATAGTGCCTTTCCTGGATGACAATGGGGAGCCATACCAGTTCATGGCCATTCGAAAGGACATTACCGGGAAAAAGAGGCTGGAAGTGTCACTCGAGGACGAAAGAGTGCGGCGCTCCTATATTGAAAGGATGAGTGCCATAGGGGAGATGGCTGCGAACATAGCCCATGAAGTAAAGAGTCCTTTGACGGTGATCATGTTGCAAACACAGATCTTACGCCGCCATGGGGTTACAAGCACCCTGACGCCTGAGGTCGCATTGGTCGGAGCAGAAAAAATTGAGAGAGTGGCGCGGTATCTGGAAAAAATTGTCAACGGCCTCCTCTCTTTGTCTCGCGATGCCGAGTCGGATCCGATGGAGAGAGCGAGTATAAAAGTTTTGATCGATAATGCCTTGGAGTTCTGCTCAGCGGGCCTGGAAAAGCGGAAAATTACGGTATTTCGGGATCCGGCTGAGGAGGAGTTTTTCGTGGAATGCAGACCCATTCAGATTTCTCAGGTACTCCTCAATCTGCTCAATAACTCCATAGATGCGATCGAAAAACTCGATGATCGTTGGATCCGAATCGGAGTTAGTGAGAGTCACGGGTTCGTTCGGATCACTATTGCAGACAGTGGCACGGGGCTTACGCCAAAATTGCGTTCTCGAATCATGGAGCCATTCTTTACGACTAAGAAAAATGGAAAAGGCACTGGTTTGGGTTTGAGTATTTCAAGGAAAATTATAGATGGTCATGGAGGTCAACTTGTTCTGGCGGACACAAAAAATACGTGCTTTCTAGTGAAGCTGCCCGAGGCTAAGCGAGGGCTAGGATTCCGGAAAGACCAGGGAAACTTGATGCATTGATGGAGAGATGTATTGGTACGAGATGCAAGTGGGTACCCAGCGGGCGAGGAGGGGGCGTGCGGAGCTCTCCAGAAAAGAAAGATCTCATTCTTTGAACTCGGTTATAAACGGCCCGTAGTTCCAATCAGCTCCAGGGCTTCAGAACAGCCAGCAGCACAACTATGATGAGCACCAGAGTAGGAAACTCGTTGATCATCCGGCAGCTTTTTTCACTGAGGTAGAATTCTCCTTGGAAAAATCTCTGCCTGGTATGACTGGCGAGCCACTGGTAGCCGAATAAAGAGATCACAAAGAGCAGCTTCAGCCAAAGCCAAGATCGGCTGAGCAGAGAGGGATTAAGAGCCAGTAAGCTCAGGCCAAAAAGAAGAGTGGCAAGCGAAGCCGGTAGGATGATGAATGACAAAAGACGCCTCTCCATCTGCGAAAGCAAACCACAAACCTCTACGCTGGAATGCTGCATTCGATGGTAAACGAAGAGCCGGAAAATATAGAATAGGCCGGCGAACCAGGCGACCATCGAAATGAGATGCAAGGATTTCAGGGTAAGGTAAAAATTCACGTGGATTTATTTTTCCCGGTTTCGCTGGCAAAGGCCAGCACATGTCCATCAGGATCTAAAAGATAGGCGGCCGTATCGCCCCAATCCCTTTTCAGCAAAGGGCTCAGTAGTCTAGCTCCTGCGTCCAAGCTTCTGGCTAAGCCAATATCTGGGTCACTTAAACGAAAGTATAACTCGGCCCTTGGAATTCCACTGGCGGCGGCGGGATCGGGGAATGCGTCTCCCAGAAGCCTTTTGATGCCCGCTTCGGGCATAAGCCCCAGAATATGTTCCGCGCTCAGCTGGAATTCCGTCATTCCCGGAACGTCGAGCCGGGGCTGCATGTTAAGTGCGCGCTGATAAAATGTGGTACTGAGCTTCTGGTTGGCTACGTATAAAATGGTATGCGTGATCATATTTTGACTATAGCTCAGAAGCGCTTTCTAGTCGTATGCGTTTAAATGCTGAATGCAGTTCCAGAGATTTTCCGTTCAATTTCTTTTAATAGGTCAAATTCCTTTTAAAATTTAAAGCTACTCTTTCAACTGAAATTGTTTTTTCAATAAATTTTCTGCCTCTTCCAAAAACTCTTCGGATGCATCTGAAGTAACGGGTACCCAGTGGAGGCAGCCATATTCGAGAAGCGGCACCCCCGACTCAGTGAGAGCGCAAGAGTGAAGGACACCGTCAATTACGGTAACCATGAGTGGAAATCGCTTCATGCGTTTCATTTATAGGGGAGAGCAATAAACGTACCGTCGTGCGTCGTGCTATCATTGAATTCCGGACTGGCGAAGGGAGAGTGTGAGATATTTTGGCGGCCGAAAGGGCTGTTTTGTCTCTTCCGGTGAAGTCAAAATTCTACGAATTTGGTTATAAAATGAGCTCAACGGCGCTAATTAATTTGCTTGGGTTTAGGGCTCAATATTGCATTAGCTAAGAATTGAAGTTTCATGGCGTTCGTTTATTGCAGCGAGGGAATCGGGCATGAAAAATAGGCTGGGTCTACTATCTTTAGGTCTTTGGATTTTGACTATTGGAATATTTGCTTTCTTTTTCGTAAAGGGCACAACTTCGATCGGCACGGATCAAAGAAGGTCTGTGAGTTTGTCGCCAGTGGAGAAGGACCTTGTTCTCGGGGAAATGCGAACAATGCTTAAAGCAGTAAATGGGATGCTTGGGGCATTAGGTGAGAATGATATGAAGAAAGCCGCCGAGGCAGCGGCTACTGCTGGAATGGCGATGGCAGTAGACGCCAGTCCGATACTGATGGCTAAGTTGCCGTTGGATTTTAAAGAATTGGGAATGGGAACGCACAAAGCTTTTGATGACCTTGCCGCTGAAATCAAATCGGGAGCCACTTTGCCGCAGGTTTTAGTGAAAATGCATCAAATCACAAACAGATGTGTGGCTTGTCATGAAATAAATCGGCTGGGCTCTAATTTACCCAAGATGGATGAGGGCTCGGCGCAAGTTGCATTTAATTATTGGAGCCTGCCATCCGGAGTGAAGATAAAATGACACGAAAAATTCCATTTTCATTGGCAATACTGAGCATAGTGGGCGGTGTTTTTATTTCCATCTTGTTTGCAGTGAATGAGGAGATGTTCATCCATCGCATTCACGCTGGCCTCGAAAAAAATGTGAAAATTCAACAAATGGAAAACCCGACGGAAAAAGCGGCCAAGATTTCTTCTGAAACCGAGAAGAACTGGCGCTATTACCAGCGCTTCCATTTCCATGCCACGGGCATCGGAGCCATGATGCTGGGGCTCTTACTAGTCCTCTCGCAGCTAAACGCTCCTCGAAATCTAGTGGCTGTGGGATCCTATCTGGTTTCTGTCGGCGGATTTTTGTATCCCTTCGTTTGGCTCTTTGCCGGTATCTACGGCCCCGAAATGGGCAGAGCTGAAGCGAAAGAGGCTTTTGCATTGTTCGGATATATGGGAGGCCTTTTCTTGGCGGGGGGGCTCTGGACCCTTGTCTTAGGACTTCGCTACGAGTTAAGGAGTTCGACTTGGATGGGGAGGTACTAGCTAGCTGCCAATTTCTCAATGTGTGAAGCTACTTAGGGAGCATGGCATTGGCGCCCTTACCCGTCTTCTACATAATGAGCGCAACCCGCGCTGTTCCACGCGAGCTTCCCGCGTGGACTCAATTGAAGGCTGACGTTTCCAGGACCTGCCCTGAT
>JACCDG010680446.1_pt1 | contig 10394 bp, 8 predicted proteins | sample 7442471 | NCBI WGS metagenome assembly JACCDG01 (sample SAMN15323444, study PRJNA562643) | freshwater metagenome | isolation source: river surface water | place: USA:Blue River Watershed | collected 2017-08-17 | reverse complement strand
TGGTTTCCCATCCAGGAGCGGCCATGCAACTGCACTACATCGCCAACCAGCACATCGCGCCCGCATCGGGCCAGGACATCCCGGTCATCGACCCTTCCACCGGGTTGCAGTTCGATGCGATCGCGCGTGGCAACGCCACCGACATCGACCGCGCCGTTGCTGCCGCGCGTGAGGCCTTCAACGGCGCCTGGGGCCGGCTCACCGCCACCGAGCGTGGGCGCCTTTTGCAACGCCTGGCGCAGCACATGCTCGCGCACATCGACGAGCTGGCCGCCATCGAATCGCGCGATTGCGGCAAGCCGACCACGCTGGCGCGCGGCGACGTGACGGCGGTGGCGCGCTACTTCGAGTTCTACGCCGGTGCGGCCGACAAGCTGATGGGCGAGACCATCCCCTTCTACAGCGGCCACACGGTGTTCACCCTGCGCGAGCCCTTTGGCGTGACCGGCCATGTGATCCCCTGGAACTACCCGTTGCAGATTTTTGGCCGCAGCGTGGCGGCCTCGCTGGCGGTGGGCAATGCCTGCGTGGTCAAGCCCGCCGAAGACGCCTGCCTCTCCATCCTGCGCGTGGCCGAGATGGCCGCCGAAGTGGGCTTTCCGCCGGGGGCGCTCAACATCGTCACCGGCTACGGCCACGAGGCGGGCGACCTGCTGGTGCGCCACCCGGGGGTGGACCATGTGTCTTTCACCGGCTCGCCGCGCGTGGGCCAGCTGGTGGTCCAGGCCGCGGCCGGTCACCATACCCCGGTCACGCTGGAGCTCGGCGGCAAATCGCCGCAGATCATTTTTGGCGACGCCGACATGGATGCCATGACCACGGTCGTGACCAATGCCATCGTGCAGAACGCCGGCCAGACCTGCTCGGCGGGCAGCCGCGCCCTGGTGCACCGGCCGGTGTATGAGGCGGTGGTCGAGCGCCTGGCGAAATCCTTTGCCGCCACGCGCACCGGCCCGGCCAACATGGACCTGAGCTGTGGCCCGCTGATCCGCGCATCGCAGCTGCAGCGCGTGCGCAGCTTTGTGGAACTGGCCCAAAGCGACGGCTTGCCCATCGCCGCGCAAGGCCAGCTGGTGCCCGAGGCGCCGGCCGGCGGCTTCTACCAGGTGCCCACCCTGATCCGCGATGTGCCGATTGACCACCGCATCGCGCAGGAAGAAATTTTCGGTCCGGTGCTGGCCGTCAGCCCCTTTGACGACGAGGACCACGCGATCGCGCTGGCCAACGGCACCGACTACGGCCTGGCCGCCGCCCTGTGGACGCAGGATGGCAGCCGCCAGCTGCGCATGGCGCGCCGTCTGCAAAGCGGTCAGGTCTTCGTCAACAACTACGGCGCCGGCGGCGGCATCGAGCTGCCTTTTGGCGGCGTCAAGGCCAGCGGCCATGGCCGCGAAAAAGGCTTCGAGGCGCTCTACAGTTTCACCACCCTCAAAACGGTCACGATCAAACATGGATAAGCGCCCCCGCATCGGCATGATCGGCCTGGGCCTGATGGGCCTGGGCATCGCCACCAACATCGTCAAAAAGGGCTTTGCCCTCACCGCCATGGAACATCCGGGCAACCAGCCGCTGGGTGAGCTGATCGCCGCAGGTGCGCAAACCGCAGTCAGCGCGCAGGCCGTGGCGCAGGCCAGCGACATCGTCATCCTCTGCGTCAACGGCTCGGCCCAGGTCGAGGCCATCCTGGCGGGCGACACGGGTTTGTTGGTCGGCCTGCGCGCGGGCATGACGGTGATCGACTGCTCGACCAGCCTGCCGGCTTCGACCCAACAGGTGGCCGCCACGCTGGCCCAGCGCGGCGTGCGCTTCATGGACGCGGCCATGACCCGCACCCCCAACGAGGCCATGCAGGGCCGGCTCAATCTGCTCGTCGGTGGCGAGGCGGCGCTGCTCGAAGAAGTCCGCCCCTTGCTGTCCACCTTTGCCGAGAACATCGTGCACGCGGGCGCCGTGGGCGCGGGCCACAGCATGAAGCTGCTGCACAATTTCGTCTCGCTCGGCTCGGTCACCCTGCTGGCCGAGGCCGCGGCCTGCGCGCGCCGCTCGGGCATCGACGACGCGGTGTTCGTCGAGGTGCTGGAAAAAGGCGGGGGCTGGGGTGCGGCGCTCCAGCGCCTGCAACCTTACCTGCTGCGCGGTGAGACCAGCGGCCTGCGTTTTTCGATGGCCAATGCCCTCAAAGACCTCGGCTACTACGCCGACATGGCACAAGCCCACGGTGCCCACGACGTGGCGGCCCAGGCCATGCTGGCCACGCTGGCTGGGGCATGCCAGACGGTGGACCCGCAGACCCTGCTGCCGGAGCTGGTGGGCGTGCTGGAGAAGGGCCCCCTGCGGGGCTGAGCGACGGGGCTTTACCAGCCGCGCACCTTGTCATGGACAAGCCGCATGCGCGGCATGTGCTTTGGCCTGGCTAGCGCGCGCCCACGATGCTGAACCGCTTGGGACCAGCGTCGTTGTTGTTGCGTTGGCGCAGTTTGTCGAGCAGCGTGGCATGCTCTTCATTGAGCCGAAAGCGCATCAGGCCCGGCAGGTCGAGCACATGCACTGAGCCATAGCGCACCTCCAGCAGGCCGGCGGCCTCGAGGATCTGCAGCGCGCGGTTGACCCGCTGCCGGGGCACGCCGCTGAGGTAACCGATCTCCTGCTGGGTCAGGTCCAGGCGCGAGCCCACGGCCGGGTACAGCACCGGATTGAACAGCCAGGCCAGGCAGCGCGCCACCCGCGTCTCGGGCAGTTCCAGTCGTTCGGCTTCGATCACCGAGGTGAACTGGGCCAGACGCTCGTTGAGCTGCTGGATGATGTAGCGGCTGAAGGTCGGGCTTTCATCGAGCAGCCACAGGAAGGTGGCGCGGGGCACCAGTGCAATGCGGGTGTCGCGCATGGCCACGCCGTCGAAATCCCAGGTGTCCGAGCGCAGCACCGGCCCTTCGCCGAACCAGGCCCCGGCCGCGATGCCGGTGAAGGTCGATGTCTGGCCCTTGTCGGAGGCCACGCTCATTTTGATGAGCCCGCTCATCACGCCTTTCCAGTACTGCACCTGCGAGCCTGCATGGCAGATCGCACTGCCGCGCAGCACCTCGCGTTCGCGCACTTCCCGGCGCAAACGATCGATGTGGGTTTTGCAAAGGGTTTTCCCCCAAGCAGACTGAAGAACGAACTCGATGGCCTCCGCAGACATGTTTTCTTTCTCGGGACTTTCCCGTGTTTGTCTTAAACAAGACAAAGTTGCCTTGGCGGGTTTGGATCATACGCAGCCGTGCGGTAACACGGGCACATCCGCAGATGAATGCCCGTATGGCCGCCAGACTTTGAGCGAAAGAGCACCATGCCATCCAGCGACAAGACACTCGACACCTTTCCGAAATTGCTGCGCCTGCACGCCACCCAGCGCGCGCAGCAAGCCGCCATCCGTGAAAAGCGCAGAGGCATCTGGCAAACCCTGAGCTGGTCAGAATTTGCCCAGGAGGTCCAGCTGCTGGCCAGCGCGCTCAAGGCCAGTGGCCTGCAGCGCGGCGGCCATGTGGCCCTGATCGGCGACAACCGGCCCCGCCTGTACATGGCCATGTGCGCCGCGCAGGTGCTGGGCGCGGTGCCGGTGCCGCTCTACCAGGACGCCGTGGCCCAAGAACTGGTCCACCCGATCAACAGCGCCGAAGTCAGCCATGTGTTCGCCGAAGACCAGGAGCAGGTCGACAAGGTCCTGGACATCCTGACCGAATGCCCCTGCATTGCCCATGTGGTCTACGACAACGACCGCGGCATGCGCCACTATGCGCAGACCCAGGTGCAAAGCTACGAGCAGTTCCTCGAGCTGGGCCGCAAGAGCGCGGGCGCCCTGCGTTTCGACGAGGAGATCGACCGCGGTCGTGGCGCCGATGCGGCGGCCATGTTCTTCACTTCGGGCACCACCGGCCAGCCCAAGGGCGTGGTGCTCTCGCACGCCTCGCTGATCGACCGTGCGCGCACGGCGGCCGAACTCGAAGGCCTCACGCCGGACGATGTGGCCGTGGCCTACCTGCCGCCGGCCTGGATCGGACAGAACATGTTCAGCTACGCCCAGCCGCTGGTGGTGGGCTACTGCATCTGCTGCCCCGAGTCCTCCGAGACCATGCTGGCCGACATGCGCGAGATCGGCCCGACCTACTTCTTCGCCCCGCCCCGCGTGCTCGAAGCCATGCTCACCGAGGTGTCCATCCGCATGGAAGACGCCGGCAGCATCATGCGCGGCCTGTATGGCTGGAGCATGGGCGTGGCGCGCGAAGTCGGCCCCAAGGTGCTGGCGCGCGAGTCGGTGTCTGCCGGCGACCGCCTGCGCTACAGCCTGGCCTCGATGTTCATTTGCAAGCCCCTGCGCGATGTGCTGGGCATGAGCCGCCTGCGCGTGGCCTACACCGCCGGTGAGGCCATTGGCGGTGAGCTGCTGATGTTCTTCCGCTCGATCGGCATCAACCTCAAGCAGCTCTACGGCTCGACCGAAACCGCGGTCTTCGTTTGCATCCAGCCTGACGCCGAAGTCAAGCCCGACACCGTGGGCGTGGCCGTGGACGGGGTGGAGCTGCGCTTTACGCCCCAGCGCGAACTGCTGATCCGCTCGCCCGGCCTGTTCATGGAATACCACCGCAACCCCGAGGCCACCCAGCAGGTCAAGGACGCCGAGGGCTGGTTCCACACGGGCGATGCGGGCTATGTGGGCGACGATGGCCACCTGCGCATCATCGACCGCGTCAAGGACGTGGGTTCGCTCTCCAGCGGAGCCCTGTTCGCGCCCAAGTTCATCGAGAACAAGCTCAAGTTCTTCCCCTACATCAAGGAAGCCGTGGCTTTTGGCGCCGACCGTGACCGCGTCTGCGCCTTCATCAACATCGACCTGGCTGCCGTGGGCAACTGGGCCGACCGCCAGAACATCAGCTACACCGGTTACGCCGATCTGGCTGGCCGCCGCGAGGTCCTGGCGCTGATCGGCGAATGCGTGCGCAAGGTCAACGAAGACCTGGCCGCCGACAGCACCATGGCCGCTTCGCAGGTCCACCGCTTCCTGGTTTTGCACAAGGAACTGGACGCCGACGACGGCGAACTCACCCGCACCCGCAAAGTGCGCCGCGGTTTCATCGCCGAGCGCTACGCCACTCTGGTGGACGCCATGTATTCCCATATGGAAACCGTCTCCGTGCAATCGGAAGTGCGTTACGAAGACGGCCGCACCGGCACCGTCTCGGCCGAGCTGAGCCTGTGCGACGCCGTGACCTATCCCCCCAGCAATTTGCGCAAGGCAGCCTGACATGCAAAACATTTCTCAAAGCGCCAACGCCCCCACCATTCAAGCGCCGGTGCGCGGACACCCGATTGGCGAGACGATCATCGAGGTGCGCGACATCTCGCTGAGCTTCGGTGGCGTCAAGGCCCTGACCCGCATCTCTTTCGACATCCGCGAGCATGAAATCCGCGCCATCATCGGCCCCAACGGTGCCGGCAAGAGCTCGATGCTCAACTGCATCAACGGGGTCTACCAGCCGCAAGAGGGCACCATGTTCTGGCGGGGTCAGCCGATCACCGACATGCAGCCCACGCGCGCCGCGCAGATGGGCATCTCGCGCACCTTCCAGAACATCGCCCTGTTCAAGGGCATGACGGTGCTTGACAACATCATGGCTGGATGCAACCAGCGCACCCACGCCAACTTTCTAGAGGTGGCCTTCCAGTTGCCGCGTGCACGCCGCGAGGAAACCGCCAACCGCGAGACCGTCGAGGAAATCATCGAGTTCCTCGAAATCGAACACATCCGCAAGACCCCGGTGGGGCGCCTGCCCTACGGCCTGCAAAAGCGCGTCGAACTCGGTCGCGCGCTGGCCGCACAGCCCACGGTCCTGCTGCTCGACGAGCCGATGGCCGGCATGAACATCGAGGAAAAGCAGGACATGTGCCGCTTCATCCTCGACGTCAATGACCACTACGGCACGACCATGGTGCTGATCGAGCACGACATGGGCGTGGTGATGGACATCTCCGACCGTGTGGTGGTGCTCGACTACGGCAAGAAGATCGGTGACGGCCCGCCCGATGAGGTGCGCAACAACCAGGACGTGATCGACGCCTACCTCGGCGTGGCCCATTGAAACAAGGACGGAGCTTCTCATGGCATGGCAGTTTTTTCTCGAAGTGCTGGTCGGCGGACTGTTGTCCGGGATCATGTACTCCCTCGTGGCCCTGGGCTTTGTGCTGATTTACAAGGCCTCGGGCGTGTTCAACTTTGCGCAAGGCGCGATGGTGTTTTTCGCCGCGCTGTCCTTCGTCGGTTTCATGGAGCTGGGGCTGCCCTTCTGGGCCGCGCTGCCGGTGACCATCGGCATGATGGTGCTGGTGGGCATGGGCACCGAGCGCTTTGTGCTGCGGCCCCTGGTCAACCAGCATGAAATCACGCTGCTGATGGCCACCATCGGCCTGACCTTCGTGATCGAGGGCGTGGCCCAGCTGGCCTGGGGCGTGCAGGTGCGCCGTCTGGACCTGGGCATCAAGGACGAACCGATGGCTTGGCTGGCCGACAACACCGGCCTGCTGATCAGCCAGATCGACCTGTTTGCCGCCCTGGTGGCCGGCATCCTGGTGACCATCCTGGCGATCGTCTTCAACCGCACCAAGGTCGGTCGTGCGCTGCGCGCCGTGGCCGACGACCACGCCGCCGCGCTGTCGATCGGCATCCCGCTCAAGAGCATCTGGGCCCTGGTGTGGGGCATCGCGGGTGTGGTGGCCCTGGTGGCCGGCATGCTCTGGGGTGCCCGCTCGGGGGTGCAGTTCGCGCTGGTGTTCGTGGCCCTCAAGGCCTTGCCGGTGCTGATCATCGGCGGCTTCACCTCGGTGCCCGGCGTGATCGTCGCCGGCCTGATCGTGGGCGCCAGCGAAAAACTCGCCGAGGTGTTCCTCGGCCCCTATGTGCAGGGGGGTATCGAGAGCTGGTTCCCCTATGTGCTGGCCATCCTCTTCCTGCTGGTACGGCCTGAAGGCCTGTTCGGCGAAAAGATCATTCGCCGGGTCTGATCCCCGTCGAGTCCCATAACTGTCGGAGCCATCCAAGATGTTCTACCGTGAAGCGGGTCAATTCCGCACAACTTACGCCCAGGATTCGCAGATTTTCCCCCTGCGCCAGGACCGCCTGGGCCTCGCCCTGATGCTGCTGATTGCCGCCGTCGTGGTGCCCCTCACCGCATCGGACTACACCCTGCGCGCCATTCTGGTGCCCTGGCTGATCTTCAGCCTGGTGGCCCTGGGCCAGAACATCCTGACCGGCTATGCCGGCCAGCTGTCGCTGGGCTCTGCGGGCTTCATGGCAGTGGGCGCCTTCGCCTGCTACAACCTGATGTTGCGCGTGGAGGGCATGCCCTTCCTGGTGGCGCTGGTGCTCTCGGGGGTGTGTGCCGCTCTGGTGGGCATGGCCTTCGGTTTGCCGAGTCTGCGCATCCGTGGCCTGTATCTGGCCGTGGCCACGCTGGCGGCGCAGTTCTTCATCGTCTGGGCGCTCGACAAGTTCGGCTGGTTCAAGAACTACGACCCCTCGGGCGTGATCACCGCGCAGCCCATCGTCATTGCGGGTTTCCAGTTTGACACGCCGCAGCTCCGGTACCTGCTGGTGCTGGGCATCGTGGCCGGCCTGGCCCTGCTGGCCAAAAACATGGCCCGCGGCTCCACCGGGCGTGCCTGGATGGCGGTGCGCGACATGGACGTGGCCGCCGAGGTGATGGGCATGCCGCTCATGCGCACCAAGCTGCAGGCTTTCGCCATCAGCTCCTTCTATTGCGGTGTCGGTGGCGCGCTGTTCGCCTTTGCCTACCTGGGCACGGTGGAGCCCTCGGCCTTCACCATCGACCTGTCCTTCCGCATCCTCTTCATGATCATCATTGGCGGCGTGGGCACCATCATGGGCTGCTTCCTGGGCGCGGGCTTCATCCTGCTCCTGCCCATTTTCTTGAGCCTGCTGTTCCACGCCATCTTTGGCGCCAACGTCGATGCCTCCATCACCTCGGCGGTCGAACTGATCGTGTTCGGCGTGATGATCATCGCCTTCCTGATCCTGGAGCCCCATGGTCTGGCCCGTTTGTGGCAGCTGACCAAGGAGCGCCTGCGCCTGTGGCCCTTCCCGCACTGACCGTGTGCCCATCCCCATTTTTCCCCTGACCTCAACCCAAAACCCTAGGAGACAGAAGTGAACCTGAAAAAGACCTTTCTGCGCACTGCAGCCGGCCTGAGCATGGCCGCTGCACTGGTCAGCACTGCGCTGGTGCCCGCCACCGCACAGGCCCAGGCCAAAGAGCAATATTTCGGTATCCCCAGCTACCGCGTCGGCCCCTTCGCCGCCGGCGGCACCGGCTTCTTCGGCGGGATCATCGATTACCTCCAGTACGTGAACATGAAGGAGGGCGGTGTCAACGGCGTCCAGATGACCTGGGCCGAGTGCGAGACCGAGTACACCGCCGCCCGCGGTGTGGAGTGCTACCAGCGCCTGCTCAAGAACGCCAAGGGCCAGCAGATGCACATCTTCGAACCGCTGGCGACCCCGATCGCCTACGGCGTGCTCAACCGCGTCGACGACGACAAGGTGATCCTGACCCAGTACGGCTATGGCCGTTCCGACGCTGCCGATGGCCGCGTCTTCCCCTGGGTGTTCGCCACCATGACCAGCTACTGGTCGCAAATGTCGGCCAAGATGAACTGGATCGCCGAGAAGGAAGGCGGCATCGCCAAGATGAAGGGCAAGAAGATCGCCCACCTGCACCTGGACTCGGCCTTCGGTCGTGAGCCGCTGCCGGTGCTGCGTCGCCTGGCCAAGGACTGGGGCTTCGAACTGGTCGAAATCCCGGTGGCCGCCCCCGGCATCGAGCAGCAGTCGCAGTGGCTGCGCATCCGCCAGGAGCGTCCGGACTACGTGACCCTGTGGGGCTTCGGTGCCGGCATGAACTCCACCGCCATCACCAGCGCCGCACGCCAGAACTTCCCGCGTGAGAAGGTGATCGGTGTGTGGTGGGCCGGTTCCGAAGAGGACGTGATCCCTGCCGGCGATGCCGCCAAGGGCTACATCGCTGCGGCCAACGTGCCCAGCGGCAAGAACTTCCCGCTGGTGCAGGATATCGAAAAGGTGGTCTACGGTGGTGGCAAGGGCAACCTGGCCGATCCCAAGCGCATTGGCAACATCTACTGGAACCGTGGTGTGACCGCCGCCATCTTCTGGGTGGAAGCCATCCGCAACGGTCAGCGTTTGGCCAACAAGGTCGGCCAGCCCCTGAACGGCGATGAAATCCGTGCCGGCTTCGAAGCCCTCAACCTGACCCCCGAGCGCCTCAAGCAGCTGGGCATCGAAGGCATGCTGCCCTCGTTCCGCCTGTCTTGCAGCGACCACGAGGGTGCCGGTGTGGTCAAGATGATCCAGTGGGATGGTGCCAAGTGGAACCTGATCACCCCGAACTGGGTCTCGTCTGACCGCAAGATGATCCGCGAGATGGTCGAGGAATCTGCGGCCAAGTACGCCGCTGAGCAGAAGATCACCCCGCGCCGTTGCCCGGCCTGATCCGGTGAGCTGCCCGGCCCGGCTTGGCCGGGTCGGGCAGTCATCGGCTTTCCCTCGAGCCACAGGAGTTATTCATGACCGCAATCACCATGCAGGCCCCGCACACTGCCCTCAAGACACAGCCCCCATCCTCTTCGGGTGCGGCCGCTGCAGACCAGGGTGCCGCCAGCCGACTCGCACCCGGCCAGCCTGTGCTGAGCGTGCGCAACATCGAGGTCATTTATGACCACGTCATTCTGGTGCTCCGGGGGGTCTCGCTCGATGTGCCCCAGGGCGGCATCGTCGCCTTGCTCGGAGGCAATGGTGCGGGCAAAAGCACCACCCTCAAATCGATTTCCACCCTGCTCGCTGCCGAGCGGGGACAAGTGACCAAAGGGTCTGTCGAATTCAAGGGCCAGCGCATCGACCAGCTCACCCCTGGTGACCTGGTGAACATGGGCATGGTCCAGGTGATGGAAGGCCGCCACTGCTTTGGCCACCTCACCGTGGAAGAAAACCTGCTGACCGGGGCCTACACCCGCCCGCTGTCCAAGGCCGAACTGGCCGAAGCCCTCGAGCGCGTCTACCACTACTTCCCCCGCCTGAAGGTCCGTCGCCAGAGTCTGGCGGGCTACACCTCCGGTGGCGAACAGCAGATGACCGCGATTGGCCGCGCCATGATGGCCAAGCCTTCCATGCTGCTCCTGGACGAGCCTTCGATGGGTCTGGCGCCGCAGATCGTGGCCGAGATCTTCGAGATCGTGAAAGACCTCAACAAGAAGGAAGGCGTGAGCATCTTGCTGGCCGAGCAGAACACCAACGTGGCGCTCAAGTACGCCGACTACGGTTACATCCTCGA
>JACCDG010059897.1_pt1 | contig 10396 bp, 12 predicted proteins | sample 7442471 | NCBI WGS metagenome assembly JACCDG01 (sample SAMN15323444, study PRJNA562643) | freshwater metagenome | isolation source: river surface water | place: USA:Blue River Watershed | collected 2017-08-17 | reverse complement strand
CTGAAGATGCGGGTCACGCCGTAAGCGTGCAGTTCGTCGATTTCGGCCGGCACGATCACGCCGCCGCCGCCGCCGAACACCTTGATGTGCTCGCCGCCGCGCGACCTCAGCAGGTCGATCATGTACTTGAAGTACTCGACGTGGCCGCCCTGATAGCTGGAAATCGCAATGCCCTGCGCATCTTCCTGCAGCGCCGCGGTGACGATCTCGTCGACCGACCGGTTGTGCCCGAGGTGGATCACTTCCGCGCCCTGCGCCATCAGGATGCGACGCATGATGTTGATCGACGCGTCATGGCCATCGAACAGCGAGGCGGCAGTAACGAAACGGACTTTGTTTTTCGGGGTGTACGCAGTCAGGCTGTGCGCGACGGACAGGTCGGTCATGGATGTCTCCGGGCGGGCTGAGGCGGCTTATGGCGGCCTTGTTGTTGATTCAGGTCGACGCTTGCGGGTTGACGCTTACGTCAACGTAAAGCCGGAGTATAGCCGGAATCCGGCCTTGTCTACAGGCCATGCCAACGGAAAATACGGGGGCAGCGGTGGATGTTTCAGCAGAGAATCGACCGCTGTTTCTGAAGGGGCAATGCCGGCGGTGTTGCCCGTTATTCAGGGCGTTGCACCCAGCCTGGACAGCCGATCCAGCGCCAGCGATTGCAATTCCCGCTGGGCCGGGTTTTGGCGCCCGAGTTCGACCGCCCACCCAAGCAGGTGGGCCGCCCCCTCGCGGTCGCCGAGGGCCAGCAGGCATTCGCCGAGCCGGTACGCTGCCGGCATGTGGAATCCGTCGATTTGCAGGGTGTGCCGGAACATCATCGCGGCATAGTCGGTGATGGCCAGCCTTTGCAAACAGCTGCCGGCAAGGAAGGCATAGTTGGCATCATCGGCGCGCGCGCTGCAGCAGTGCAGCGCCAGTGGCAGCGCGAGCAGGAATTCGTCTTGCTCGCACAGCGCGCAGGCGGCCAGGTGGCGGGCTGACAAATCGGCCTCATCCAGCCCGACGCAAGCCGCCAGCGGGATGCCATTCGCCATGCTGGCGACATGGCGCTCAGCCAGCGTCGGCATCTGCTCCAGCCAGGTCAGCGACGTTTCGATCAGTTCGCGTACGCCCGGGTCGTATAGCTGGCGGCTTGCCTGGCCGGCCTCTTGCAGCAAAGGGTTCATGGCCGTTGCCCTCAACCGCTACCGGTGCCGCCGGATTCGTCGCCGGTCGGGCGAAGGATCTGCGTCGTCACGAAAGCGATCATTCCCGAGATGAGCAGCAACATGCCGCCGACCATCAACCCTATGCTCTGCCCGCGGTTCGGATCCAGCTCGGGCACCGGCTCACCATTGATCCTGATGCCGCCATAGATGGTCATGGCCAGCCCGCCTCCGCCGGCCAGCAAGGATGTACCCTGGATGATGCGCCGCACCGGCGTCGGGCAAAAGGGCAAATGCTCGTCAACTGCGCGGTCGCTGCCGGCAGCGACGGAATCTGCCGTCGGCGGGCGAGGCCTGTAAAACTGCGCCGGTGCCGGTGCCGGTGCCTGTGCTGATGCCGGCGCTGGTCTCGGCGTCGGTCCCGGCGCGTAGGCTCGATTTGCCGTGCCATCAATCATGCCGGTATTGAAGCGCCCCGCCGCTTGTAGCGAATCGCCAGAGCACTCCGAAGCGGAGATGTCGCTTGAGCTGTTGGTCACCGTCACCGAACTGTCGGCGGCGCTCACCGAAACGGATCTGTCCCCGTCGCCACGGATGTGCGGATTGGCGGACCGGCTGGACGATACGCTGTGCTGGTTCATGGACTTCCTTTCGCTGATTGCCGGCAAATGAGCATCAGTTCGAACAAGTCCCTGACGCTTAAGCGCCTACGTAACGGAAGCAAAGCATTCATCCTTCTGCCGTACAGAACGTTCGATAAACAATCGCGATTTGAAGAAGAAGCGCTTATTCTGTCGTGCGTGGTGGTGTAGGTGCCGACGCGGCCTGGATGATTGGTTAGCCGGACACCTCCAATGCGGCCCCGTTTCAAGCGACCGGTCGGTCGCCCGACGTGCCAAGTCCGTTTTACCTAAACAAAGCCATCAACAAATAACAAGGCTCTGCCATCGCCTGCTGCTAAGCTGAGGTTCCAAGAAATTTTGGCCGCATTCCGAACGCCACCTTCTCAGCTCAGGTCAGGACTGAGGGCCTGAAAAACCTGAGCCGCCAATCAAAGGGTAATCATGAACATTATTCGCTCGTGCATGCTTTTGACCACGATCCTGGCGCTGGGCGTATCAGCCCATAGCCTGGCCAATGACGGTCTGAGCGTACGCTTTGCTGATTCCGTGTGGAATGGCAAAAAAATTCCTGCCAGTCAGGTGTGCAAGAAGTTTGGAAGTGCCGACGCCAAATCGCCGGCACTGATCATCGAGAACCTGCCGGCCGGCGCCGATGCCGTGCTGGTGGCCTTTAATGATGAGAGCTACACGCCGATGGACAAGGGCGGCCATGGCGTGCTGTCCTTCGCGCATGACGGGTCAGACAAGGCGAGCTTGCCTGCCGTCCCCGGCGAAACCGACACACTACCTGCCGGTGTGACGGCATTCATCAAACATCGCGGTACTGGCTGGAGCGGCACCGGTGGCGCTTACCTGCCGCCATGCTCGGGTGGTCGGGGCAATACCTACACGATCAAGGTATCGGCAGTGAAGCTGAATGCCGACAAGACCGGCATTGCGGAGACGCTCGCTGAAAAGAAAGTCACGCTGGGAAGCTATTGATCCGCAGCCTTCGCGACTTACTCGACCGTAACTGACTTTGCCAGGTTGCGCGGCTTGTCGACGTCGGTGCCACGGGCCAGCGCAGTGTGATACGCCAGCAGCTGCAGCGGAACGACGTGCAGGATGGGTGAGAGCAGCCCGTAGTGCTCGGGCATGCGGATCACGTGCAGGCCATCGCTGGACGTAATGCGTGAATCGGCATCGGCGAAGACATACAGCTGACCACCGCGTGCGCGCACTTCCTGCATGTTCGATTTCAGTTTCTCGATCAGCGCATCATTCGGCGCCACCGTCACCACCGGCATCTCTTCGGTCACCAGCGCCAGCGGACCATGCTTGAGTTCGCCGGCCGGGTAGGCCTCGGCGTGGATGTAGGAAATTTCCTTCAGCTTCAGCGCGCCTTCGAGCGCGATCGGGTAGTGCAGGCCGCGTCCGAGGAACAGGGCGTTTTCCTTGCGCGCAAAGGCATCGGCCCAACCGATGATCTGCGGCTCCAGCGCCAGCACCGACTGCAATGCCGCCGGCAGGTGGCGCAGGTTCTTCAGGTGCGCTGCTTCGTCCTTGGCTGACAGACGGCCACGCAGGCGGGCCAGCGTCAGCGTGAGCAGGAACAGTGCCGCCAGCTGCGTGGTGAAGGCCTTGGTGGACGCCACGCCGATCTCGACGCCGGCGCGGGTCAGGTAGGACAGCGTGGTCTCGCGCACCATCGCCGAGGTGGCGACGTTGCAGATCGCCAGCGAGTGGCGATGGCCCAGTTCTTTCGCATACTTGAGCGCCGCCATCGTGTCGGCCGTCTCGCCGGATTGGGAGATGACGACCACCAGCGCATTCGGGTTCACCGCCGGATCGCGGTAACGGTATTCGCTGGCGATCTCGACGTTGGCCGGGATGCCGGCCAGCGACTCCAGCCAGTACTTGGCCGTCATGCCGGAGTAATAGCTGGTGCCGCAGGCGAGAATCTGGATGGCATCGATCTGTGCGAAGACTTCGCCGGCGCTCTTGCCGAACAGCTCGGGGACGAAGCCCAGCACGCCATCGAGCGTGTCGCCGATGGCGCGCGGCTGCTCGAAGATTTCCTTCTGCATGTAATGACGGTAGGGGCCGAGATCGATCGCACCCGAATAGGCATGCACGGTCTGGACCTTGCGCTCGACGGCCTTGTCGTCACGGTCGGTGATGGCGATGCCGCTCAGGCGCACGTCCACCACATCGCCTTCTTCCAGGTAGATGATCTGGTCGGTGGTGCCGGACAGCGCCATCGCATCCGACGCGACGAAATTCTCGCCTTCGCCGATGCCAACCACCAGCGGGCAGCCGACGCGGGCGCCGATCACCCGTTCGGGCTCGTCGTCGCAGAACACGGCAATCGCGAAGGCGCCGTGCAGGCGCTTGACGGCTTGCTGCACGGTGCGCAGCAAATCGCCGTCATACATGTCGTTGACCAGATGGGCGATGACTTCGGTATCCGTCTGCGACTCGAACACATAGCCACGCTGCTTCAGATCGGCGCGAATCTCTTCGAAATTCTCGATGATGCCGTTATGGACCACGGCAATGCGCGGCTTGCCGTCGCGCTCGGAGAAGTGCGGATGCGCATTGTTGGTCGCTGGCACGCCATGGGTCGCCCAGCGCGTGTGCGCAATGCCGGTGTGGCCGGCGAGGTGGGTGCTGGCCACTTGCGATTCCAGCTCGGCCACTCGGGAGACGCTGCGCGAGCGCTTCAGCCCCAGCTGGTGGACAGCCACGCCGCAGGAGTCATAGCCGCGGTATTCGAGGCGCTTCAGGCCTTCGATCAGGATGGGAACGATGTCGCGTTGGGCGACGGCGCCGACGATGCCGCACATGGGTCAGTCCTGTTTTTTCTGTTTGACGGGCCGCTGCCAGCCGGCGATCGTGGTCTGCTTCGCACGCGACACGGTCAGGCTGCCGGCCGGCGCATCTTTGGTCAGTGTGGTGCCGGCGCCCAGCGTCGCGCCTTTGCCAACGGTGACCGGGGCCACCAGCTGGGTGTCGCTGCCGATGAAGGCATCGTCTTCGATCACGGTGCGATGCTTGTTGGCGCCGTCGTAGTTGCAGGTGATGGTGCCGGCGCCGATGTTGACTCGCGAACCGATGGTCGCGTCGCCGACATAGGCCAGGTGATTGGCCTTGCTGTGCGCACCGAACTGGCCATTTTTCACTTCAACGAAATTGCCGATATGGACATCCTCGCCCAGCACGGTGCCGGGGCGTAGGCGGGCGTAGGGGCCGATCTGCGATGCAGCGCCGACCTCGGCATCTTCAATGTGGCAGAAGGGCTTGATGACGGCGCCGGCCCGGATGTGCGCATTGCGCAGCACGCAGTGCGCACCGACCTTGACGCCGGCCTCCAGCGCGACGCGGCCTTCGAAGACGCAGCCAACGTCGATCTCGACATCGCGCCCGCAGGCGAGCTCGCCCCGCACATCAAGGCGCGCCGGGTCCGCCAGCGTGACGCCGGCATTCAGCAGCGCGTCGGCCACATTGCGCTGGTGAATGCGTTCCAGTTCGGCCAGCTGCACCTTGCTGTTGACGCCCAGCGTCTCCCACAGCTTTGCCGGCTGGGCAGATTCGACCGGCACCCCATCCTTGACGGCTTGCGCGATCACGTCCGTCAGGTAGTACTCGCCTTGTGCATTGTCGTTCGACAGGCGCGCCAGCCAGGCCTTCAGTGCTGGGGTCGGGGCAACGACGATGCCGGTGTTTACTTCCCTGATCGCGCGCTCGGCCTCGGTTGCGTCCTTTTGCTCGACAATGCGCACGATCTTGCCGTTCTCGCGCACGATGCGGCCATAGCCGGTCGGGTCATCCATGTCCACGGTCAGCACGGCCAGCTTGTCCTGGCCGGCAGTGGCGACCAGGGCCTGCAGCGTGGTCACGGTGGTCAGGGGCACGTCGCCGTACAGCACCAGGGTCGGCGCCGCATCATTGAGCATCGGCACGGCCTGCATTACCGCATGGCCGGTGCCCAGCTGCGGTTGTTGCAGCACGAAGCGCAGGTCGTCGGCGGCGAGGCGAGCCGGCACGGCGTCGCCGCCATGGCCATAGATCACGCAGCAGGTGGAAGGTGACAGGCTGCGCGCAGTATCGATCACGTGCGACAGCAGCGGCTTGCCGGCCAGCGCATGCAGTACCTTGGGCAGGTCCGATTGCATGCGCTTTCCCATGCCGGCTGCGAGGATGACAACGTTCATAGGCAGATATTGGAGAGGTGCAAAATTTTAGCACGCAGCCCTGCCGCCGCCCCGCCGGAAAGCGTGAAGAATCGGTCGATCTTGGTAGTGATCAATCGTCGCCGTCTGTGTTGCCACCCTCGTCATCGAGCTTGCCGCCATCCATCGGATGCAGGCGGATGACATTCTGGCCAACCGCGGGCGTGCTCGTGGCGCAAGGCTCTTCATCGAAAGCGATGTCGCCGTCCGGACTGGCGACGCCGGTGGCTTTCAATTGTGCAAAGCCGAACATCGAGTGATCCATCAGGTGCGACGGGACCACGGTCGAGAGGGACGAGAAGATGTTTTCCACGCGTCCCGGGAATTTCTTTTCCCAGTCCCGCAGCATGCCCTTGATCTGTTTGCGCTGCAGGTTTTCCTGGCTGCCGCACAGGTCGCACGGGATGATGGGGAAATGCTTGAGTGCCGCATAGCGTTCGGTATCGGCTTCGCGCACATAGGCCAGCGGGCGAATCACGACGTGCTTGCCATCATCCGAGACCAGCTTCGGCGGCATGCCCTTGAGCTTGGCGCCAAAGAACATGTTCAGGAAGAAGGTCTCCATGATGTCGTCACGATGGTGGCCGAGCGCGATCTTGGTCGCGCCCAGCTCATCGGCCACGCGGTACAGGATGCCGCGCCGCAGCCGCGAGCAGAGCGAGCAGGTGGTTTTGCCTTCCGGGATGACGCGCTTGACGATGCTGTAGGTGTCCTGTTCCTCAATATGGAAAGGCACGTTGATGCTGCGCAGGTAGGCCGGCAGCACATCAGCAGGGAAATTCGGCTGCTTCTGGTCGAGGTTGACGGCAATGATCTCGAACGAAATCGGTGCCCGCTCGCGCAGCGTCAGCAGGATGTCGAGCAAGGCATAGCTGTCCTTGCCGCCGGACAGGCAGACCATGACCTTGTCGCCATCTTCGATCATGTTGAAGTCGCCGATCGCCTGGCCGACCTGGCGGCATAGCCGCTTGTGCAGCTTGTTGTTCTCGAACGCGGCTTTCTCCGCCTGGCGCGCCGTCAGGCCCGCCGGTGCAGCATCTGCCAATACGGTATTGGTCGTTGCGGCGTCTGTCATGCACGCTCCTTGAAGTGCAGCACCTCGACGCCGACGGCTTCGCAGTCCGGATAGACGTCGGGCTTCTGGGTCGAGACCTGGACTGCGCGCACTTTCGGGTGCGCCAGCAGTGTGCGCGCTACCTCGTCGCACAGGGTTTCCTGGAGATGGATGTGGCCCTGCGAGACGCGTGCCTCGATCGTATTGCGGATGAAGTCGTAGTCGACGACTTCGTGCAACTCATCTTGCGTGGGGGTCGATTGCGCCAGCGGGATGAACAGTTCGACATTGAACAGCACGCGCTGCTCGCCCTGCTTTTCGAAGTCGTGCACGCCGATGTTGATGTTCACCTCGAAATTGCGCAGGAACAGGCGGCGGCAGTCGGACAGGGCAGGGTGGATCAGCAGGGAAGTCATGAAGTGGGTCATCTCATCGTGGCCGGGAGGCCGGTTTTACAGCGTAAACGGCAGGGCGGCCGGACAAGGCCGCCCCGGGGCGTGGGTCAGATAGTCACTCGGCGACGAACATGACGTCACGCCGCAGCGGTATCAGGTGCTGGCCGCCATCGACCAGCAGGGTAGTGCCGGTGACGGCGCGGGCGCGGGCAAGATAGCAGGCGGCCTGCGCGATGTCTTCCGGGGTGCTGCCCTGGCCGAGCGGCGTCATCTGGTGCGCGCGATCAAAGTTTGTTTCCGACATGTCTCCCGACACCATCGTCAGGCCGGGCGCCAGCCCGAGCACGCGCACCGCAGGCGCCAGCGCCTGCGCCAGCATCGTAGTGGCGGCTTGCAATGCTGCTTTGGACAGTGTGTAGGAAAGAAAATCCGGGTTCAGGTTGGCCAGTTTCTGGTCCAGCAAATTGATCACCACCGACTGCTGGCCCGGCGGTGTCGCGGCATGCAGCGCCTGGGCGAGCAGCACGGGCGCGGCCAGATTGGCGTGCATGTGGGCATCAAGCGAGGGCAGGCCGAAACTGGCGGCATCGTCAAACTCGAACAGTGAGGCGCTGTTGACCACACAGCTGACCGCCCCAAGTGCAGCGGCAGCGCGCGGCAAGAGCGTGCGCACGGCAGCCTCATCCGACAGGTCGCAGGGCAGCGCAACGGCACGCCGGCCGAGCCCGGCAATCTCGTCGACGGTGGCATGGGCTTCTTCGGCCGAGTGGCGGTAATGAACGACGATGTCCCAGCCATCGCGCGCCAGCCCGAGCGCAATCGCGCGCCCGATGCGTTTGGCGGCGCCGGTCACGAGGGCAATGCTGGTGGTGGAATGGTTCATTCGCTAAGAGAGTTATCGTCGTCGGGCAAGGCTCTTCACTACAATACGCGTCATGCCATTGCCCGAACCGACTGCCGACGCACTTGCCGCATCGCGCGCACTGCAAGACCTGATCAGGGAAGACATACGCGCCCATGACGGCTGGATCCCCTTCGCACGCTATATGGAACTGGCGCTGTATGCGAAGGACGTCGGCTATTACGCCGGGGGCGCTGCCAAGCTCGGCAAAGACGGAGATTTTACAACCGCCCCTGAAATCACGCCCCTGTTTGGCGCGACACTGGCGCGCTTTGCGCTGTCGCTGTTCCCCGAGCAGCCGCTGCGCCTGCTTGAATTTGGTGCCGGCACCGGCCAGCTGGCGCATGACATGCTGGCTGCGCTGCGCGCAGCCGGCGCCCGGGTCGAGTCCTATGCCATCGTCGAATTGTCGGCCCAACTGCGTGCAAGGCAACAGGAAAAACTGGGCGGCGACCCGGCGGTCAGCTGGCTGCCGGCGCCGCCGCCGGCCTTTGCGGGCCTGGTGATCGCCAATGAAGTGCTGGATGCGATGCCGGTCGACCTGCTGGTGCGCCATGGCGATGGCTGGCGCGAACGCGGCGTCAGCCTCGCCGGCGAGGCATTTTGTTTTGCCGACCGCGACGCCGACCCGGCGCTGGCGCTACAGGTGCCGGATGCGGGGCGGCTGCCCGATGGGTATCTGACGGAAGTTCACACCCGGCAAGCCGGTTTTGTGCGTATGCTGGCCGACATGTTGTGCGCAGGCGCAGGTGGGGCCGCATTACTGATCGACTATGGTTTTCCGGCCAGTGAGTACTACCTGCCGCAGCGTGCGGAAGGCACGTTGATGTGTCACTACCGGCATCATGCACATGGGGATCCGTTCTTCTTGCCGGGTTTGCAGGACATTACGGCGCACGTGGATTTCACCGCCATGGCCCGTGCCGGCCTCGACGCCGGGTTGACGCTGGGCACCTGGCAAAGCCAGGCCGCCTTCCTGTTGGCGGCCGGCTTGCCTGATTTGCTGCAGGCCGGGGGCGCCGCTGATGCGGCCGTCTGGTTGCCGCAGGCGAACGCGATACAAAAGCTGACCTCGCCGGCCGAAATGGGCGAGTTGTTCAAGGTGTTGGTGCTGACCCACCAGCTAAACCTGCCGGCTGCGCTGCTGCGCAGCGATCGCAGCCATCGGCTGTAGGCTGGAAGGCGGAGTACAGTGTTGTCGAAAGAGATAGATGATTCGCTGGTTGTTGACGATTTTTCTGGTATTGATTGTGTTTTCCTCCTTGTTGCCCTGGCTGGAAAAGCTGGGTATCGGCCGCTTGCCGGGCGATGTGCGGTTTAATCTTTTTGGCATGAAAATCTTCTTGCCCTTCGCCTCGACGATTTTGTTGACCCTGCTGGTATTGCTGATCGGGCGTTTTATCTGACGGATGCCGCCAACCCGCTACATTAAAAGACCGGAAACATCATGATCCGCTGGGTTGTTGCCATTTTCGTGTTACTTGCCGTCTTTTATCCACTTTTGCCATTCCTTGGGCGCCTCGGCGTCGGGCGTTTGCCGCTGGATGTGCGTTTCCGTTACCGCGACCTGGTTTTTTGCCTGCCCTTCGGGTCAGCGTTGGCGTGGTCGGCGGCGGTCTTTCTGGTGGCCAAGCTGAGCCAGTGGCTGTGAACGGCCAAAGGCGGGGCGGTGCGGCGGGAGGGGGTCGGGAATCGCAAGAACTTATGCCTTCCGACAAATCGGTCGCGTCAATTTAATTGACAAAAGCAATGTAGACCTTTATAGTCCTCGGTTCCCTGCGGAGGGGTGGCCGAGTGGTTAATGGCAGCAGACTGTAAATCTGCCCTCTTGCGAGTACGCTGGTTCGAATCCAGCCCCCTCCACCAGGTGTCGGGTCTTCGGGTCCGGCGTGAGTAGTGAGCTGTGTTAAGCGGTAGTGGTGGGTCACCCAAGCGGGTGTAGCTCAATGGTAGAGCTGAAGCCTTCCAAGCTTAAGACGAGGGTTCGATTCCCTTCACCCGCTCCAAAAGTTTTTCGTTGTGCGTTCCGGTCTTCCGGGGCGGGCAGCCAAGCCCTTGTAGCTCAGTGGT
>JACCDG010570327.1_pt1 | contig 10397 bp, 9 predicted proteins | sample 7442471 | NCBI WGS metagenome assembly JACCDG01 (sample SAMN15323444, study PRJNA562643) | freshwater metagenome | isolation source: river surface water | place: USA:Blue River Watershed | collected 2017-08-17 | reverse complement strand
GTGGTTGAATGGTCCTTCGCTGAAAAAGAAAATTCTTTAGAGACTTATCTTCAAAATCATCCCGATGAAGCTTTCAAAGTGGCTACATGGAAATCATCGCCAACGACGGATGTTCTTCATGAATGGCTTCAACAAGAAAGCTCCACCGAAATCTTGTCGAAGCTTCCCTCTGGCATGGCTCCTGCTTTTGAAAAAATGTTAACCTCTTTTCAAACCAAACACTGGCTTGGAACAGATGAACTTGGACGAGATGTCCTGATGCGCTTAATCTATGGAACACGGGTTTCCATGGGAGTGGCATTGGCGGTCACTCTTGCTTCTGCTTTTTTGGGATTGATGATTGGAAGTTTTTCTGGATTTTACGGTGGCTGGATCGATCAAATTTTGATGAGAATCACCGATGCCTTATTGGCTCTGCCCCTGCTTCCTGTTCTGATTGTGGTTTCAGCCATGGATGTGAATAAAATTTCATGGCTGCAAAATATTTTTCCTGAAGATTCCATTGTGATTGGCAAACTGCTTTTTGTGATGACTCTGTTTTCATGGATGTCTGTGGCTCGTCTGGTGCGAGGAACAGTGCTGAGTCTTCGCGAAAGAGAATTTATTTTAGCCACACGCACACTTGGTGCGACAGATCTGACTTTGATTTTTCGTCATATTTTACCCAACGTCATGGGTCCTATGTTGGTGTCAATCACCCTTGGAGTGGGCGAATCCATTTTATTTGAATCTGCCCTGAGCTTCTTAGGTTTAGGTATTCAACAACCAACACCCAGCTGGGGAAATATGCTGACAAATGCCCAGGAGTTGATCTCTGAAGCTCCGCATTTGGCTGTATTACCTGGACTTTTAATTCTTGTGATCACCATGAGTTTCAATTATCTGGGGGACGGTCTTCATCAAGCCGTAGATCCAAAATCCATGAAGCGCTAAAGCTTTTGAGATTCCTGAAAGACTTGGCCTGCGCTGATTTTTGTCATGCATTCGTGGGTACCACGGGGACACTTTTTATGGCCATGCTTTCCGCAAGGTCGACAAAAGAGGCCGACATTTTCAACAATACGTACCTTGGAATTCCAAGGGCGAAATCCCTGACTTAAAACTGTGGGACCAAAAATAGAAACTGTTGGTGCTGCCGCTGCCGCGGCAAGATGCTGTGATCCGCTGTCGTTGGAAATCACAAGATCCACTGTTTGAAGAAACTGAAGACTTTCTAATAATGAAAACTGACCAATCACTGATTTTACCTGGGGATATTGATTTTGAATCTGTTGTCCTAAACTCGCTTCTTCTTTTCCACCCATCAAAACCACCTGATATCCAGACTCTAAGAATTTATTTGTCAATTCTGTAAAACCCTCGATGGTCCATCGTTTGGTGGGCCACACAGATCCTGGAAAAATAGCGACAGTTTTCTGCCTTGGCGTCGTGTTTGTTTTTCTTTCCACGACCTGCATCGAAGCCCAATCTGGGACGAGTCCATACTGTTTTTCTTCCACCGATGTTTGCTTTTCATAGGTATCTATTTTCTGTAAAATATTTTCATCCCAATCACTGGCTAAATCCAATTGCCTTAAAGCATCGGGTAAACCCATGCGTTTTTTTCTTCGCTGATCAAAGGCCCAAAAATTCCACCATGTATGAAATGAAACTTTCTTTTTTGCCGGCAATTGAAAAGCCAACCAAGCAGATCGGAAGGACATATGAGGACAAACCAATAAATCCACGCTATGAGTAAAGGATTGCCTGACACGCTGGTAACTTTTGGCATCGGATTTTTGGACTTCAAAAACTTGATGGACCAGACCCAAACTTTGAAATAAAGAACCCAAACCTTTTCGACAGATCAAACTGACTTCGTGGGTTTCACTCATTTTCTTCATCAAAGGAATCGACAATAAAAGATCCCCAAGAAAGGCAGTCTGAATCAAAATGGCAGTTTTTTTTGCAGGCATCGACATCACGGATTCCTTAGTTGGCAGAAAGTTTCTTTGGAAGAAAAAACACAGAAGCACGACTTCTTAATTTTGGGCAATGAAGAAGAGTTAAACCCTGAATCACCAAAAGACTGGTCACCATAAAAAACAAGGCTTCTTCCAAAGGTAATCCTGCCACTTGCCATCCTAAGGTGTACTGTTCAGAAATGGACCAAATACCCTGCTTTAAAGCAAAAGCATCCGCCACCCAAAAATAGCCACTGTTCAACAAAAGGACTGTTCCCGCCATTCGACGTTCTCTCCAAAGGCTATCTCCGCCCACAAACCATTGCAAAGCAAAGACAGGACTTGCCCAGACAAAAATGAGACTCAAATAAAATGAAGAGTCGTAGAATAAACCCCAGACACTCAAGACAGTGATCAAAAGAAAAAAGACTCCGCCCAAAAGACGTGCCCTTTTAGAAGAGGACATGGTGTTTTCCACCAAGTACAAATCTCCATCAAAGGATCTCTTTGATACAAACCAGGCTAAGTACAAAGACAAGGCGCAAATCACCGTTTGCAAAACAAAAAATAAATACTCTTCATAGGGAACATATCCCCAAACTCCCACGACTCGGTCCGCAGGATAGGTCCAAACAGAACGAGCGATTAAAAAATTATCCCAAGGTGTCGTGTAGGTCAGTGCCAAAAGAATATGAACAAGGATCCCTGTTCTCCAAATTGTTTTCAAATTTCTCATCTTGAAATAAGCCCAAAGAAGAAGTCCGATCAACAATGGAAATGTCCACAAATAATGAAATTGCAAATAGGTCAAATGCCACCTCTTTTGGAATCGAGCGAAGACAAACTTCCATCCTGACGACAACCTGGCTTTTGCCTTAGACTGTGATGCAATGATGGATTGTGATGAATATTTTCAGATTCCCTTGGAAAAAGGGTTTTGATAAAAATAAAAAAAGCTTTGCAGGTCAATAAAACTTTAAGTCCCAAACTTGTATGTGCTCTTTGTACATAGGGATTCAAATTCTGGGATTTCAATGCATCACCAATCCCACGATAGACCGTGGCAGCCACAGCAATTCCCCATCGAGCATACCAAGGTATAAAGACAAGCCCCTGCCTTCCGCTTTCGTAATATTGATCGGCTAAAGATAAAAGTTCTTGGATCACAGATTTTAACTTTTCAAGATCTGGTTGTTCCTTTGGAATGAAATCCTGATGAGTCATTCCAAATCTTTGGCACAATTCTGAGGGCAAATAAATTCGTCCCATTTTTGCGTCCTCAGGAATATCTCGGCAAATATTGTAGAGCTGCATGGAAATTCCCAAATCCACAGCAAAAGGATAGGCTTTTTCATTTTCAATTTGCAAAACAGGACACATCATTAATCCAACGGTGCCCGCAACTTGATAACAATATTCTAAAAGCTGTGGGATTGTTTCCATGCGAACGTCTTCCAAATCCTTTTCCATTCCCAACATCAATTCAAAACAGGGGTTCAATCCCAAGGAAGATAAAGATTGCAAAGCTACAAACTGCTGAGAAAGAGAACTCTGTTCCCTCTTCCATAAGTCTTTCGAATTCAGTGGCAATGAATCACTTTTCTGAAAACTGAGAAACTCTTTTTCCAAATGTTTTTGTTCATTTTCCAACCATTGCTTTTTCTCTGAAATCGTCGTCGCAGGATTTTCATCGATATGATCGTCCAAACGACGGCAATAAGCATAGACAATCGCCGCTGCAGAAAAAACATTTTTTGGCAAAAATCTTCCTGCCCAATGAAAACTTTTTCCATGATGAGCCAGCACTTGCACAGCGTCTTTTGAAAAAAAAGGATCCGACACCATCGACATCTAAGGACCTTCTAAACTGGCAATTTGAGAAAGAGATTCCGTCTTCCTTCGAATGGGTTTTTCAACCAAAACTTTCTCCAGAACTTTGGCTGAACATAAAACTCCCGGAACACCGGCTCCTGGATGTGTGCTTGCTCCGACAAAATACAAACCCTGAATATCTTCTGATTTATTATGAAAACGAAAGTACGCCGATTGTCGAAAAATAGGTTCTAAGCCAAAACCACTACCAGCAAAGGATCCAAGATCATGTTCAAAATAATCAGGCGAGACATAATGCGAACACACCAAATTTTCGCGAAGACCTGGGAGATAACGTTCTTCAAGATTATCCATAATCATCTTGAAATATTCTGGACCCTTTTCTTTCCAATCAATGCCACTTAAATTATTCGGAACAGGTGACAATACGTAGAAAGCTTCACAACCTTCCGGAGCAAGACTTGCATCTGTGCGTGTGGGTGCATGAAGATACAAACTGAAATCCTTGGCCAAAACACGACGATGGAAAATATCTTTTAAAAGTTGTTCATAACGTGGCCCCAACAAAATTGTATGATGAGCTAAATCAGGATAGGTTTTTTTGGTTCCAAAATAGGCCACAAATAAACTCATTGAGGGTTTTCTCAATTTCAAAGAAAAATCAGTATGCTTGGAACGATCTTTCTGTGGAACCATATGACGATAAACTTGATGTGGATCTGCATTGCAAACAACAATATCCGCAGGAAAAAATTCATTCTTGGACCACACGCCGCAAACCTTAGGTTTGCTTCCCTGATTCGTGATAGACTCTGTTGCAATTTGTGTCACAGGCTTTTCTGTATGAAAGACAATGCCTTGTTCTTGGCCCAGTTGAACCAAGGCTTTGACAAGTGCAGAGGTCCCTCCGCGAGGAAAAAAGACTCCCCACTTACGCTCCAACCAATGAATTAAAAGATAGATGGAGGTTGTATCAAAAGGATTACCTCCCACCAGTAAGGGTTGAAAGGAAAAGGCCTGTCTTAATCGTGGGTCCTTGATATACTTGGAAACTAAGCTATAGACGCTTCGATAATTTTCCAGTTTCAACATATCAGGGATCACCCGCAACATCTCACTGACTTTATCAAAAGGATGATCTGCCAGCTGAGTGTATCCAATATCAAAAATCCTCTCAGCGTGAGCCGCTAATTTCAAATAACCTTCTTCATCAGCAGGATTGATTTTTCTGATTTCCTCTAACAACCTGGTCCTATCGCCCACGTAATCCATGCGACTTCCATCATGAAATTCAATTCTGTAAAATGGATCCACAGGCAAAAGCTCAACAAAATCCTTCATGGATTTTCCAAACAAAGAAAACAATTCTTCCAACAAATAGGGCGCGGTGATCACCGTGGGACCTGCATCAAAAGTAAATCCCTGATTTTGAAAAACTCCAGCTCGTCCACCCAATTGGTCTCGACTTTCAAAAATTTCAACATCAAAACCTTGAGCACGCAAACGTAAAGCAGATGCTAATCCTCCAAAACCTGAACCAACAACAATGGCTTTCATTCATACCTTCCTTTTTCAAAATTTTGTCGAATGGGCTGAATCATTTGATCAAAGGCCCCCTGCAAAAGATCCGCAAGTGCACCCTGTGGCATTGACTGAGATGCCATCTTCAGATCCTGTTTCAATTGATTCCACTGAATCCATGGAATGCCTGATGACATGATTTCATTTTTCCAAAACTGAAGTTCCTCTTGAGTGACATGAAGTCGTTCTTTTTTTAAAAACTCACGAAGTTCTAATTTCATTTTTGTGTCTTGCTGCAAATAGGTGATCAAAATACTGGTCATTTTTCCTTCTTGAAGATCACGACCAACAAAGGCTCTTCCTTTTTCTGGAAAATAATCCAACAAATCATCACAGACTTGAAAACAACGTCCCCATTGTCTTAATTGCAATCTTAATTTGTCTTGCTCTTGACTGGAAAGCCCTGCGGATCTTGCCATTCCCATGACAGGAGATGCTATCAATGCCCCGGTTTTTTGATCTACGATCTGATCATATCGATTTTGTAATGCAAGAACATCTTGATCCAGATAATTTTTCCATTGAAATTCTGCGCTCTGTCCAGCAACCAATGTCAGAGACATTTTTGAAACTTCTTCTAAAAGTTGATAACGCACAAAATCTGTTAAATTGGTTTGAGCTAAAATCTGATAGGGCAAAATCAACCAAGCATCCCCAAGATTCACCGCCTGCGGAGCTCCATATTTGTACCACACACTTTCATGTCCCCGACGGTGCGTATCACCGTCTTGAAGATCATCATGGACAAGACTCGCTTGATGAACAAGCTCGCAAACCAGAGCCCAACATTCGATCACGGGAACTGGCAATTGAAAAAAATGCCCCGCAGCTTGAGCTAATTTCGAACGAAACTGTTTCCCCCCTGTTGACAGGTGATAACGTGCAATTTGAATCAACTGAGGATCGCTGAGTTTTTCCTGAACATCCCACAATTGAGAGGATACTGTATCCATAGACACCCCCACTTCAAACCAACTTTCTTGAATAAGATATCTGAAACAATCAAGTTGGAAATCATTTTTTTGTCAATGGAATCCTTCGACGCAAAACAAGTGACATGATCGCTTTGAATTCCAAAAAACTTTTGACATTAGGAATGAAAATCGCATCAATGTTCCCATGAATGCGATTCGTCTTCAGCAATTATCCTACAACTATGGTTCGCAGCAGGCTCTGTGTGATCTGCATTTGGAAATTCAAGCGGGTGAATGCGTGGCCTTACTGGGTCCCAATGGAGCAGGAAAATCCACTCTGCTTCAACTTTTAACTGGACAGTTGATCCTGCAAAAAGGACGTCTTGAAATTTTTGGAAGTCCAGTTGCCACTCTTCAAGCCGCGGATATGTTGGGTTATGCGCCTCAGGATGTCGAATTCCCCAAAAATTTAACCGTGATGGAAATTTTAAATTGGGTTTCTGCTCATCGGCAAATGAGAAGCAGGGATTCCAAGATTCTTCTTCTTCTTGAATCCTTTCAGCTGCAGCATCTACTTTCTCGCAAAGGACATCATCTGAGTGGAGGGGAGCGTAAACGTCTTTCCTTGGCCTGTGCTTTTTTAGGAAATCCACCTTTGGTCATTTTAGATGAACCGACAAATCATCTGGATCTTCATTCGCGACAGGCACTGTCTGTATTTTTAAAATCAGAAAAGCAAAAAGGAACATGCATCTTATTTGCAAGTCACTATATGGCCGAAGTCCAAGAGATGGCCGAACGGGTTTGTGTACTGCACGAAGGACGACTTTTGCAAGATACCACGCCTCAAACCCTTTGCGATCAATGGGGGATTCATAAAATTCAATTCCAAGCTCCTCTTTTAAATTTTATCCCTGACGAAGATATCAACAACTTCGTCGATCAATGGGAAATTCAAAATCAACAACATACGATTTGGAGCCATCAACCTGATGAATTGGTCCGTCACTTGGTCAGGAATAATGTTGATTTTTCTCAATTACAGATTGAAAAAGCCAATTTGGAAGATGTTCTCAAAACTGTGTATCACCAGGCTGTGCAGTCATGAAACTTGTGTTGCAACATCTTCGCTTTATATTTTTAGACCAACTTCGAGATCCCATTTTCGTCGTCACGACTTTGATTTTCCCTTCTGCTTTTTTTATTTTTTTTGCCAGCCCTGAAGCTGACACTCTGGAAAAAACAAAATTTCTTTTTGGATCTTTCAGTGCCTTTTCTTTTTTGGGTGTCTTATTTTTCCAATTTGCTCTTGGCACATCCTTAGATCGCCAAGCCTCTTGGTTTCAATACATGAAAACATTACCTGGACAAAGCTGGCAAATGCCGTTGGCAAGACTTTTCGTCGCCTTGATTTTCGCATGGGGAGCTGTGGGATGCGTGGCTTTATCTTGTTTTTTGTTGAACTCCTTTGAAATTTCTTTTTTTCTTTTCCTGAAGTTTGCCGTGGTTCTCATGTTGGGAGGAATTCCTTTTTTACTGATGGGATATTTTTTAGGGTCTTTTCTTTCCCCACGCGCTGTGGCTCCCACTGCCAATATGATTTATCTTTTATTGTCGTTTATGGGAGGCCTGTGGAGACCTCCGCAACTTCTTCCAATCTGGATTCAAAACTACGGCCGCTATCTTCCCACGCGCAGTTATGGTGAGTTGCTCTGGGCCTGTTTATTTGAAAGAAGTTTAAATGGAAAAGACATCAGTGCTTTATTTGCCTATGCATTTCTTTTTCTATCTCTGACTTTGCTTTTCAGACATCGATGGATTTTTTTCAGAAAGGCCTCTTCATGAAAACAAATTTTATTCAAGACATCTATATTTACGCTTCACGCGTGCGTCAGTTTGATACTGTGGACTGGCTTGTCTATGTGGCCTGGGTCGGTTTGATGTCGGGACTTCTTTTTTGCACAGCGGGATTTGTTTTGATCGGTCATACCAACGGAGTTGTCTTTCCGGATTATGTTTGGGGAGTGCCCATTGGATGTTTTGTTTTTGTGGGTGCCATTGCCTTTGATACGATCGGGCACCGTACAATTTACCGCGAAGTTTTAAAAAAGGGAGAACAACTCGTTCATCATATCACTATTTTCGCAGGGATCACCAGCTGTCTTTCCTTATGTCTTGCCTACAGTCATCCAGGATTTTTTCGTATTCCTTCATTGACTCTGATTGCTCTGAGCATTTTCTACAGCATGATTGATGAGGTCTTGCACTGGCATCGTTATCTGACTCAGAACTCTGATCGTGTTGAAATGTGGAGTCACTTTTTTATTTTTCTTGGGCATATTCTGATGATTCTCAGCTGGTGGACTTGGTTTTCAGAAGGCTATCCAGGAGTTGCTGAAACTTTGAAAGTATTGCCCAAATTATGAAGGATTGGACACCCTATCTGCTTTCTTATATAGGACTTTTTTTATGGATAGCGAGTTTTGCACGCTGGTCCCCTCGTCTTTCTTCGGCAGATGCTTTTTGGAAAAAATGGACTTCCATTTTTCAAACGGCATCCAAAAAAACTTCTATCCAAATGACGCAAGAGCCTTGTGATGAAATTTTTTTGACGGTTGTTGTTCCAGCTCGCAATGAAGAATCCAATCTTCCCATTTTTCAAACTAGTTTCCAAAATCTAAAAAAACTTGGTGATGGATTCTTTCAGGTCGGCCCTCTTCGAATTCAATGGATTCTTGTCGATGATCATAGCCAGGACCGCACGGATTCCTTGGCCAAGCAGTATGGAGCCCAGGTCATTTCTGCAGCAGAACGCCCGAAAGACTGGACAGGAAAATCCTGGGCCTGTCACCAGGCCAAAGATCATATTTTAGGCTCATGGGTTCTTTTCACAGATGCAGACACCCAACATTTTTTTCATCGATGGTTGGAAAAATTTTACCAAGAAACCTTATTGAAAAAGAATTTTACAGATTTGATTTGTGCACAAAGTTTTCATCGCACAGAGCTTTGGTGGGAAAAACTATTGGGACCATTTTTTGCTCTATTGATGGTTGCTACACGAGCACAATGGCCTGCCCGTCAGGGTTCTGTTTATTGCAATGGACAGTTTTTACTTTTTCAAACCAAGTCTTATGTTGCAATGAAGGGACATGAATTGGTGAAAAAAGATTTAGCTGAAGACTTAGCTTTTACACGTCAGTATTTGCAAAATGGAAAAATCTACGAACTTTGGCATCCCGAAAATCCTCTTTTTCATGTTCGCATGTATTCTAATTTTCAAGAATTTTTTCAAGGCTGGAGACGCAATTTCAACTTAGGATTTTCCAAGAGCAATATTACTTCCACATTGGAAGTATTCTTAGCTTTGGCCGGTTTAACAGGATCTTTTCGCTTGGGACAAAGTATGTACTTATTATTTCCCTGCATAGCAAGCTTGATCCTGATCGCTTCCAGACAAAAAAAATGGGGACAATTCTCCATCTTGGGAGTTCTGTTGTTTCCATTTTCAATCACACTCTTCATTCTTATCAGCCTAGCCGCCGCCTGGGACCAACTTCGCAAAAACCCCATCCGCTGGAAAGGCCGCATCTATTCCCAAGGCCTGTAAGGGCCAAGATTCACTTTTCAAGAAAATCTCATGCCCATATTTATTGGCATATGCCCCTGAGTCCGTACGCAGAATGCTTTTCCCCCCAGGCAAATCACACACCCCGTTTTCTTTAAGAAAAAACAATAATCTTTTTTTTCGTGAATTTCTAAGGGGTTACTTCCATCTTCAAACTGTTAGAAAACTAACAGCTTTTCAAGTCCTATTCCCGATATAAAATACGCTTTCGGTGAAGTTTTGAAACTACTTCTTCATTTTGAAAGTTGGAATATATGATTATCAATAAAATGCCCTTCGTTTCTGTGATCATGAGTACCTTCAACCGGGATTATATTCTTCATCACGCCATTGAATCAGTTTTAGAACAAGACTATCCCCATTTTGAGCTGATCCTTATTGACGATGGAAGCACAGACCGTACAAAAGAGGTGGTGGATTCATTTCAAAGTTCAAGAATTAAATATTATTGGAAAAATAATGAAGGACAAGCTTCAGGCCTGAATATGGGGCTTCGTT
>JACCDG011251399.1_pt1 | contig 10398 bp, 23 predicted proteins | sample 7442471 | NCBI WGS metagenome assembly JACCDG01 (sample SAMN15323444, study PRJNA562643) | freshwater metagenome | isolation source: river surface water | place: USA:Blue River Watershed | collected 2017-08-17 | reverse complement strand
CTATAGTGGTAATTGACGATAACATTAATTCATGTTCGTCTTTTAATGAAATAAACAGAATTTTAAGGACATTAGATGCTACAAAAAAAGCAAAAATAACGTGGGTAGTAGGGATAATGAAAGAAGATGAAGGTTGCTTTAAAGGCTCTAAGAAGTGATTTTATATCATGACAGAGCAAGACATTAATCAAAGAGTATTTGAACACCTTCAGCTTTTCAGGTCAAAATTTCCAAATCTATCAGTCGATGATGTGACATGGAATGATGACATTTCACAAGATACTATAGAATGTGTGTATAATTCTAAGGATCCTGATATTCCTAACTTCGTGTTTCGCACGATATACAATTCACGTAATGACATTATCAAAAGCGCCGTAAAATGCATTTAGATGTATAAGTAGTTCTTATGAAAGAATTATTTACCTCAATCGTTTCTACACAAAAAGGATGGATCATCCGTCAGTTACTTAAATATGCTGCCATGGGTGGTGCCGCATTATCTACATGGCTTATCTCTCAAGGAGCGGAAGCCTCAAATGCAGAGCTTATCACCTCCGGGTTAATTACAGCAGTTTCTGGTGGTCTTGAATTTGCCCTATCTAAAGTCGCCTCTAAGATCGCTGCTAAATGATAGTCTGGTCTGAAATTATTAAAAACATGCTTTTGGCTTTGACGGCATATCTTAACCTCAAAGCCAAAACATTCTGTACTGATATACAAGAAAAATCACACAAAAAACAAGACGAGTATGTTAAAGAAATTCAAAAACTCACTGCTAACCCTAGCCCTGCTAACCTTGCTCATGTTGCCGTCTTGCAGTTGCAATTGCAACAAGAACGCCAAAGGCTTGCAGATATATCAGCCTACTGTCCTAAGAGTAACTCCTAATCAAAGATTAGAGACTTGTGACGGTTATTACACCACACAAGGAGATACGTGTGGATTTGAAAGATTCTACTCAGAAAAAGAATATCTACGTGTAGTTGAGCTGCTTAATTATAAATAATAAATCATGAGCTTCGCAAACGTAGGAAAAGTATGGACAACGAATAATTATAAATAATAAATCATGAGCTTCGCAAACGTAGGAAAAGTATGGACAACGAATAGTCTTAAAGAATATCTTAGCAAAATCGCACCACCAAAATGGTGTACAGGTATTTGTGTTCACCATACAGCATCACCATCTCTAAAGCAAAGACCTAAAGGGTTTACAGCTCAGCACATTGAGAATATGAAATATGGTTATGTGCACGACAGGGGGTGGTCATCAGGTCCTCATTTCTACACAGATGAAGATCAAATATGGGGTATGACTCCTCCAAATGTAAAAGGGGTACATGCTATTGCATTCAATTCTAACTCAATTGGCATTGAAGTATTGGGTGATTATGATTCAGAAGATCCAATGTCTGGTCGTGGGGCAGCATGCTGGAGTATGACTGCAGAAGCAATCAAAGTAATCATGGAATGGTTAAATCTTCCAATTAATGAATCAACTATTAGGTTTCATAGAGAAGATCGCAAAACCAACAAAACATGCCCTGGTAATAAAATCACAAAAACATGGTTACTCAGGCTAATAGATACCACGTTTGTTATACCAGATACAATTAAGCCAATAGCAGTTAGTGCTATTGAAAGACTACCTGTTATTGAATATGTGGTAAAGAATTGTGGCTATACTGAAGAGGCAGCAATTAAGCTTTTGACTAATAAAAAAGGAATGTTCTTCTTTGGTAATGATTGGCTTGAAGGTGCCTCATATGATACAAAATTAGGTGCAACTATAGCACCAATTTCTGAATTGAAAAATATCGAGAAATGTAGTTGAGGTTTCTCTAAACATGCACTATATTAGTGCATGAGCAAAAAGCAAAAAATTATTCTTACTCGTGGCCTGCCTGCGAGCGGCAAATCTACATGGGCTAAGGAGTTTGTAAAGAACTCTAACGGCAAGGCTAAGCGTGTTAACAAAGACGATCTACGTGAGATGATCGACGCTGGAGTTTACTCCAAGACCAATGAGCAGATGATTCTCAACGCTCGTGATAATTTGATTTGCAATTTCATCGAAGGTGGTGCTGAAACTATCATTGTGGATGATACTAACTTTGAAGAAAAGCATTTTGATAATATTAAAGGCCTGACTGACTCATTCAATAATCTTGGCAGACACAACATCACTGTTGAATACAAAGACTTCCTGGATGTACCTCTTGAAGATTGTTTGCATCGCGATTCTTTGAGACCTAAACCTGTTGGTGAAAAGGTCATCAAGAGTATGCATCAACGTTATATTCTACCAACTATCAAAGAAGGTCCTGTTGTGAATAAGAAAGGCAATGCAATTATTGTAGATATTGATGGAACTTTGGCACATCGCTGTGACCGTCAATGGTTTGATTACTCCAAAGTCGATCAAGATGAATTAGATGTTACTGTGGATGGCATTGTAAGAGCATATGCTAAGATGGGTTACATCATTCTCATTGTGTCTGGTCGTGAAGCTACAGATGAATGTTACCACAGAACTAATACTTGGCTCAAGAAGCACAATATTCCTTACTACGATTTGATGATGCGCAAACAAGGTGACTTCCGTCGTGACTCCATTGTCAAGAAAGAAATCTATGACAACGACATCAAAGGCAAATTCGATGTTGAATTCGTTCTAGACGATAGGCAACAGGTTGTAGATATGTGGCGTGAAATCGGTCTCAAGTGCTTGCAAGTAGCGCCAGGAAACTTCTAATCATAAACACTGTGGATATTAATCTCGACGAATTATTTGCTGTTGAATTTCAAGAAGCAAGTAAGCCTAAGCGCAAGTCTGGTGAGTTCAAGCTCATTGAACCTGCTAATGCAAATCTTTATTGACTGCATCTCACAATTCGATTTTGGCGCATGCGCTGCTGCTTTAACCAAAGACAAATTTCATTGTTGGAGAATGAAAACAACTGAATTTAAAGTAGGAGACGTTGTTGAAGACTCTTGGTATGCGGATGCAGGAACAGGAGTCATCAAAGAGATTTTAAAGACACGCATGAAAATTTATTTTGAGCGTGCGACTTTTGGATTGAATTATCATTGTCCACTCTTTCGCAATGCATCAGATGATGGATTGTTAACATACGACAAAGCACACTACCAATTTTTAAGAAAGGTATAATATGGCAAAAACAATTTGGAGTGATTATTACATGGGGCCAGTAGCCTATGATGGTAAATTAATTTGTCCATTTTGTTCAGAGACTGAAGGTGTATATGGGTCGTGGTATACACCTAAAAAACTTATAAAGCCTCTAGTTGCAATTGTTGCTGCTCCTCTTGCAAAGGTTTTGCCTAAAAAGCCAGCAGTAGGTAACTTTACCAAAATTAGTATTCCAATGATCCGGAGAACATTTCCAGAATTATTGGCTACAGAAATTGTTGGGGTGCAGCATATGTCAGGCCCTGTTGGTCTTGCATTTGCAATGAACTACGTTTACGAAGATAAGAAGATACCTTGGTGGAAGAAATTATTTAAACGCACAGATAAGCTGTTGCATGTTAAGAAACACTAGCTATATTAAGTCATGTCTAAAAGACTTATACTCAAACTAAACGCAAGCTTCTTTCCTATCGCTACTAGCTCATGGAGTGATGTTATCACCGGTATTTTTTCCGGTGCCGTACATCCTCTAGATATCTGGTATGCTCAGAATGAGGATGGTAGCTTTGATGAATCCGTTGTAGAAACATTCACTGTTGTCAAAACCTGGAAAGAATGGGCTTCTCTGCCTATTCGTAAAATGGATGACTATGTGCATACTACATCAGGACCTGTGCGTCTGCCTAGCGTTGTTATTGCTTCTCGTTATAACAAGGTCAAGTATAAGACTGTTCAATTTCCTACCAAGCAGAACATCTTCAAAAGAGACAAATACACTTGCGGTTATACAGGCCGTAAGCTGCAGAAACATGAGTTGAGTGTAGACCACATTATGCCAGTGAGTCGTGGTGGTCCTAATACTTGGGAAAATCTAATCACCTGCGCCAAAGAAGTCAATACTTTCAAAGATAATCGCACTCCACAGGAATGTGGTTTGAAGTTGCTTTGGAAGCCAGAGAAGCCAGCAAATGGCTTTGAAAGCCTTGTATTTGACAACATGAGAGATGACTGGGCAATGTTCCTTGCTTCTTCGAAATGAGTAATAGATTATATAGTAACAAAAATATGAATAAACCTTTTTGGTATAAAACACCTCACAGCCTAGAGTGGAATCCGCACGATGACACTGTAGGCTGGGGAGCTTGGAAAAAAGAAACAAAAAAGAATTACCCAATTCAATACTTCTTTCGTGAAGACTTTACTAGATTCTTCCGCATCAGGTGGATTAGACTTAAAGAGCTTAAATACAGAATTCAATGTTTCTTCTTCCCCAAGCATCCAGAGATTCGTAAAGCGATTCCTCGTACCTGGACAGATATCAGCAATCTCGTTGTTGATCTCAACTTCGCTATGATTCTCAGCTTCAAGAAAGAGGCTGATGAATCATGGGTTGATTGGAATGGTACAGAAGAGCATCGTAAGTTTAAAAATTGGCTCGATGCTGCTGCTGACTGGATCCAAAAAACTCGTCCAGAATTGGAGAAGCAAAGAGATAATTCTTATCCGCCTCATCCGCTTCCTGCAGAGCTTAAAGGAAAGTCGTATGACGAGCTTTACGGCGAAGTTAATCGAGTAGAAAAGCTCATTAACGATACAGATACAACGATCATTAAGCAGATGATTGAATACAGAGATTACATGTGGACCTGATTATGACCGAAAAACAAAAATGCGATTGTGAGTGGTGCAAAATTTATTCACCACTATGTGAAAAAATTCTTTTCTTGCTACAAGATAACGAGCAAGAAATAGCATCATTTAAAAGAATGATTGATAATCTAATGGCTGCAGAAACTGATGCAGTTTATTGGAAAGAAAAATTCTTTGGTACATGGCCTTCTGATGGCATCAAAGAGATCGAGCATCATATCAACATCTTGCGAATGAGGATAGACGAATTGCGTTCGGAGAAAGACTACGCAAACAGCTTGCAAGATGCAGTGGAATAAAGTATATTAACACAATGAATAACAAAGTAGAATTAATTGGCTTTTATGGTAATGACGAAATCCATGCCTGCTCTGCATGGACAAGCACCAGCAGAGACATTACAGAGGAAAAGCGCGAACGTATTCCTAAACTATTAAAAATGCTTGCAGATGCAGGCCATCATACACCTTTTGAAAAGAGCAGTTTGCATTTCCTTATAGATACTGACATAGCCTCCCATATTCATCTCATAAAACATCGGGTTGGTGTATCTGTCAATGGTGAAAGTGCTCGATACAAAGAATTGAAAGAAGATAAGTTTTACATTCCTGATGATTGGAAAGACATTAAAACAAATTCACTGCACGGTGCCGCGGAACTTATGACATGGGATAAGTTGCTAGAATTTTATACAGAGCTTGGTAACACATATTATCATGCTTGCCTCAAAGATCTTGAACCTCTTCTCGGGCGAAAGCGTGCAAAAGAATCTGCTCGTTTTTTCAAGACATACAACAGTCAGATTCAAGCTGACGTGATGTTCAACTGGCGTAGCTTTCATCACTTCCTAGAACTTCGCAATAAACCAGACGCTCAAAAAGAAATTCGAGACATTGCTGCAACCATGCTTGATCTTGTTAAGAACATCGAAGGCAATCCATTTAAACATACAATCGAGGCATTCGGGCATTAATATGGAACCATCAGAATCAAAAAGTGAAATTATTTCTAATTGGGTCCCTGTAATAGAAATTCTATCAGATACAGATCGAGGGCTTATAGCAGCAAGATTCATAAACACGTTCGAGGCTAATCCGCACTCAATGAGTGGTGTATTAGTAACTCTATTGGATAGATTCATCGATGCCATACCAGAACAACGCCAGTCTGAAGTAGAAGAACGTATCGTTGAATTGTTTAATGCCGCGCGCAAGGAAAGATTCAAATACATTAACGTAGAAAAATATGACGGTTAATCATTATACAGATTTTGCCAATGCAGAAAAATATGCCAAAGATTATGATGCCATCATATCTCTTGGTCATTATATGTATGAGCAATATCGTGAAGGCAAAAAGTACCTATATCTTAACTTTGAAGATGAAACATTTGGCTCCATCGCAACTAATCCCAAAGATGCAAAATACGCCCCGAATGAAGGACATATACATCAACTCATTAATTTTGTTCGTAATCTTGCTCCTACTGAACGTTTGCTGGTTCATTGCTTTGCAGGATATTCGCGCAGCCCTGCCGCAGTAATCATTGCAAAATGCGAGCGTGATGGAAAAACTATTCATGATGCTAAACAAGAGTTGTATGATGCTAGAATTCCTGATAAGCTAGTGCCATGTCCAAATGACATTATGCTGCACAATTATCTAATGATCAAATAATATGGCAAGTTACACTATTCAACGACATACATGTGACAATTGCGGATTAATTTTTGACGAAAGCAAGGAATCAGTTTTTATTCCTAGTGGCGGTCCTAAGAATTGGAGCAAGTGGGATAAAGTTATTAATCCTGTAAAACAGGCTGGAACACCTTCTTATTTTTATAGCACAAACCATTCGTTTGAATTCTGTAATTATGATTGTGCTATAAACTGGATGCAAAAAGAAAAAGAAAGACTCCTATGAAAATTGGACCAAGAGAATACACACCTCAAGAAACAACTATCATTGAAGTATACAAGAGCCATATTCTAAAACTTCAAGAAGAAATTGATGAACATTGGAAAATGCTTATTGAACAATTGAATGTTCCTGATAAAATTCCAAATCCAGAAACAGATCATCTTTGGGATTATGTCATGAATGATTTCATTTGATTATTTTAAATCATGCAGTATATTTGTCTATGGATAAAATTATTTTAGTAGGAGACATTCATGGTGAGTTTGGTCGTTTACGCTACGACGTTACTCGCATGTATGAAAATGCATACATCATTCAAGTAGGAGATTTTGGTATGGGCTTTTATAAGCCCGGATACTATGAAATAGAACTTCGTACATTGCAGCAAGCTTTGGAACAAAAGAACTGTAAGCTTTTTGCTATCAGAGGTAATCACGATAATCCAGAATACTTCAAAGAAACTAACAATCCTTTTGGTTTTGATCGTATCACTCTGCTCAAGGATTATTCTGAATTGAATCTTCTTAGTAAAAATATTCTACTTGTCGGAGGTGCTGTAAGCATTGACCGCAAATGGCGTATTGAAAAGATGAAGAAGCTTCGTGAAAACGGTCGCGATTCTGTCTTGTGGTGGGAAGGTGAAGGTTTTGATCCTTCATTGGTATCTACTATTAGCAATAAATACGACATCGTAGTGACACATACAAGACCTTCAATTTGTGGTCCATTTAAAGGTTGTAATATTGGCGGGTTTCTTGAAGATGATCCTCCATTAAAAGAAGATCTTCTCACGGAAACAAGAGATGTGCAGAAGCTCTATGAAGTAACAAAACCAGTTAGCTGGTACTATGGTCACTTTCATGCCTCAGAAGTAGTGCACATTGAAGAAACAACATTCCGCTGCTTAAATATCCATGAACATTATGAACACAAATTACATCCATAAATACGGCATTTTTGTAGGCCGCAATCATGAAACCCTTAGTTTTGGCCACACGGGTATCGCCGATACTGATGCATCATCTAAAGATGGGTATTGGTTTCGCGCCGATGGTATAGATAAGGCTCTGCTTGTAAAGAAAACAGAAGTTTGGTTTGACGAAGAGGGTTATAGTGTAGGCCCTCCTAATTACAAATGACCTATGAATGAAGAAATGCTCAAAGACCAAATTACACAGCTACAAACTGATTTAAGCTTAGCACATAAGCGACTTCGGCTTATTGAAGCTGATTATAATGAATTAATTCATATTTGCTTGGGTATTTACTATGCGCGTATTGGAATGGATGAAAACAGAGTTATAGAAGGTCTTAATAAGATCGACGCATTCTTCCGTGAAGAGAATATGAACTAGTTGCAAACGCAGCTCTGAGAGAATATAATAGTAATATGAAGACATTAATCACAAGCATTATCGCCGCTGTAGCTCTTGCTAGCTGCACATCTGTAAAAGAACAAACCAACGCAGCTCTTGATCAAGTTAAGACGGGAGCATCTGTTGGTTTTACAACTGAGAGAGTTGAAAAGGGTTACCAGGTAAGTGGTCATGCATCCACTAACGTTTTCGGTGTTGAACCATATGGTTCGTTCACTGCGGGCGTTCGTTATGCTCCCCGCCGTCCTGTTGAGCAAGTAGCGCCAGTTGTTGTAGAAGCTGCAAAATAATATGACAGAGAAGGAATTTGTAATTTGGCTCCACGGTTTCTTAGAAATTAGTGGAGCCACTTCTCTTGATGAGAAGCAGCTTCAGGTGATCAAAGATCATCTTAATACTTTCTTTACCAAGGTTACTCCAAACCGAGACAAAAAGAAAGACGAAGAGCCGTGGTCTAAACAAATGGAAGAGCTAAAAAAGTTAGCAGAGGAGTGGAAAGAAAAAATCCACAGCCAGTATATCCACCCTTTAACTGGCCTACTATTCCACAATATCCAAATCCACCATGGCACCTGATGTGATTTATTGTAGCAAAGATACTACCGCTGATTTTCAGGAGAATCCATCAAAAACTTATTGCTAAAATATAAAACCTACTATATAATGTAGTATGAGTTTTGAACAAAAGTTAATGGATAAATATCCAGATCTCTTTTACAAGAAAGAGGATGGAAGTCTTGATTGTCCTTGTGGTGCATGGGTACCTCAAGGATGGGAGTCTATTGTAGATGAGTTGTGTGGTGCAATTACCAATTATATTCAACACACGTATCGAAGCGAACGAGAAATCGTAAGCGAAAAGTATTACTTGTGGCACGGCATTGGCAAACTTCTTGATTGGAGCCACAAGCGGTTTCTCAAGCTGTTCCCGAAATACAACAAATGGGAATACAACAAACCGTTCTTTTCTTTTGTCGAGAAGTTTCGCCAACGATCCTACAAATGCGTCAAGTATAACAGAGTCTATCCACCAGCGGTCAAGATTGATCAAATTAAAGAGAAGTTTGGAGGTCTTCGATTCTACTACTCTGGTGGTGATAAAGAAGTAGCTGGCATGGTTCGTTTCGCTGAATATCTTGTTGAGCAAACATGTGAAGTGAGTGGCGAAAAAGGCGAGCTCTGCAGACGTGGAAGTTGGTATAAAACTCTCTCCAAAAACACTCGCAACACAGACCCTTATAAAGAATACAAACCTGTAAAATAATATGATTCCAGTTAAAGGTAAAAAATACATGCTCAACTGCCAAGGTCCATATGACTATAACAGATATGCAGGGGAAGGTATTTGTACAGGCCAAACAGACATTATAGATGAAGAAACAATCTATGGTTTCAAAATTCCTGGTACAACTGAAATTTGTTATTTTCTTGATAAAGAAATCATTGCAGAATTTACTGATGACAATCAAGTCAGGCCCTTGATTTGTGATCCAAAAAATTATCCAGAAGATGATGAATCTCCATACTGCGAAAAATGCGATAGTTGTGGTGAGACAGGTTGCTGCCCTCCCATCAATTGTGAAGCAGTCAAATGCAAGTATGGAGAAATTAATTTAAAGGATTATCAATGCTTCCAAGATCAGTGGGAAGTGATGCACAACGCTTTAACAGAACTTTGGGAATTTGATCAAAATATTATCGCTAGGAATGCTTTAAATGCAGTTGACAAATTGTGGGATAAACTCTATAGTAAAGAACAGGCATGAAATACTCTGAAACAGTCACAGTCGAACGCAATTACTATTTCGATATAAGCGGTGAAAAAGTTCCAAATGAGGAAGACATGCTTGCATTTCTCCTAGATGAAGGCATCTTGTTTTCTGGCAATGATTATGGAGATGGCACTGTAAATCTTTACATCAACATCAACGATTATTTTGCACCTGCTGCTGATGCTGAAAGCTTACCCCATAAAGACATTCCGAAACTATTTGAAATGTATAGGGAAAATGGTTATAATGGTATCTGTCAATATGTAGCTGACAAGAGAGGCATTCTTAACAAACACTGGAGAGAAAAATGAAAACACCAATTTACAAAACGCCCAAAACAATTGCAGAAGCTTTTCGCTTTCAAAATAACAGCGTTAATGAAATTTTGCGTAATCTAACCAATGAGCTTGAAGCTCTTAAACAGATTGTTGCGCGTGGCAGTGATGCATTGTCAGAATATGAAAGTGTGTTAAAAAATGTGGCTAAGTATGGAGAAGGTGGTTTGAAAGATGATGCTAAATG
>JACCDG010210168.1_pt1 | contig 10398 bp, 14 predicted proteins | sample 7442471 | NCBI WGS metagenome assembly JACCDG01 (sample SAMN15323444, study PRJNA562643) | freshwater metagenome | isolation source: river surface water | place: USA:Blue River Watershed | collected 2017-08-17 | reverse complement strand
GGGAGAAGCCAGCCCGGCGCGCCGCGCGAGGTCGACCAGCCAGCCGATCGGCGCGGCCGGCATCACGCCACCGCCCGGGCCGGCAGCGTGAAGCCGAGCAGCAGGATGAGCGCGCCGTCGTCCCCGGGGTCGTAGCTGCCCTGGATCTCCACGTCCGTGCCCTCCTCCGGGCCGAGCGGCTCGACGCGCGCGCCGGTGGACTCGATGAGCGCGCGCAGCCGCCGGCACTCCATGACGAGTTGGTCGGGCGCAGCGACGATCGCGACGTTGGGGCGAGCGATCGCGCAGCCCGCGTCGCCGGCGCGGAACTTCGTGTACCCGTCGCCGCTGTCGATGGTGTCGAAGCCGTTGGCGCGTAGCCAGAGCACCGTCTCGGCGATGCCCGGGTCGAGCTCGGCGACCTCCGCGGCGGTGAGCGGCTCGATCCGGCTCACTTCGCCACCAGCGCGCGGACGGCCGCGTCCTTGGCCTCGAGCAGCTTCCGCAGCGCGACGGTGCGCTCCGGGTTGCGGGGCAGGTCGCGCACGATGCCGGCGGCGAGCGCGGCGAACGGCGCCGACACGGCCTGCAGGTGCGGCGGGAGGTGCGAGAAGGAGAAGAACTGGGCGACGTGATCGCCGCTGGCGGCCAGGATCGTGGCCACGTCGCCCTCGACGGGCTCGTTGCCGGCGTTGCAGTCGCAGCCGCGGTGGTTGTGGCCGGTGTCGTGGCCGGGCGGCAGCGTGCAGCGGTCGCCGTGGGGGCAGGTGGAGCAGCAGCGGAGGTCGACGATCTTCATGGTGTCCTCGGGATGGAGGTCGCGGTCAGGGGTTGGCGGCCTCGCCGGCCAGCTCGAGGCAGCGCCGCACGCGCTCGTCGCTCACCAGCAGCCGGGCCAGCACCGCGCCGGCGAGCGAGGCATCGGCCGAGGTCCAGCACGCGTCACCGGAGGACATCGGCGATCCCGTCGGTGTGAGGCACCGGGGGAGCTGGCGCAGCCGGGCCAGCGTCTCCGAGCCCACCGGCGGCCCCAGCGCCACCCGGCAGTCCACCGGGCGCGCTGGTGGATCGATCGCCAGCGGCGGCGGGCTGGGCGGGCACGGCGACAGCGTCGGCCGCGGCCCGCAGTTGATCGACGCCGTGAGCAGCGGGATCAGGGTCAGGCAGCGCAGCAGCGACACGGGCGGCCTCCTCGTAGGCGGTGACGACGCGCTGGAGCTTGGCGAGCGCGGCGCGGTGGGTCGCGAGGTCGGCCTCGGCGAGCTGGAGCCTGGCCGCGAGGTCGCCGCGGGCGACGCGCTCGGCGGCTGCCTGGTCGGCGCGGACGAGCGCCGCGCGCGCGAGCCAGGCGATCAGGGCGACGATCGCCAGGATGCCGGTGCCCGCGGCGATGAGCCCGGCGATCACGCGTCGGCCTCGCGCGCGGTGACCACCCAGAGCCCGTCGGCGAGCACGCGCTCCGACGTCGGCGACCCGGGCTCGTGCACCACCTGGCAGGCGTGGCGCTGCACGGTGTCGGTCATCGAGCTCGGCGGCGCCCACGACAGGGTCATCACCACGTCGCCGTCGGTGACGACGGCCGTGACCGTGGCCGCCAGCGACTCCTCGAGCGCATCCACGACCAGGTGGACGTCGGCCTGCGCCAGCGACTCGGCCGCGGCCTCGGCGTCCGCGTAGCCGAGCGTAGCGAGCTGCTCGGCGGCCAGCGTGACCGTCAGGATCTCCGGGTAGGTCTCGTCGACCTGGCGCGAGAAGGTCCAGCGGGCGGCGGTCATGCTCCTCCGAGCTTCGGTGAGCGACCTCCGGAGACGCGCAAACCGGCCGCTGCGCCGCCGCTCACCGCAGGGCTGGAGCTGGCCGGCGACCCAAGCACGAGCCGCGACGGCAGCGGCAGGCGCAGCCATTCCCTAGCCGACGTCTGGAAGGCCGTCGCCTGGAACGCGCCGAACTGGAACGCGCCGGCCACCGGCTACCCCAGCGCCCACACGCGGAGCCAGGAGCCGGCCGCGGCGGTGACCTCGGTGGCGCCGTCCGCCGACGCCAGGGTCACCGCCAGCGCGCCCTCGGCGTAGACCCCGGTGACGAACGTCGCGCGCACCGTCACCGGCCACGAGCCGTCGTCGAGCAGCGACGCCACGGCGGCGACCGGCGCGCCGAGGTTGCCGATGGTGCGGCCGGCGTCGGTGACGATCTCGGCGACGCCGTCGAGGCATCCATCCGGCCAGGCGATCCCGACGTGGACGTCCACCGCGGGATCCGCGCTGCGCACGAGGATCGCCCCCTCGATCACGTAGGTGACCGATGGGCCGGCGGGCGCGACGAGCTCGGTGGCCTGCGGGGTCGGGCTCGTCGTGGTGAACGACTCGTTCAGGAGAACGGTGGCAACGGGCGGGCTGATGAAGTTGGCGGCCATGGTGGGGTCCTGGTCAGTTGTCGGTGTCGATCACAACGCGCATGATCGCGAGGTCGACGGCGAGCGCGGTGGTGCCGTTGTTGCGCCACAGGTGCAGCGACAGCATCTGCGACGACGCCGGCAGGTCAGTCGAGATCGTGCCGCTGGCCTCGTGGCCCGTGTTGAGGCGGGTCACCCGGTAGCCCACCGTCGAAGCGTTGGGTGCGGCGTAGAGCACGAGGCGATACACGTCGGTGTTCTGTGTGTCCGCCGGGAAGTTGGCTCCGAGGTCGATCTTGGTCGCGGTGCCGGCCCCATCGTTGTGGATGATGCTCAGGGTTGCTTCCCCGGCGTCGCATCCGATTCCGATCGTGTTCAGGAGCGACGACGGCTGGACGGTGACGATGTTGCCAACAGTCGAGTAGAGGCCGACGAACATGCGCGCGTTGGCCACCGGCGCGGCGTCGCCAATGCCGAAGATGGCCGAGAAGGTGAACCCGCCGGCGCCGGCGGCGTCGCCGCGACCGAAGTAGGCCGAGGTTGAGCGCAACTCCGCCGACGCGCCGGTAGTGCTCGCGGACACCATGGACATGCGGCGGCACCACGAGAAGAAGGAGCCGGCGGAGACGGCGCGCGCCGTTGTGGTTCCGTTGGTCGTGATCAGCAGGCCGGCGGTGGTTGGTGAAATGCTGTTGTTGTTGGCGACGAGCGAGCTCGTCATGCCCGTGCCGAGGTGCTGCGCCAGCGCCTGCGGTGCGCCGTCTGCCGAGCGGAAGCCGGGCACGACTCGGCCCGCGAGGCTCAGGCCGTGGACGTTGACGCGGCTCGCGTCGGGCGCGGCGGGCGTGCTGGCCGGCGCGAGCAGGTTGCCCGCGCCGTCGCCGGCCGCGTACGAGCCGGCGGGCTGGTAGGTGCCGGCGTGGCCGTGATCGCCGGCCGCCGCCTGGGTCGCGCCGGTACCCAGCGTGCGCATGCTGGCGGTGGCGGCCAGGCCGTCCTTGTTGCCGGCGGCGATCTCCGCGTCGGTGATGCCCGACAGCCGCGCGAGAGGCAGCGTCCCGCTGCTCAGGTCGGCCGCGCTGCCGCTGGTGGCGATCGCAGCCAGGCCGGTGATCGACTCCACCGCGTGACCGTGCGAGGCCGCAGCGTAACGGGCGTCGGCGTCCGCGCGCGTCGGGACGCTGGTGTCGGCCGCGACGCCGAGCGCGCGCGTCGCGGCGGTGCCGGCGCCCGTGCGCTCAACGAGGCCCGTCGAGGCCAGCTCCGCGATCGCGGTGAGGTCGGCGTCGACAGGCTGCTTCCCGGCCAGGTCGGCAACGAGCCCCGCGACCTTCGCCTGCGCGATCGCGCCGTCAGGGATGACGTGCTCGGCGTTCCAGTCGCTCGGCTGCACGAGCGACGAGTCGCCGGCGTCGGCGACCGCGCTGACCTTCGCGTGGGTGATGCCTGCCACGGGATCCTCTAGCCGGCGCTCTTGGCGCCCTTCGGCGGGTTGAAGGCGTCGATCACGGCGAACAGGCCGAAGCCGGCGGCGACGATCACCGCGGTCCAGGCCCCGACGCCGGCGAGCTTGTCGACGAGCGCGGCCAGGACGACGACCAGCGAGCCGACGACGGCGATCGACTTCGCGCGCCAGCCGGCCGCGGGCTCCTCGCCCGGCCCCGGCTCCATCCGGCGCGTGTACGCCTTGCCGGCCATGATCAGCGCCAGCAGGATCGGGATCCACGCGGTCCCGTTCTTCCGCGCCCGGTCGAGCTCGGAGAGCGCGGCGGCCGGCTCCTTGATCGGGTCGGGCAGGCTGGCCGGGTCGAGCTTCGCGGGCGCGCCGGCGTCGATCGTCAGGCCCGCGTCGAGGGCCGGGCCCGCGTCGAGCGGACCGTGGCTCACCGGCCCGGCGTCGATCGGCGCCGCGTCGCCGTAGGCGTCGTGGATCCGGACGACGGTCTCGAAGGTCGCGATGGCCAGTGCCGCGGCGAGCGCGCACAGGGCCAGGGTGATCAGCGGGTGCCGGGTGAGCTGACCGAAGGGAACACGGATCGTCATGGGGTCCTCTGGCGCAGAAAGATGTTGAGCAGGCTGTCGGAGGTCTTCTCGAGGTGCTCGAGTCGGGTCTCGGTGCGCGCGGTCGCCGCCGCTGCGGCCGAGCGGGCGTCGTCGCGGAGCTGCAGGTAGCCGTAGATCGCAGTGGCCGCTGCCACGACGAAGCCGAGCAGCTTGGCCAGGGCCCACTTCTTGGCCGTGGCCAGCGCGCGCGTGATCGCGCGCTCCTCGATGCGCTCCTGGGGCGTGCCGAGGTCGGCGCGGACGGCGGCGATCGCGGCAGTCACCTCGGCGTGCTGCGCTTCGACGCGCTGCTCGAGGCGCCCGAACCGGCCGTTGCGGTCGTCCACGCCGGTCAGGTTGAGCCGGTGGAGGTTCGTTTCCTTGGCGTGGGTCTCGAGCTGGGCCAGCCGAAGGCGGAAGCCGGGCGGCAGCGCGTCGCGGATCACGCCCTGGACCTCGCGCGCGGTCACGCGGGCAGCGACCTGGGCGATCGCGCGCTCGCGGTCGGTGAGGGTCAGCTCGCGGTCGATCTCCTCGACGGCGTCATCGACGCGCGACGCGACGCCCCGGCGAATCTCGCCGGTCTCGTCGTAGGTGTCGTCGAGGGTCGTGGTCACGGCAGCGGTCAGATCTGGACGACGGCGTAGAACGGCCGCGACGCCGGGTGAGCCTGGAAGGCGTGGTACGGCGGGACCGAGAGGTGGAGGAACGTCGACGGCCGCTGCTGGTAGCCGTTCATCACGCCGACCAGCCCGGCCTCGAGCGGGTCGAGCCACCACGAGCCGTCGAGCACGGGCGGCATCGCGCCGGCGCCGCCGACCGCGCTGGTGACCATCACCAGCCAGAGGTCCTCCGGCTGGCCCGGCGCGTACTCGCGCTCGATCGCGATCTCCGAGTGGACCCTGGCGCCCGGCTGCGCGCTCGCCAGCTCCTGGGCCACGTCCAGCGCGCCGATCGGCCGCAGGACCGACGTGTCCAGTAGCGGCGTGCCGGCGTAGAGCGCCAGCTCGCCCCACTCCACTTGGGCGGCCTGCCGGATCCCCCAGAGCACCTTCACCGTGGTGCCGACCGGCAAGCCGCCGGGCATGTGGCCCATGTGCATCGCGATCGCCGTCTTGGAGACGAGCGGCACCTGCCCGGCGCCGGGCGTGAAGTAGCCGGGGGAGGTGAAGGTCTGCGGCATGCGTCGACGGTGCTCTGTGTCCTCGTGCGCGCGCACTGACCGTCCGCTACGGCCAGTCGTAGGTGACGCGGATCGACCCGATGCGCAGGTTCGCGGCGCTGCCGTCGAACCAGGCCCAGAAGACCTCTCCCGCGCCGACGACGGTGTCGGTCAGGTCGACCGTGGTGTCGGCCCAGCTCGCCGCCGGGTTGGTGACGCTGGTGGCGCTCGCGGTGATGTCCGAGACCGCGCCGGCCGCGGTCATCTTGTAGACCTTGATCGAGGTGAAGTCGGCGGCGCCGTCGCCGTACCGCGCGAACACCAGGCTCTTGAGCCGCTGGCCCTCGACGACCGGGATCGGGACCGCGCACTGGCCGGCGATCGTCGAGACCAGGTAGCCGAGCTCGCCGAAGGTCGCGCCCGACGCGTACGACCACGCCGCACCCAGGACGGCCGAGTACGGGTGCAGGTTCATCACCAGATCGCCGTGCTTGTACCTCTTGCCGGCGGCGAGGGTCAGGTGGCCGTCGAGCGTGTGGTCGCCGGACAGCGCGCCGTCCTTGAGGTACGCGAGCCACTCCTCGATCGTCTTGAACAGCCACTGCAGGTATCGGGCGGGCGGCTTCTCGCCGGCCACCCAGCCGATGGCCTTCTTCGCGGTGGTGGGCTCGAGCGAGGTGCCCGCGCCCCATCCGGTCGTGCTGCTGGGCTTGGCGGCCATGGTCTACTCCAGGACGTCCGCGAGCACGCCGCCGTCACCGGTGGCGCCCGCGAAGGCGGTGGCCGCGAACTCGTCGTCCGTCGCGGCGAAGGTGACCACTCCCACCGTCGGGGCATGGTCGATGAAGAGGTACTCGGACGCGGCGATCGCCAGGTGGAAGTGCGCGGTCGTCGTCGTGCCGCCCTTGAACGTGAAGACGATGGCGGTCGGGTCCGTCTCGTCGAGCGTGCCGCTGTTCGGCGCCCCGGCGTCCTCGACGAACGCTAGCGTGTAGAGCCCGTTGTGCTCGGCGCCGAAGGCGCGGTAGCCGATCGTGCCGTCGTAACCGCTGCCGGCCGCCAGCAGCGGCGTCAGGTCCAGCGTCGGCGGCGAGCCGGCCAGGCCCAGGCGCTCGGCGTCGCTCGTCGCGTCCGTGGCGCCGGCGAACGGGACGTTCGAGAACGACGACGATCCGTCCTGGAGCGTCCCGCCGCTGACGGAGGCCGAGAAGGTCAGGTACGCCGACTGGCCCGCGGTGATGGCGGCCTCGAAGTCGGCGATCGTAGTCACGTTGTCCTTGAAGTGGAAGACGAAGTCCGGGAAGCCCGCGGCCCACTCGCCGTCGTCGGGTGCGCCGGCATCGGCGACGACCGACAGCGTCGCCTGGTCGTTCGACGCCTCGCCGTACGCGCTCAGCACCACGGTGGTGCTGAAATCGCCGCCGGTGAGGTCGAAGAGCGCGATGTAGGGCGACGATCCGACGCCGGCCGCGAGCCGGAACGTGTCGGCGTCGGGCTCGGTGCTGGACTCGAGGCGCGTCCGCACGCCGCCGCTCACGGAGGCCTGGGCCGCGTCGGCGAGGGCGCGTGCGGTAGCCGCCGGCGTGCCCACGGTGCCGCCGATCACCAGCGTCAGGCCCGCGGGAGGCTCGGGGCTCACGGCGATCGTGTAGCCGTCATCGACGAGGAGCAGCCGGGCCAGTCGGTTGAGGTCCTCGACCAGGCCGAGCGAGCGCAGCACCGCGATCCGGCCCTTGATGCGCAGCCGGTAGGCGTCGTCGTCCATCCCGGCCCGCGGCTGACCGACGAAGGCCCCGGCCCGGTCGAGCATCGCGTCGGTGGCGTCGTCGAGGTGGAGTTGTGCCACCACCGCAACGATCGCGTCGTCGGCCTCCTGGATCTCCTCGGCGATCGCGGTGACCAGCTCCTGCCACCGCTGCTTCTGCAGGTACGCCGGCAGCTTCGCCAGCGCGAGCTCGACGTGGTCGACCGCGGCCAGGTTCCGCGACACGCTACGGGGTCCCGTTCGAGGTGTTGACGGTGATCCGGGTGGTGTCGAACACCGCGAGCTGGCGCAGCGAGACCGCGATCGTCGTCGACACCGTCGGCGGGTCGACGTTGTTCGAGATCAACACCGAGGTCACGTCGAGGACGCCGGCCACGCCGAACGCCTGAGCCGAGATGCCGCTGGCGACCACGTTCTTGCCGGACTTCTGGCTGTTGCCCCAGGTCGCGATCGCCTCCTTGACCTGCGCGTCGCCGTCGGACGGGTAGCTGTCGGGGTCGTCGTCGTCGTGCGCGACCTTGACCAGCGTGACGATCACGTAGATGGGCAGCTCGGTGGGCCGGCTGAACTCGATCGCGTGGTCGGTGCCCTCGCTGTCGGTCCACGTGCCGTTGGTGTTGCCGTACGTGGCGATGCCCGCAGCCGCGCACTCGCTGCCGATCGTGTCGATGATGAGCTGATCGGTCCCGCCGCGGACCAGGCACTCGATCGCGTGCGGCGGCACGCCGTCGCCGTCGGTCGTGTCGGTGACGTTCTGGAAGACGTTGACCGCGGTCACGTCCTCGAGCCGCAGCAGGGTCTGCCGGATCGCGTCCTTGGTCGTCGCGGCCGGGCGGAAGAGGTCTTCCTCGCCGGCGATCCGCGCCTCGGCGTCGGTGGCCTCGTCCGTGCCGAGCGTGGCGTCGAGGAAGTTCCACGCGGCCGTCCAGCCGGTGATCGGCGTCTCGATCACCGACAGGTCGTAGGCGGTGCCCACGACCGGCCCGTCGTCGACCGAGACCGCGCTCGCCTCGACGGCGGCATCGCCCTCGCCGAGCAGCTCCCACTGGGACGTCGTGTTGGTCAGGTCGCCGGCGTCGCGCAGGTTGGCCGGGTCGTCGTTTGGGCCGTCGCCGAGCCCACCGCCGCCGCCGTTGACCCGGCGGTAGACGTTGCCGGCGTCGGTGACCAGGTCGCCGGTCTCGTAGAGGTCGCCGCTGGCCCAGGCCGGCACCGCCGCCAGCGTGGCCGCGCTGGGCAGACGCCAGAGCGTCTCCGTGCTCGCGGCCGACACGCGGCTCTCCGCCGCGACCTCCGTGGCGTCGTCGCCGACGAGCAGCAGCGTGACGCTCGATGGCGCGGCCTCCTCGCGCAGCGTGCCCGTCAGCGCCAGCGCGGCGTCCAGGCCCACGCCGGTCGCGGTGTCGCGCGAGAGCTGGCTGTAGAGGTCCAGCGCGGCGGCCCAGACCAGGCCGAGCTCGGACGCGACGATCGACACGAGCTGGCCGTCCGGCGAGCCGTCGGTCAGGTCGTACGACGCGCCCCACTTCGCCTTGAGCTTCTCGACAAGCGACGCGCGCACGTCCTCCGAGGTCTTGGCGCTGAAGCCCGTCGGCAGCAGTCCGAACTCGTCGGCCATCGGCTCAGACCTCCTCGACCACGACGGGCGTGTCGCCGAACTGGGTGCGGGCCTGCCACGAGACCGTCAGCCGGCGGGTCGTCGCGTTGAACGCGACCTCGAGCCGCAGGAGCTTGCCGAAGCCCGGGGTCTCGCTGATCGCCGCGGTGTAGGCGGCGCGGGCCTTGGCCTCGTCGTACGGCTGGCCCAGGATGGCGTCGATCGAGCGGACGTGGTCGTTCTCGACGTACGGCATGCCCCTCGTCCGGTCGCGGAACCACGAGCCCCGGGTCATCCGCAGGCGCGCGTTGACGCCGGCGACGAAGCCGTCGACGCCCGCCAGGAACTGCGAGCGGCCGGCGGAGATGTCGAGGTCGCCGTCGGCGGTGAGCTTGCGGGCGACGTTGTCGGTGGAGGCGAGCGGCATCGTGGCCGTGCCACGATCCGGCGGCCCGGGCGTGGCCCGCAGTTACCGGCCGGCCCTGGCCAGTTGCCACCTCCTGCCGGGGCTGCACACCCGGTCAGCCTTGCCCGGCCCGGGCCCGGGTCTACCATGGTCGACCATGCGCTCCGCCCTCGCTCTCCTGGTCGCCCTCTCGAACTCGGCCTGCGGCACGGTGCCCAGCGACGACAGCGTCGGGCCCGACAGCGCGCCGCACCTGGCCCAGACGATCGACGTCCTGCCCCTGTGCCAGACGTACACGTGGGAGGCGAAGGTCGGGCAGGTGGTGCGGCAGCGGGTCACGAACCGGGTGGCGATGATCGACGGCATCGAGCCGGACGCGTCGTTCTCCGTGGAGGCCTGCTACTCGTCGCCGCCCGTGGTGACGTACCCGTGCCCGGCCGGAACGGCCTGCGTCGGATCTCAGTGGCCGGCCCTCCCGGGGCCGCATTGCGGACGGTCGCTCGGAGGCGGACTCTTCGAGGCCGGCAGGCTGATGATCCAGTGCGGCTACGTCATCCAGGACTTCGACGCTTCGGGGGCGGAGACGTCGCACCGCGAGTCGGCCAGCTACACGAGCCTGCGCGTGACGATCTACTAGGTCCCGGCCGGCGGCGCCGGCACCAGCACGCGCGGCGAGCCCTCGGGGTCGTCTGACGCGAAGCCGACCACCGGATCGAGCGTCCCGTCGTCGACGGGACCGGCAGTGGGTCCGCCTCCGGCCCCCGGTGGGGCGATGTGGATGTGGCTGTTGAACTTCTCGACGAGGTCGTTGTACTTCTCGGTCAGCGCGGCCAGCTCGCTGTTGATGGCCACGATCTCGTCGGCGCTGGGGCTCACCAGCTTGAGCGGCAGTTCGGTGCCCTTGTACGAGCCCACGTGTAGCACCGTCGCGTCGAGCGGCGCGGTCGTCGGCGCCTTGGCGCGCCCGGCCCAGGACTGGCCGCCGATGAGGGCGACGCAGTCGGAGAGCGTGTTCTGCCGGAAGTTCTCCGGGGCCGCCTCGACGCCGCTCACG
>JACCDG011526972.1_pt1 | contig 10399 bp, 14 predicted proteins | sample 7442471 | NCBI WGS metagenome assembly JACCDG01 (sample SAMN15323444, study PRJNA562643) | freshwater metagenome | isolation source: river surface water | place: USA:Blue River Watershed | collected 2017-08-17 | reverse complement strand
GAACTATGGCACAAAGCCAAGGCTTGGCTTGAGAAACGAGACTGCAAGATTCCGAACAATGAGGATTTCATTGCTGAACTGGCGACTGTGAGATATACCTTTACTTCTAATGGCAAGATCAAGATTGAGTCTAAGGATGATATTCGCAGACGGGGATTAAAGTCTCCTGACATGGCTGATGCTTTTGTGTTGACATTTGCTTCTGATGCGGCTACTGTGTCTTGGGGGTCGAACATTTCTTGGGGTAAACCGATTAAAAGGTTGATCCGAGGACTTGTGTGATTGCCGTTGCCTTTATGAGCCACCTAATACGTGGCTCTTTTTTTCTTTAACACAATATGGTACTATTATGCAACCTATTTGGAGACTTCTATGAAAATGGATATGGCTGCTGAAAAAATTGGCAAGGTAATGGGCGAATACAAGCGAGGCAAGCTCAAGTCTTCCTCTGGTGACAAGGTTAAATCCCGTGACCAAGCAGTTGCTATCGCAATGAGCGAGGCTCGTAGTATGCCAAAGCGTGGCGGTCGTACTGCAACCAATCGGAGCAAAAAATGAAGGCTGGACTTTATGCCAACATCAATGCCAAACAAGAACGTATTAAGGCTGGCTCTAAAGAAAAGATGCGAAAGCCTGGTACTAAAGGCGCTCCTACTGCTAAAGACTTTAAGCAAGCGGCTAAGACTGCTAAAAAGAAATGATTAAGCGTGGATCTGAGGAATTCTCTGGCTACAACAAGCCAAAGAAAACTCCTAACCACCCAAAGAAAAGCCATGCTGTATTGGCTAAAGTTGGTGACGAAGTGAAGCTGATTCGCTTTGGTCAACAAGGTGTTTCTGGTAGTCCTGATGGATCTAAAAGAAATGAAGCATTTAAAGCCCGTCATGCTCAGAATATTGCCAAAGGCAAGATGAGTGCTGCTTTTTGGGCTAATAAAGTAAAGTGGTAAATATGAAATGCCCTATTGCTACCTATGACATCAAGGCCAACTTGAAGGCTCGTAATTGGGCTTTTAAAAATGTTGGCTATGGTCCTGCTAATCCAGAGGAAGAAAACGAAGACTACTGGAATGCCAGAGCAGAAGAATGGCAAACTCCTGTTGAAGAAGCCAAAGGTATGCGATGCGGCAACTGCGCTGCTTTCATCCAGACTCCAGAGATGATGGACTGCATCTTAAAAGGCATTGATGAAGAGACTGATGGCTATGCCAAAGATGTCCAAGGTGCGGCTAATCTTGGGTACTGCGAACTGTTTGACTTCAAATGTGCGGGCGCTCGTACTTGTTCCGCATGGTTATCTGGTGGCCCTATCACCAAGAAAATGACCAAGAATCAGCAGAATATGTTGATGATGGCTAAAACAGAATACGAGATGGAAGACGAGGAAGAATAATGAAACAAGATAACCCAATGTTGATGGCTGAAACCATGCAAGGCGAAATGCAAGGTGAGGAGGTAATGTCAGAAGAGAAGCTTCAAGGCGTTATTTCTGCTGAAATTAATGATGCTATTTCTTTCATTGATGATGACATTGGTGGGAATCGTGCATTAGCCACAGAATACTACTATGGACAGCCATTTGGTGATGAAGAAGATGGTCGTTCACAAGTGGTATCAATGGATGTGCGTGATACTGTTCAAGGCATTTTGCCTAGCTTGATGCGTATCTTCTTTGGCCCAGAGCGTGTGGTTGAATTTGCCCCACAAGGACCAGAAGATATTGCTACTGCTGAACAGGCTACAGACTATGTAGACTTTATTTTCAAGCGTGATAACCCAGGCTTTAAGATTCTTCACTCAGCATTTAAAGATGCTTTGGTACGCAAATGTGGCATTGTGAAGTACTGGTGGGATGAATCTGTAGAAATTCGTGCAGAGTCATTCTCTATGCTCGATGAGCAGACAATGATGTTCTTGACGCAAGACCCAGATATTGAAATCTCTGCGGTGCGTGAGTATCCAGTCCCTGGCATGGCAGAACAGAATGCCGCTCAAAACATTATGACTCCACCACCCATGATGTACGATGTGGAGATCAAGCGCAGAATTAAATCTGGCAAAGTAAAGATTGAGGCTTTGCCACCTGAAGAGTTCTTGATTGACCGCAGAGCAAAGTCTATTGAAGATGCCACCTTTGTTGGTCATCGCACCATGAAGACTGTCTCTGATCTGGTCGCTATGGGTTATGACTATGATGAGATGGTTGAAGTTGCTGGTAATGGCAATGACTTTGACAACAATCAAGAATACCAAGCTCGTAATCCCTTTGCAGTAATTTCTACTGCCGACAATGGTGATCCATCTAGCAAGAGTGTTTTATACATTGAGGGCTACTTAAAGGTAGACTTTGATGGTGATGGTATTGCTGAGATGCGTAGGATTTGCACAGTTGGTACTGGCAACAAAGTAGTCCGCAACGAGATTGTTGATGACCGCCAATTTGCTGACTTCTGCCCAGATCCAGAGCCACATACTTTCTTTGGTATGTGTCCTGCCGATGTTGTTATGGATATTCAGCGTATCAAGTCAAATGTTCAACGTGGTATTTTGGACTCCTTGGCTCAATCTATCCACCCTCGTACAGCTATTGTTGAGGGTCAAGCCAACATGGAAGATGTGTTGAATACAGAGGTTGGTGCTGTTATTCGCATGAGAGCGCCAGGCATGGTTCAGCCATTCACTACTCCATTTGTTGGTCAAGCCGCATTCCCAATGCTTGACTACTTGGATGACATTAAACAGACCCGTACAGGCATTTCTAAAGCCGCTTCTGGCTTGGATGCAGACGCATTGCAAAGCACTACAAAAGCCGCAGTATCTGCGACTGTCAATGCCGCACATCAGCACATTGAGATGATTGCTCGTATCTTTGCTGAGACAGGTTTGCGTAAGCTATTTACTGGCATCTTGAAACTCGTCATTGAGAATCAAGATAAAGCACGAATGATTCGTTTGCGTAATACCTTTGTGCCAATTGATCCTCGTTCTTGGGATGCCAATATGGATGTAGTAGTTAATGTTGGTGTTGGCGATGGCACTATTGAAGACAGAATTAATATTCTGAATCAAGTAGCTATGCGTCAGGAAATGTTGATTAAAGAAACTGGTGTTAATAATCCTGTTGTATCTTTACCACAGTATACAAATACATTGACAAAGCTTTTGCAGTTGGCAGGTATTAAAGATTCGCAGAATTACTTTAATCAATTGCCAAACGATTGGCAAGCTCCAGAGCCACCTGCTCCAAAGCCAACTCCAGAGGAGATGCTGGCTCAAGTACAGGTTCAATCTATTCAGGCTGATATTCAAAAGAAAGCTGCAGAATTGCAGTTAGATCGTGAAAAAACCATGTTGATGGATGATCGTGAACGAGATCGCATTGAACAAGATGGTATTTTGCGTAGATATGAGCTAGAATTGAAATATGGTGTACAAATTCAAAGTGCGGAAATTAATGCCGCAATGAATAAAGACCGAGAAATAATTCGTCAACAAGCTGCAATGAGTCAAGTGCCTCAACAGCCCCAACCAATGATGTGATATGGATGAATTGGAAATTAACCTCGCAAGAGGTGACAGAGCTAAGTTACTCCTTGAGGATGAACTCTTAAATGAGTTAATCAAGAAAATTGAGGATGACTGTTACAGAGAGATTAGGAACTCTTCCATGATGGAAGGTCCAGTACGTGAACAAGCGTATATGCTCTTAAAGACAGTTGATCTTTTGAGAACTAAGTTACGCTCTGTTATTGATACAGGTAAGATGGCTGAAGTCGTTCTTACTCGCCAGCGTGGTCGCCCACCAAAGGCAAAATGATTGTTAAACTAAGAGGTAAATATGTCCGATAACGCACAAGCAGTCGGTTCGATTACAGTAAATCAAGCAGCGCAAAGCTTTGCATCTATGCTAGACAGCCAAGAGGGTGTTGACACTAGTGCAGAGGCGCTACCAGAGGAGGAGCAATCCGAATCTGAGTCTGAGGAAATGGAATCTGCGGAGCCGCAAGACGAAGCAGAGGAAACTTCTGAGGAAGTAGAAAGCGAAGAAGAGGAAGTTGAAGAAGAAGCTCCTAAGGATGAGAAGTTTGTTGTCAAAGTTGATGGCAAAGAAATCGAAGTCCCAAAGGATGAACTTATCCGAGGCTACCAACGCGAAGCTGACTACACACGGAAAACGCAGAAACTTGCAGAAGAGCGCAAATTAGTCGAGTCTGAGTTTCAGCAAGTACGTGGTGAGCGTGAACAATACGCTCAGATATTAGGACAATTACAGCAGAAACTGCAGGAGTTTGAGCCTCCAGAGCCTGATTGGAATCGTTTAGAAGTTGAAGACCCAACTGAATATGCCCGTCAATGGACATCACATCAGCGTAGGCAACAACAGAAATACGCAGTACAAGCAGAGCAAGAGAGACTCAATCAAATGCGTCAAGCTGAACTGCAAAAGCAGATGCAACAAACGATGGCTCAAGAAGTTGCTAGTTTGAAGGAGAAAATTCCCGAGTGGAGTTCTCCTGAGAAGGCCAAAGAGGAAGGCAAAGCTTTATTGGAGTATGGTCAAAAATTGGGCTTTTCTGAACAGGAATTAAGCACGATTACAGATTCGCGGGCATTACTTGCGCTTCACAAAGCGTGGAAATATGACCAGATGATGAGTAAGCGTCCTGAGTTCCAAGCAAAGATCAAAAAAGCACCCAAGATGGTCACTCCTGGTTCGGCAGGTAGCGTAGGTTCTAAGTCTGGTGAATTAAATAACGCAAAAAAGCGTCTTGCACAAACTGGAAGCGTCAGAGATGCCGCATCCCTTTTCGAGAAATTTATTTAAGGAAATATCATGGCTGCAGTAACCAATACATACACACGATACGATGCTAAAGGCATTCGTGAGGACCTTTCGAACGTCATTTATCAAATCTCTCCAGAAGAGACTCCATTCCTTTCAAATGTTGGTCGTGAGAACGTCTCCAACACTTTTTTTGAGTGGCAAACAGATGACCTCGCTTCTGCCGTTACAACTAACGCTCAGATCGAAGGCGATGACATCACTTCTTTCACGGCCGCAGTACCTACAGTTCGTTTGGGCAACTACACCCAGATCAGCCGTAAAGATGTAGTTATCTCTGGCACTTTGGAATCTGTTGACAAGGCAGGAAGACGCTCAGAATTGAGCTATCAAATGGCCAAAAAATCTGCAGAGCTAAAGCGTGACATGGAGACAACCTGCTTGGCAAACCAAGGTGCTGCCGCAGGTGACACATCTACCGCTCGTAAAACTGGCGCTTTGTTGGCTTTCTTGAAGACCAACACAAACGAAGGCACTGGTGGTGGCGATCCTTCTTACACAACAATCCCAACTGATGACCGCACAGACGCTACTGCTGGCGACTTGCGTTCTTTCAGCGAAGCATTGTTGAAGGATGTTATCCAGAAGGTCTGGACACAAGGCGGCAACCCATCTGTCGTTATGGCTGGTCCTGTTAACAAGCAGAACTTGTCTAAAATGGCTGGTATCGCTTCACAGCGTTTCAACGCTACTGGTGCAAAGCCTTCTACCATCATCGCGGCAGCAGATATTTACGTTTCCGACTTCGGCAATGTGAGCATTGTTCCCAACCGCTTCCAGCGTGAGCGTGATGTGTTTGTGCTTGATCCAGAATACGCAAGCGTTGCTTACCTCCGTCCTTTCCAGACAGTTGAATTGGCGAAGACAGGCGATGCCGAGAAGCGTATGCTGTTGGTTGAGTGGGGCTTGAAGATCAAGAACGAAAAGGCTCATGGCGCTGTCTATGACCTGAACTCAACAATTCAGAGCTAATCTGAAATCTAAGGGGTGGGCTAATAACCCACCCTTTTTTTATATGACTACAAAATTATTTGATTTTGATCCCATAATGGGAACTAAGAAACTTTGGCATTACGATGCTGAAAAAGATCAAGCGACCATTGAGACAGTCATTGATGCTACACAAGTAGTAGCAGACAATAAAGAAAGATTTAATTCTTTTGATGAACGAGCAAGTTGGAAAGGCGATATGCACCATGTTGCTTCAATTCCAATGGCTTTGTACTATCAAATGAAAGCTGAAGGAAAACTTGATGACCAAGCTTACATGAAGCGTTGGCTCAATGATCCTGACAATCGTGCATTCCGCACACGACCTGGAGAAGTTTAATGGATAGTAAGACCATTGGAGTTTTGATTCCAACACGGGACTTTGTTAATTCTGGATTTTCTTATGACCTTGCCAGATTGGTTGGGTTTACAGTAGGCAATACTAACCACAAGGTAGTTTTGTATACAAGTTCTGGCACATTGTTGTCAGCACAACGACAGGATTTAGCTAAATCTGCTATTGAGGCAGGTTGCACACACACATTATGGTTGGACAGCGATATGCGCTTTCCAAAGGACACCATAGTCCGATTATTGAAGCATGATATTGGCATTGTTTGTGCTAATTATGCTAAACGTAGATTCCCTACTGAGCCTATTGCGGTACGAAAAAATACCGAAGGAGAGGATGCAAAAACTATTCAGAGGGTATATACTGAAGACCATTCAACTGGATTAGTTGATGTAGATTACTGCGGCATGGGTGTAATGCTCGTAAAAGCCGAGGTCTACAAGACAATGGAATATCCTTGGTTTGCTATCCCTTGGGTTCCAAATGCACAAGACTACATGGGCGAAGATGTTTGGTTTTGTCGCAGAGCTGCTGAGAACGGCACTAAAACCTATATTGACCAAGACCTTTCAAAAGAGGTTCATCATATTGGTTCATTTGAATTCAAACATGAGCATACATTGATGTGCAGGGATGTAGAAAATGGCACTTGATACTTATAGTGGGTTGAAAACTACAATAGCGGATTATCTAAACCGAGATGATCTTACGTCTGCCATTCCTTCATTTATCACTTTAGCTGAAGCAAAGTTTAATCGTAAATTACGAGTAAGACAGATGGTAAAAAGGGCTACTGCTACTATAGATACGCAGTATTTTGCTTTCCCATCTGATTTCTTACAAGCAAAAGAATTTCAACTGAACACCAGTCCAATTACTTACCTACAGTATGTAACGCAGAATCAAGGAGATTATGGTTCTCAAAATAACTATATTGCTCCTGGTAAACCTCAGTTTTATACAATTGTTGGCACTCAAATTCAAGTGATTCCAACTCCTGATGCTGCTTATACAGGTGAATTCACTTATTATGGTAAGATTACTGCGCTGAGTGATGCAAACACAAGCAACTGGCTTCTGGCCTATGCCCCAGACTTGTACTTATATGGTTCCTTATTAGAGGCAACACCATATTTAAAAGATGATGAACGTCTTGCCGTTTGGAGTACGTTATATACGAATTCCATTGGCGACATTGAGGTGGCAGATCAAAGGGCGTCTGTTTCTTCAACTCCAATTGTTCGCGCCCGATCTTTGGGGTGATATATGGCAGGTTCTTTTTCAGATTATTTGGAAGACAAGCTTTTAAAGCACGTTTTCACCAATACAGCATATACATCTCCTACAACTATTTATGTTGGCCTTTTTACAGTTGCACCATCTGATACTGGTGGTGGTACTGAAGTTAGTGGTGGAAGTTATGCTCGTAAATCAGCATCATTTACTGTAAGTGGCACAACTACATTAGCAACAAATTCGGCATCAATAGAGTTTGATGCAGCTAGTGCTTCTTGGGGTACTATTGTCGCAGTTGCTTTATTTGATGCAATAACAAGTGGCAATATGTTGGCGTGGGCAGATTTAACATCAAGCAAAACAATTGATACAGGCGATGTTTTGCGTATTCCTTCTGGCGATCTAGATATTACATTGACATAATCATGGCACTAGTTTTAGCTGATCGTGTAAAAGAAACTACAACGACATCTGGAACAAGTGATTTTGTTCTGGGTGGCGCTGTTACTGGTTTCCAGACGTTTTCTGCATCTGTAGGAAACAATAATACAACCTATTATGCAATTGCAAACAATTCAGATTGGGAAGTAGGTCTTGGGACACTTTCTAGTGACGGATTAACACTAGCTAGAACTACTGTACTGCAATCAAGCAATTCTGATAACAAAGTATCATTTGCTTCTGGTTCAAAAGAAATATTTGTCACTTATGCGGCAGATAAAGCTGTATTTGAGGATGCTTCTGGCAACGTCACATTACCTGCAAATCTAACAGTTACTGGTGGAACAACTACTGATTCTGTTCAACTTGAATTGACTGCTGGTGTTACACCTGCTGTTGGTCAGGTTGCATGGGATTCAGATCAGGGAACTGCAGTATTAGGTTTATTGGGTGGAAATGTAATTTCAAGATTGGGTCAAAGTTTAGTTGCTTATGTAACTAATGCTGAGTCAACAACAATCACAAAGGGCCAAGCAGTTTATCTGTTCTCCGCCCAAGGTGATCGCGCTACTGTTAAGCTTGCCTACAATACTGGAGATGCAACATCCGCTAAAACATTGGGGATTGTTGCTGAAGACATCACAGCCAATGGTACGGGTTTTGTTGTTTGCCAAGGCGTTGTTTATGGGTTGAACACGGCTGCATATACGGCTGGTGATACTTTATATTTAGGGTCAACAGCTGGAACATTGACAAGCACAAAGCCATATGCTCCCAACCATTTGGTATACATTGGTGTTGTTGAAAAAGCCAACTCAGGCGCTGGTCAATTATATGTAAGAGTACAAAATGGATACGAGTTAGATGAGATACATAACGTATCTGCTCAGTCTCCCTCTAATGGACAGACCATTGTTTGGAATAGTTCTACAAGTCTTTGGGAAAAGAACACAGTTTCTCTGACTGCGGGAGTTAATGGTACTTTGCCTATCGCTAATGGCGGTACAGGCATAACATCTACTCCTAGTAATGGACAGTTATTAATTGGCAACGGGACTGGCTATACAGCATCTACCTTAACTGCAGGAACTAACATTACTATTACCAATAGTTCTGGAGGAATAACAATTGCTTCTTCAGGCGGTGGTAGCACGATTGTTTTCCCATTTTATAAAGCAGATGGTACATCAGATACTATTGCTCTAGTAAGTAACTCTTATTTGCCTTTCTTTAATAGTTCTGGCACAGCGAAGAACATCGCACTAATCACTTGAGGTAATTTATGGCTGTCGTTAATCTTGTCAAATCAATATATACCAGTACAGATGTTACTTCTTTGGGTGAATTAGCCTCTGGAGATACAGTAAATTTACCTACTGGTTCTCAGCTTAATTCTGCTGATCTTGTTAGCACTTCTGCGACTCAGACGCTAACTAATAAGACTCTGACAAACCCAACAGTTACCAACTATACAGAGACTGCTTATACTGCCAACACAAGCACAGCAATCACAGTATCTTTGGCTAACGGAACAGTACAGATTTTGACTTTGACAGGCAATGCAACAATCACTATGCCTACTGCCGCAGCAGGAAAGTCATTCATCATTATCTTGCGTCAAGATGGTACTGGTTCTCGATCTGTTACTTGGTCAACAGTAAACTGGGCAGGAGCTACTGCACCTACTGTTACTGGTACTGCAAGCAAACAAGATATCTTTTCATTCTTTAGTGATGGAACATCTTGGTATGGTGCGACATTAGGCCAAAACTACACGCAATAATATGTTTGCATCATCAAAATCAGGCGCTGTAGCCGACCCAACTGATAACAAGTTCAACTATGTAACTATGCTCTTGCATGGTAATGGGACTAATGGCGCTCAGAACAATACATTTGTAGACTCATCTACTAATAACTTTACGATTACACGCAATGGCAATACTACTCAAGGAACATTTAGTCCTTATGGTAGTAATTGGTCAAACTATTTTGATGGTACTGGTGATTATTTGACTGTTCCAAACAGTACGGCTTTTGATTTATCAACATCAAATTTCACAATTGAGGGGTTCTTTTATCCTACTGTTGGATCATCGTTTCAATCAATATTTGCGTATGCATCAAATGCTGGTGCATCAGTTTCTGACTACGCATTTCAATTATTGATTAACAGTTCAAATGGTGTAAATTTCAGGGTTGTTGCTTCTGGAAGTTCGTCATTTACAACAATTTCAACATCCAACACAATAACTTTAAATTCATGGAACTATGTTTGTGTTACACGAACTGGAACAAGTGTTTCTGTTTATTTAAATGGAACAACAACAACTGGAACTATTGCATCAACAATTCGCAACAATGCAAGTTCAATTCTCACAATTGGTCGTGACCCAGATGGATCGTATGCAATTAACGGGTATTTATCAAATCTGCGTATTCTTAAGGGAACTGCTGTAACACCATCCACGCCAACAGCACCCTTAACAGCAATCACGAATACCTCATTGCTGACTTGCGCTGACAACAGATTCATTG
>JACCDG011865534.1_pt1 | contig 10401 bp, 9 predicted proteins | sample 7442471 | NCBI WGS metagenome assembly JACCDG01 (sample SAMN15323444, study PRJNA562643) | freshwater metagenome | isolation source: river surface water | place: USA:Blue River Watershed | collected 2017-08-17 | reverse complement strand
GTAGAGGTATTCATGTTAAAATCCATTACATACATTATATCGCATTTTTATGAAAAATAGGTAAGTTTTGTGTGAAAGGTTTTAAGTTAATTTTTTAGAAAAAAGATACCATGAGTATTACTTTTCAGCCTGATTTTCACCAAGCAGAGATCATGCCAGATCCACAAAAATTAGTTTGGATGGGAAACTTTGATTGCTACGAAAACAAACCTGAATTGAAAAGATTTCTCAGTGAAAAATTTAACATTAAAGAAGAAGATTTGGATTATGCTTTTTTTGATTTTGGTTATCAACCATATGAATTTTGGAGGTCTGGACTTATGGGATCATCTTTGAAATTAAAAGACAGTGCACCTTTTTACAAAAAGTATGTGGATGGGGAATGTTCATTTATTCTTGATGGAATTTTTCCGAATGCCATGGATGTAGAGGTGAATTTGTCAAATGATAGTGTAATGAATTTATTTATGTTGCTTGGCATTGATTTTGATTATGTGGGTTCAATTGACCCAATTGTTTTTTCTAAAAAGATTGAAATCAAATTGAATGACAGATTAACAGAATTCACAAGGCCATATTCAGAAAGTCAAGGAGAGGGAGCAAAAATGATTGATTTGGGACTTAGTCAACCACGATTAGAAAATCAATTACTTAGTTTGCAAAAATTGTGTGATTTTTGCATTGATAAAGGATGTAAAGTAGGCTGGGGCTAATCGGGCAATTTGCCCGATTATTCCTCACCTTTAGATGAAAATGGTTGAATAAACTTTGTTGGTTTTACGCAATCCCAAATTTCATCGTAGAATGGTTGACCATTCAGCATCTTGAACACAATGTGAGACACATCTTTATGATTTGTCATAAGATTGATAGCTTGATCCTTTCTGGTTTCCAAATCTTTCACTTCATCGAACGCCATGAGAGCCTTGGCTTTCACAATTTCAAAATCATTTTCTAAAGATTGTTTAGTTTCTTTTAGCCATGAATTGAATTCATCTGGAGTGATTTCAAGAATTTCATCAAAAGACTTTTTACCTTTCAAAAATTCCCACACACTTTTGTTGCTAACGCCAGTGACAATTTTGTGCAAATGACAATAGTCTGCAAACTTGATTTTGCATCGCCAATCGGGTTGCAAATCGTCTGATATGGCCCGGATAACAAAACCCTCTTCATTAGATGTGTTCATGGATTTCAGTTTTGTGTAGAGATCTCCGCTGAACAAACCATCGTTGAATTCATATGTTTGCACACAATTAAACCTTTCATCTCTAGGATGATCGTAGCCTAAAGCTGTGTCGATAATACCCAAATGAATCAAATCGTCATACTTGTAGTTTACAACAATTCGGTTGTCTGGAGAAATGTACTCAAAGAGATATGTTTTGAAATCATCAATCAAATCCTCGTCATATAACTCACGGAAAAGTTGCGCCCCTGCAATTGCTTGGTCAGAATAGAAACTACCTCTTGTAGAGTAAACCACCCTGTCCAAATACCTGAAAACAATTAACAAAGAACCATCCATCTTTTGAGTGATTTCAATTTTTTTGCCCTTAGGTAGCTCTGATTCATTATGTTCCTCGTAGTTGAAGAACTTAGGGAATGGACTAGCCCACACTTTACCATCATCATCTAAAACCAAACCTCTGCATCTACGAAGTATTGGATAATCTCCGAAAGCTTTTTCAAATTGTGTTTTAGGTGTGTAGTTGAACACAGAGAGAGGAAGCTCTTTGTGTCTCACTGAGCGAACATAGCCTTTTGATTCTAATTCTTTTAATTGTTCTAGCATGATGTTTGCTTTATGTCTCTATTTTCTGAAAAATAGGTAAGTTTTGTGTGAGGGTGTCAATCTTTTATTCCAGTACGATCATCATAGCCATGTTTCCACACTTTGATGTCTGGATAATCTTCATGAATTGGTTCTAGATTGTCCTTAATGTTCCAAGCAGCTACCGACACAGAATTGTTTTGAATTTTCTGTTTGATATTTTGCTTTAGAAATCCTTCATTTTCAATTAGTGTATTTTGAATTTCTTTAATGAACGGACTATCAATATCAGCAATTACTGAAAGTGTTTCTTCGTCAATCAATTTAAATTTTGCAGATTCTTCAAATTTATATTGTTTTTCATGTCTTGACACTTCATGCTCATTGGCATAAAGATCGTGTATATCTTTGAAATACTCTGCTACATATTTGGGATCATCAAAATTATCAAGATTGTTTTTGATATACTTTAATGTTTTGAAAGATAAGTCTCGATAAAAAGGCTCAGGAAAACCCCCATACCTAAACACAAAACAGACACCTGATTTAAGTTTACCCTCTCGATTACATCTTCCAGCGGATTGAATGATAGAAGGTAATGGTGCCAAAGCCCTAAATACTACAGGGAAATCAAGATCCACACCACATTCAATCAACTGTGTGGAAATCACCAAGCATTTTTCTTGATTTTTAAGCCTAGTGTTTATTTCTTTGATAACTTTTTTCCTATGTTTAGGGGTCATGTTGGTGGTAAGACAATAAGCATAATCAAGGTCTCTAAAGTTTTCAAAAATATCTGCACAATTTTGTTTTGTGTTAACCACACACAAAACTTGTTCATGCACCTCAAGCTTTTTGATTAAAACATCATAATCTAATTCTTCTCCATCATTAATCAAAGTGTATTTTACTCTTTTAAGATCTTTGAAAATTTCTTCATAATTATCACAAATTTCTTTTGCATCAGTTAATTTGATAAACTCGTAATCAAATGGTGTGGCAGTACAAAATAACACTGAACAATTATAATTTTCTACTAAATCTTTAAGTTTTTCAATCAAAGGTTTAAGCTTGTCGGTGGGTAGCATTTGTGGTTCGTCCAAAATGATTAAAGAATTGGTGTAATTGTGAAGTTTTCTTAGTTTATTTGGCTTATTACTAAAAAGTGTATCAAAGAATTGAACTGTGGTGGTCAAAATAAATTCACTATTCCAGTTTTCACTATTCAACTTACGCAAAAAATCAATCTTGCTATTGGAAGACTGTTCATCAACCATAATATTAGAATGATGTTCTAAAACATTTTCTTCACCAAAGATTTCTTTATAAATTGTAGACATTTGGTCGATGATTGATGTATATGGAATCACACTAATTAGTTTCTCAAGTTTTCTATGATCGATATGATTAATGGCAAAATTCAATGAAGCAAGAGTTTTACCTACACCTGTGGGAGCAGTTAATGTAAATAAACCTTTATCGCTGAATGCATGTTTTTTACAACTGTCGCTCACTTTTCTTCTGAGCAGATTTAATTTGCTGTTTGATTCAGGAAAACGTTTCAAGTAATTCGTGTAATCATCTAAAAATTCAGAATGAAATTTTTTGTCATCTCTGTATCTCGAAATAAAAGGTTTGTAAAAACTTTCCGTGTCTTTTCTATCAGCATCAATCAAACAAGAAAAAAGCATCCTTACATCTGTGGGAGACAATGAAAGTGGGTCTTTTTCAAACAATAAATTTTCTGTTTGTGATTCCAAAAAATCAATATCAACACGATTCAATTCTTGTTTAACATTATTGCAAAGTTTTTCGTGATTTTTTAATTCTGTGTGGTGACTAAAAATAATATTGCTCAAAAAAATATTGTTCTTAGTTTTTTTGAAAACATTTACCGCTCCATAAAAAGAATGACCCACTTTAATAGAAGGATTACCTTCATAAGAATTTTTCAAATATGTTTGCCACTCTGTAGTGTATTTACCAGCATCATGATAATAGCCGATAAACTTACCTAAATTTTCTTGATTGAATTTTAAAGCTAGTCTTCCGCATTCTTTTGCCACAGATTCTGTGTGATCGCCCAAATCATGCCATATGTCAGGCTCATTTTCTGTAGGTGAATGCGCGAATTTTTTTTGCATATTATTATCTACGTTTTGTGTAAGGAAAAAATGTAGGTTTTGTTTAGGTTTTGTGTAAGTTTTGTGTGCCTCGGTTTGTGAGGCACACATCAATCACCTCATGCGTGGGGGTTTTAACTCTTCCTCATTCGGATAAGGTACACGAAGGTATGACATAACTTAAACATGTGGCATATTTTAACACTCCCTCATTTGCATGAAGTACACATCCAACTCATCGAGAGTCATTTCACAAGTAACGTTTTAATACTCCCTCATTCGCATGAGGTACACAGCTCGCAAATTGTCTGCCTACCAGGTGCGCGAGTTTTAACACTCCCTCATTTGCATGAGGTACACATCTAATTTCTTCGCTCATTGCTTCCCTCGCTTGTTTAAACACTCCCTCTTTTGCATGAGGTACACAGCTACAGATTATGTGAACCAACGTGATTTAGGTTTTAACACTCCCTCATTTGCATGAGGTACACATCTTGTGTGAGATTGACATCTACCTGACCCTTGTTTTAACACTCCCTCATTTGCATGAGGTACACATCTTGCAAAAGCAAAAGCTGTGCTCGCGAGGTGTTTTAACACTCCCTCATTTGCATGAGGTACACATCCAAATCCTTTTTAAATTTTACGTCAGGACAGTTTTAACACTCCCTCATTTGCATGAGGTACACATCACATGATGTGTTAATCACATCTCCACAAAAGTTTTAACACTCCCTCATTTGCATGAGGTACACATCCTGCCTGGTTCATTTGAATCTAAGATTTTTTTTGAAAAAGGCAGGAAATTCATTTTGATTAATTGATTTTTTTGATTTTTATCAAAAATTATACTCAAAAACTTCTACATCATCTGGGAGTGCATCCTTCATCACTTCCACTTGATAATCAAAATAACTTGTTGGAGCTTTTTCGGAGATGTTTCTAGCTGTTACTAGAGAAGCGAGTTTACCAGCTTGATAGTAACTTGACCCAAGATCTTGTGCAAATACAACAAGCTTTTGTGTGGTCATCACACCTCTGGACGCAGAAGCTGAAAGGTCAAACATCTGAGGAAAAGCTTCCCAAAACTTCAACAAATCATCTTCACTTACACCATTAATTGCTCCATAGTTTGGATCATACATACAAACTCCATGATACAAGCCATATTGAACTACGTGTTTAGGGGCAAAAGTACTTCTTTTTCCACTTTCATAATCCGAATCTGTGGTAGTTGCGCATCTGGTAATTTGCAATTCAATTGGATCAATTGGGTCATAGGAAAGATACTCGTTAAATTGAATACAGCCTTTCACTTGTCCAGCAAGATTTTTGCCTGTGTTAAGAACAGCACCGAACATTCTGACATCATAAAATGTTTTCTTAATTTGTTCTGAGGCGCTGGCATTATACTTATTTTCTTCAAGTTTAGCACCTATAGCTTTGAAGCTATCAGCAATTTTGTTGTTTAAAGCCATATCATTTTTGATAAAAATTTGGTAACCTTCTTCAGAGCCATGAAGAATGCTGACAGCATCACGGATTTTACGCTTGATGCTTACAGCAGTAAGCATACCATAATCATTAAGTGTTATTCGAGGCCTATTATCGGAATGTGGATCACCGTTAGGATTGCCCATCATTACGTCTACGAGATGAATCGCTGTATATTTGCGATTTGGATTTGAGATTTCTTTGAAGTTATTCATTTTATTCTTTATTTTTCAAATTACCATCAATTGATAATTTCGTTTTTATTGTTATCTGATTGTGATTTATTTTTTGACAAACGTTCTTCATAAAAACCTTTAGCCTTTAAAAGTTGTTCATCATCATTAAACTTTAAAGGTAATTCTAAATTGTTTATGAGCTCATTGTATTTGCCCTCAAAAAAGAATCCCAACCCTTTTTTATCTCGTTTAATCATGTCGATATACAATCTGATTTTATTGTCTAGTTCTTTAAAAGTTCTTTTTGGATTATTTCCTCTATAAAACTTTTGTGAAATTGAAGTGTTCACTTCAGTAAGTGCTTGAGATTGCAAATTATCAGCAAAGGCTAATATTTTTCCGTAATTGTATGCGTGATTTTTAATTTCCATATTTGAATATCCTAAACAGCAATTTATCAAAGCCATTTTTTCGTGTGAAAGAAATTTTCTTTTTTTAGTTTCAAAAGGCCCAGCAAAACTCAAGTTTTCTCTATTAATTTGCACTTTCAGATATTTACTGGTTTGTTTGCCAAAAAACATCATGTCAAACAAATCTTGTTTGATTTTTTTGTAATAACTCGATTTAGGGTCAATACATTTTGTAAGACTATAAATAGAAAAGAATTTGAATTTACCATGATGTGACTCAATACAGCTGAACCATTTTTCAAGATTATTTTTGATTTCTGATTCTTTGAAATGGTGCATTTTGTAAAAAGGCCTTGTCGTGCCAGTACTAATTTCTATCATAGAGCAATTTGCTTGCGAAATATTTTTCAAATTGTTTTTATTGTGTTTCCAATTAGATAAAAAAGTATTTATTTCTTCTGCAGAAATTGTGCTATCTACAAAAAATTTCAAAGGATTAAATTGTTGATTGATGTCTTCGTCTGTCCAAAAAATATACATTTTGTTTAAATCATTCAACTTTAAATTATGAGAAGGATTGCTCAATAAATACTCAATTGCGTTAGTAATTTTATGATCTGCATTTTGAGAAATGTAAGACGAGCCTAATTGTTCCAATCCGAAACTTTCTACAGAGCTAAAATTGTTTGAGTAAATAGATGAACCTGTTGATCTACAATTGGGTAATCCTTTTACTTTTTTTGCAGAAATAGAAATCAAGTGCTGATTGTGTTCTCCTGTGATTGAACACTGTCCAACTCTACACTCATCAGCGATGCCATTTTTCAACCAAGCTGAATAAAATCTAATTAATTCCTCGTCCTCATGCGGTTTTACATAATTTCCTTGATCTTTGATTCTAAACCCAAACCATCCTGACAAATCACTTTTTTCTTTACTTGAAAGTTTTTCATGCAGTTTGTTAGCTCCATCTTTTTCATAAAAAAGATTTATAGCATTAATGTAATTGTTAGAAACAATTTCTTGAATAAATTTATGATGATTAACGAATTCTAAATGTTTTTCAGTTATTTTTTTATCTTTTTGTAAAGTCTCAGCATCTATTCCAGCAACATATTCAAGGTTGTCGTGTAAAAAATTTGAGACAATATTGTTTGACCTTATTCTGTCTGATAATAAAAACTTTGACCCCAGTTCGTCTAAGTCAATAAATTCACCATTCAAATCAATAGTTATAAGATAATTTAATTTTTTGCTATTTGAAAAACCAAAAGGAACATTAAGCTGTTCCCCAAACTTATACAATTCATTTAAAAGCATATCTTTCCTCCAAAGGTGGTACGGTCATTACGCCATCTACTAGATTTGCTTTAAAAAACACTGGCTTCATGTCATCTCTAAGTTTTCTCTTGCCAGATTCTGGATAAACAAGATATTGAAGCATAACTCCTAAATCCTCAGAAGCAGGGATTGGTTTGTGTATTTCAGGGTTATATGGCTCAAAATCACATACAAACTCTTTTAATCCGAGAAATGGCTGCCTAAAGCACTTACCTTTTTGAACACGTCTGTTAAATGTATCTTCGTGCTTAATGCGATCTTCAAGCGTATGTGAACCTACCATCACTTGTTCGGCATGAATTACATACTTTTGATCAATAAGCCGCTCAGTGAATCTTTGAGTTCTTTGGTCTTGGATAGAAATAGGTTTAGAACTGAAATTCTTTATTTCATTTGTCATTACCAATTCAGATTTTACAGGAGTGAGAAGCTCTATATATTTAATCTGCCAAACAAATTCAGGCTTCCAATAAATACAAGATAAAACACCCACAGCTGCAGAAGGTGTGATTATTTTATAAGATGATCGCTCCACCTTGAGAGCTGGATGAGTAAAACATGCAAATTTTCCCCCTACTACAACGCTTAATTGCTTCATATACTACAATCTACGTTACCTTCCGAACAATTGTTGTAATATTTGTGTAATATTTTCTGGTTTAGCATTTTGAAGCATCACTAAGAAAGTTTTATCTATCATGTCCACTTTCTGATCCAAAAACAATACGAGCTTTTTGATATTCTCCACTTGGTCTTCCCCACACAAAACTACGATAGAGTTGGTGCGTGAATCTATTTGCACATTAAATTGTCCATTTCTATTCAAATTACTTAGAACATTTTGCACTGTCAACGCCACTTCAGAACACAAAGCATATTTCAAAGCAAACACATTTGTTTTCAAGGCTGGATTTCTATCTACATCAAGTTGAGCAAGAATCTCTTTCACTTGTTCATGCTTGGTATTTGTGGTGTTGATGATTAAGCTGTTTGAAAAACTATCAGCAGATGCTTTGAATACATCTGGAATTACAAAAGGATTTATTGAAGCGACAAAAAGATTATTCATCACATTCACCAAAGACATGGCAGAGGCATATTTTAATTGATAAGATTTAAGCACAGGAGTTTCAGGAAATTTGAAATCAGACAGTAAGGTTTTGGGTCTTGTGTCTGTAGGTTTAAGCACCACAAATTGCTCGATGACGTTTACATCAATTTTAGCAAGTTTCAAAGATGTGAACAATAATTGAAAAGCATCACCATGTTTCACTTTAGCATTACTAAAAATCGATAAATTAGTTTTTATTTTAGGATCTTTAATTATAGTGATTTTAGTTTCATTCATGAAATAATTTAAAACATCGTCTATGTAGGTGTTTGAGAATTTAACATACATAGTTTTATTTTTATCTAATGGTAAATCTTGCCCCACACAAAACTTACTAATCAAACACAAAACTAACAAAAAAAGAAATCGCACAATTACTTATACGATTTCTTTTCACACACTTACCTCTAAATCACACAAAACTAATCATTATGTTTAAGCAGGAACTTGTTAGAAATAGTTTTGAAAGAAATTCTTTCTTCACCATCAAATCTCCAAACTAAACCTTCTCGTTCTGTTTTAGAATTCAAAACAGAGCCACCTTCAGCCATAGCAAGCAATGATTCTACGGTGTCGTGTTCAGTGATAGTGTGGTTAGAATGAAATGGCACCCATGTCAATCCTAATCCTTCAGCAATCTCCTTAGCTTTGTCCACTTCCAAGTACTTACATGCTACTATGTCAAAAACATTGAACACATACAACCTAAGATTTGGAAGTGCATAAATGTTCTTTTGAATACCTGGCCCTACAAGCTCTCCTTGAATACAAAGATTATCTGGCAAGAGCTCGTCAAGTTTATTTTCTAAAGCCACTCTCCAGAAACTATTGTTTTCAGTTTGTTTTAGGTCGAGATTTCTTGAACACACACCAAACTCACCATCTTTTCTGTAAACAGTGCATGAGCTACCATCTAGTTTCTCATGAACATTGAAGGTAAGACCCACAAAGTTGTGCCAATATTTCTTCAAGTTTTGTACTCGCTCTTCATCTGTTTTGATAAGGAATGAGGGGAAACTACCCAAAGACATTCCTGCTAATTGAGCAGACACTGGGGCTTCCCATTTAGTAATGCCTAGTGTTTCGGTGACATTGCTACCAATTTCAAGATCTGCATCAGGCAGAACAGATGTGGGTAGAATTAAGCCTTGACTAATTTGTCCACGAAGCTTCACGGTGCGAAGTTTTTCACCTTTTACGCCCTGATATTCTCTAGGCTCATTCTTGGAGAGGAATGGAGCAAGAGTGTGTGGCACCCAAGAATCAATTTCTAAAAACACAATTTTATCTCCAGCTTTGAATTCATTTTTCTTAACCACTACCTTCCAGCCATTTACAGTGGCCACTTCAATAGCATCTGCATCTGGAATTGGGTTTATTTCATCAATTAATTGTAATGTTGCAAGTTGTCTCATATTCACTTATTATTACGCATTTTTGTGAAAAATAGGTAAGTTTTGTGTGAGTATTGTTTGGTTTTTATTTAGTTTTGTGTCCAAAAGTCCCGATTTAGTTTTGTGTGAATGTTTACACACACAAAACTGAGTATAAATAGTTAAGCATACGATGCGAGGAGTAACATGAAAAATATAATTACATTGATCACAATTTTGGTAATAGCCAGTAGTGCATTTGCACAAGACGCTGGGCCTCGAAAGCAAGGGCAAAGAAAAGACCCACCTGCACAAGGTGAAAGAGGGCAAAGGAGAAATCCGCTTGACATGGATGCAAAAATTCTTGATGATTTGAAGCTTAATGAAGATCAAAGAAAGAAAATCGGTGATCTAAAGAAAGCCACCGCAGACAAATTAAAGGATTTAAGAGACAAAGAAGACAGGGAAAAAATGAGAGAGGCAATGAAAGGTTTGATTGAAAAATATCAGGCTGATTTGAAGAAAATTCTCACAAAAGAACAAGCAGAAAAATACGATAAAGCAATCAAAGAACTAAGAAAGAAGAAATAAAAATGGGG
>JACCDG011563065.1_pt1 | contig 10402 bp, 10 predicted proteins | sample 7442471 | NCBI WGS metagenome assembly JACCDG01 (sample SAMN15323444, study PRJNA562643) | freshwater metagenome | isolation source: river surface water | place: USA:Blue River Watershed | collected 2017-08-17 | reverse complement strand
GTTTCTACTGACCAAGCCAATGGCAAGGACGAGAAAACAAAGGACGGCTTGTCGGAGCAGCAGCAAGGCAGGCTGCGAAGTTTCATTCGCTCACTGCCGACCGCCGCGAAGGATAGCGACGAACTTAACTGGGTGTATTGCCACCCGCGTATGATCGAACGCAGCGAATCGAATTCTGCGTTATCTCCGATTCATATCACACTTGCCGACATCAAGTCATCGCCGAACGGACCAGCGCCGTCGCAGCGAGCGATCCAGATGCTTCGCCACTGGTCGCAAAATCCCCGTAAATTCTTTGAACAACAGCTCGACATGCACAAGAAGAAATCGAGTGCTGCGAGCGAGGAGGAAGATCGAGAGGAATTGGAATTCCTGGATGATCTCTCGGAGGTCGACCGAATGATAAAGGAAGCGACCAAAAACACGAGAGTGAAGTCAGAACCAGAGTCGGCTTAAAGCCGAGACATGAAGTCAGTCGCCAGACAGTGTTAGAATTGTGGAAAGACGTTCCCAAGGATTACCTTGAGAACTTGCAATATCGCCGTGAATTGCGTGGTCACGCTCGCAAGGACAGTCGCTTGCGCGCGGCGATTCGCACGGCCTGTCGTGATGACATTCTTTATTGGTTCAACGCTTGGGCCTGGATCGAGGAGCCGCGACCCGAACTCGACGACGACGGCATAGAAAAAACGACGGTTCTGCCGTTCATTACCTGGCCGCATCAAGAGCCGGTCATCACGGCCACTTACGAAAAGCTCGGCTTCGAGGACGTTGGCTGGGAAAAGACCCGTGGCGAGGGTGCGAGCTGGATGGCGTGCCTATTCGCTTTGCACGACTGGCTGTTCATCAAGCGTGCTCATATCGGTCTCGTCTCCCGCAACATGGACTTCGCCGACACAGCGGACAACATGGACTCGCTGTTCGCCAAGGTCGATTGGTCGATGACCGTTCTGCCGACTTGGATGGTTGGTATCGAAGGCGAAGATTGGCGACGTAGCACGACCAAGCATACGCTCAGGAATCTCGTCAACGGCTCGACCATTGCCGCGTTCGCTGCCGTGGGTGACGTTGCTTCTGGTGGTCGTAAGCGCTGGTTCCTCATGGACGAACTGGCTAAGTTCCCCAAGCCACAAGACCAAGAGGCTATGGCCTCGACGCAGCCGGTTACGAAGTCGCGGTTGATCGTCTCGACTTACAAGGGTGCCTACGGTGCTTACTACGATGTGATGGCAACTCCGTCGAACATGCTGAAGTGCGTGCTCGACTGGCGGGACAATCCGACTCGTAATCGCGGTCTCTATCGCTTGGTGAACGGGAAGCCGATTGCCGTTGATCCGATCAACAATCCACTACTGCCTCAGTACGATCCGCCGACAAAAGAAATCTTCGACATGTTCACGACGCTCAAGCGGCGTGGCTTCAATCTCGAATCTCGCACGCGCAGTTGGTGGTACGACAACGAATGCCTTCGTCCCGGTGCGACTCCCGAGAATATCGCCGAGGAACTTGACCGCGACCCATCGGGATCGATGGCGAAATACTACAGCGAGAGTTTCCACGAGATCGTTAAGGGCACGGTTCGATTGCCGACGATGCGAGGCGCGTTCTTGTTTCGGCCAGAAAGCCTCGACGATTGCAGTTCGATTGGACTCAAGTTCGAGTTCGATAGATGCGACGACGGCGAGTTCTATCTGTGGTGCTCGCTCGACAACAACAAGCGACCGCCCAAGGGTAACTACGCTTTGGCGTGCGACGTTGCGGCGGGTGGTGGCGGCAAGTATTCATCTAACTCCGCACTCGAAGTCGTCAATCTTTCGACCGGCGAGCAAGTGCTGGAATTCGCCAGCAACACTATCGAACCTGGCCGATTCGCCGATCTTGCCATGGCCGTTGGCTATTGGTTCTGGACCGCGTTTCTTTCTTACGAAGACAACGGGCCCGGTGGTGCGTTCGGACGCCGCGTTGCTGAGCGACGGTATCCCGATGTGTACAAGAGAATTCCGTACTGGAAAGAATCACGCAACCAGATCGCGACTCCGCAGCCTGGCTGGAACACCAACTCCGGCAACAAGCAGATCATGTTTAGCGATCTCAACATGTCTGTGTTCGAGGGAACGCTGATCGTCCGCAGTCAGTTTCTCAAGGAAGAGTTCCATCAGTACATCAAAGACAAAGACAAAATCGTTCACTCTCACAACCCTGGCGGTGACGCCACTCACGGCGACCGTGTGATCGCCATGTGTGTCTGCAACCAAGCCGCCAAGCAACGTCCGCAGCCCAAGCCCGGTGACGAGAACGAGATCGACCCGTCCAATCCGCCAGACAATTGCATGGCCGGTCGAATGAAGGCATGGGAAGAACAAGAAGCCTGGGAACGCGACGAGTTTCGCGAGCGTGAACCCGGCGAACTTCTTGGTTTTTCACAATCAGTTCCGGGGCGAAGTCGGCTTGATTTGTACTAACAGACACTACGTTTTCAGGAGCTTTCCTATGTCGCGACTATTCAAGTATTCCGGTCGATTGTGGCAGGCTTTTGCCCACGGCCAGGACCAAGACGCTTTTTTAACTGTTGACGCAAGGCAAGTAATTGGCATCCTGTACTCTGTTGACAACCCCAGTTTTGAACTGATCGTCAAAGCAACCCGCATCCCCGAAGAATTGGCAAGGCCGCTGTTTGACCAGATTCGATTGAGTGACAATTTCGTTATTCGCTACGCGATCACCAACGGACTGTCGCTGGCCTCGATAGTGAACCTGCCGATTGAAGGGGCGAAGATCAAGTGCAAGAGATGCCGCAATTTACTGTCGGCAGTCTCTTGCTTGTCGTGCTCAATGAAGAACACGAACCAGATCACGACCGAACCAATTGTTTATGAATTCGATTTGCCACAAGACAAGAAACCGACTAATGCCATGCCCGGTTCACGGGAGAAGTTGGCCGTCATGCAAGAGCGAGCGAGGCGTGGCCTTTCGGTTTTTTGCGACAGGGACGGACGGCCTCACGATGAACTCAGCACATTAGCCATCAGGCCAGAAAGACGCACTCGCCATGGTCGCAGAAAACGCTTATCGCCGACCGGAACACTCTGAAGCCTACTACATGGCCCTGGACCTCCAACGCGAGGAACAGTTGTTCAAGGCTATCGAGTCGTCGTACAAGTCGCTCGCTCCATTCCGCGAACTGAATCGCAATCTGGTCAAGGACTACACGGGCCATAACTACGGCGGCGCGTCGGCAACGGGTCGGCCTAAGAAATACATCAACAAGATGTTTCAGGCGATCAACGGCCACATGATGCTGTTGGCCGCGAACCGCCCGCAGGTCATGGTGCAAACGGAGTTCATGCAGCTACGCGCGTTCGGCAGGCTCTACCAAACCGCACTCAACAACTTGCTGGCCGAGATCGAAGTCGAGACCACAATTCGCGACTGGGTATTGAGCACATTCTTTGGTGGCCTCGGCATTATCAAAGTCCATCTCAAAGACTCCGGCATGGTTCGCTACGAAGGCGACATTGCCGCTGACCCTGGCTGTCCGTTTGCATCCAACGTCTATCTCGACGATTGGGTTCACGACATGGGTGTTAAGCGGTACTCGCAAACCAAGTTTGCTTCCGACATGTACCGGATCACCTGGAGCCAGTTCGAGCAAGGCTTAGAGGACGGCCTTTACGAAGCCGAATACGCCGAAGGGCTCACGCCAAACACGAAGTTCACCGATACCGATCAGGATCGTGTCGACCAGTACAGTCGCGGCTACATGTCCGACCTGGACGAACTGGAGCCGATGATCGATCTTGCCGATGTCTGGTTGCCCAAGGAACGAGTCATCAAGACATACGCCGTGGAATCGCGTCGTGACTTCCGACTCAAGGGCCGAGCACTCTCGATCATGGAATGGGACGGGATCGAGATGGGTCCGTATCACCTGCTTGGCTTTGCTGATGTTCCCGAGAACATCATGCCGAGCAGCATTGCTGCTCACTGGGAAGCCCTCGACGAGTTCATCAACATCAGCTTCCGCAAGAAGTCGCGACAGACTAATCGCATGAAGGAAAATCTCTGTGCGAACTCGGCGGGAACTGATACCGCTCATCGATTGAAGAAAGCCAACGACGGCGAAGTATTAACCAACGTCAATCTTGAAAGCGTGCGAACATTCCGGCAAGGCGGTTCCGATCCGAACCTGGATGTCACGATCCAAAACTCGCTCGGACTCTTCAGCCAAGTTGCCAACAACCTCGACAGTATTCTTGGTGCTGGACCGCAAGCAGAAACACTTGGCCAAGAAGAGTTGATCCGCAGCGCCGGCAATCGCATCGCGTCTCAGATGCAGTACCGCGTTATCGAAGGAACAACGAAAGTTATTTCCAACCTTGGTTGCTTGTTGTGGAAAGACCAGTTCAAGGAGATCACGGCCAGTATCGATCTCGGCAACGGCATCGAACCGCAGCAAGATCACTGGAAGCCAGGCGACCGCGAAGGGAATTTTCAGCAGTACAATTTCAAGCTGAACATGTACTCGATGATGTATCGCTCGCCAGCACAGCAGTCGCAAACGGTCACGCAACTGTTGATGCAAGTTTACTTGCCAGCTTTGCAGCTTATGCAGCAGCAAGGAATCTCTATCGACTTTGCCGCGTTGACCAGCATGTTCTCGGAACTACTCTACTTGCCAGAACTCAAGAGCGTCATCGTGTCGCAAGGTATTCCGAACACCGATCAGTCGAGCCCATCGAGCGAAGTTATGGGCAAATCTCCGGTCACGAGTCGCAACTACACACGTAGGTCAGTTCCGTCCGGCCAGCCGAGCGGACAGGAACTCGTTTATCAGCAGCCGAGTTTGAATGGCGCAAACGGTAGCGGCCATGGCGGCTCTGGTTGGTCCGGCAATAACAACGGGTGGATGTAATGCTTTTTCAAAGAATCGATACCGGCGAAATCTTCCAAGCGAAGACACCAGCCACAATTGTTTTTGGTGAAGCAACAATCAACATCGATGGCAAGCCAGTAAAATGCCGGAAAGTTGGCGGCGATACGACCGGCCTGCCGCCGTCCCTCGTGAGCGATACGCTGGGTGTTCCCGAGCAGTCGGTTGCCAAGTATCAAGCCGAAGCCCTGGCCGCTGGTTTTTCTGGAGTTGAGTTCAAACCTGATCCGCTCGAACCAAAATTTTATCAGGCCCATTTCTCCGGTCCTGAAGAACGCCAGCGTTACGAAAAATTCTGCGGTCTTGTCAATAAAAGTGGCCAAAATGGCGGGCAAACTGCATTTGCTCCTGGCCATCTCGATCAAGCCAAGCGGCAAGTTGTTCGCCAGTACGGCGAGATGAATTAACGCCGTTTTTATTTTTTTTGTTGACAAGACTTTCGTGGTTCTTATTTTCGTGAGGTATGAGCAGACTTGAACCTAATCCAGATGCCGTGTCGCTGACCGACGAACAGCTCGCCCTTCTGAATGGCGAGACTCGCGACACTTCGGTCTATCCGCAAGCCGACTTGGCCGATGCTAATCTGGACGACGATCAGGGTACTGCGCCTTCAGTCGAATCAACCGAACCACAAGATGTCGAGGCTACCACCGATGGCGGGCAAGAGCTGCAAGACGGGAATGTCCAAGGGGAACAAGATGGGAAGCAAGTCGAGTCCGAAAGCTCCCAAGCAACCCAAGCCGATGCGTGGATCAGCCAAGAAATACTGAGTTACGCTAGCACGTATGGTTTGAACGAAGATGACCTTCGTGCTTTCGGTAGTCATGCCGAACTCGAAAGGGTTACTCGCTCGCTCGACAAGTACGCCAAGAAACTTTTCGCTCCTGCGAACACCGAACAACAGCCTCCATCACAGGGACAGCAAGCGGCTTATCTTCCACCGCAAGAGCCTGGCCCTCAAGGTTCTCAAGCCGCTGCTGCCCCTGTCCCTGATCGCCCTGGATTCAAGAACGGCCAGATCGATCTCGACTACTTCAAGGAAAACTACGAAGCCGATGATCCCGTCCTGGCCGTCGTCGAGCACGCGAACCTTGTTCAACAACAACTCGGTGATGTCGCCAACGAGAATCAAGCGATCATCGATTACTTGACCAAGCAAGAGCAAACCAATCAGGCCAACGCTTTCCATGCGACGGTCGATGCTTACAATCCAGAATTCTTCGGCAAGCAGTTCGACGATCACGGCCAGCCCGTCACGAACATGGATGTCGAGTATGTAAAGCGGCGAACTGAAATCCTCAGCCATGCCGTCAACACGATCATGCCGATGGTGAATCGCCAGATTCAACTTGGTCAAATCGACAGAATGCCGACCTACCCGGAAGTCATTCATCGTGCGGCGCGTGCCGTCTACGGTGCTGATCTTGATCGATTGGAATCAAAGAAGAAGGCAGAGGCACTGAAGGCCCAGTCGCTCAAGAAGCGGCCCGTGGCCAACGGCTCGAACGGGTATCGTCCTCGCATCGTTCCAGAACGAGTGACCGACCCGAGAACGGAACTGCTCAACGATCCCGAGCTTCGGGATATGTGGAGCGCGATGAAGAAAGAAGGGGTCGTCGCGTAACGACCTCATAACAGAGATTGCTGTAGCATTCCGTGCATGTTTGCTGCCAGCCCATAAATTCGACTAATAGCTTAGGGCCATTGGTCTTTTTTGGGAGTTGTAAACATGCCACTAGGATTTGACGGCGTTGCGGATTTCACTGCCGCGACCATTAACAAGTACGACCGCAAAAAGTGGATCGACATCAGCCTTGACCTGCCGGACTACGTGTCCTGGCGCATGGTCAAAGAGCACATGGTCTACGAGAACGGTGGCGACCAGCTCACCTGGGACGTTCAGGTCGACTTCAACGACACTTATCGTGCGTCCGGTCTCTACGACCCCGACGTTACGAGCGATAGCGACTCGCTTGTCCAGGCCAGCGTGCCCTGGAAGAAAGTGACCGCGAACTATTCGTATGACCTGGACCTGCCCGGTTTCCAGAGCGACGAAACGACGATCATCAATCTCGTCGTCCAAAAAGAACACGGGATGCAGAACAGCATCGTCGAAGGTATCGAACGCGATACCTGGAACCTGCCGACCAGTGCATCCGACAAGCGCGTCAACGGCATTCCTTACTGGATTGTCAAGAACGCGACCACGACCCCTGGCGGTGGCTTAACCGGTGGCAATCCATCCGGTCACGCTGCTGGTGCGGGCAACATCGACTCGGACGATTACGACCAATGGCGGAACTACGCCGGTGCGTACACGAACGTCACGCCGGACGATGCGATCTCGCGAATCAAGCGAGCGATGGCGTACACGAACTTCACGCCGCCCGATCCGCATCCCCAGCTTGGTTTCAGCAAGGCCCAGCGTGGTATCTACACCACCTATCCCGTCGTCGAGGCGATGGAACGACTGGCTGAAACCCGCAACGACAACCTCGGCAGCGACCTGGCCAAGTTCATGGGCCAAGTCACCGTTGGCCGCGTCCCCGTTCACCACGTTTTCTATCTGACCAATACCGACAGCACGAACCCGATCTACGGCATTAACTGGGGCACTATTCGCCCGTTTGCCAAGAAGGGTGCGTGGATGCGGATCACTGGTCCGAAGTTGGCTCCACGGCAGCACACTGTTTACGACGTATTCTGCGATTGCTGGTGGAACTGGCGTTGTCTCGACCGCCGTACCCAATGGGTGCTCAGCACGAGCTAACAACCAAGTTCACGAGACGATCAACGATACCCATTAACCGCTAGCCAAAAACAAAAGTCAGTCGACCCAACGGTCGTACAGCGGAGATCAAAATGCTAACTCCCCCTAACATGCTTCACACGATCTACAAAGGTCAACCGAGTGGTGCTGGTCTCAGCCCCAAGTTGTGGAGCGAGATGCGTAATGTCGGCCTTTCGCCGGACGGGTATGCCGCTGGCAATTATGCCGGTGACAACTTCATGGGCTTTGGCATTGGAACGGCGGTCAACACGAACGTCGGCTACTATGTTTCCGAAGGCGGCACTTACAAGTCGTTCGAGGATACGGGCGGCTCCATCGCTGGCACCCCTGGCGTTGGCGGCCAAGTCCTGCTTTCCGTCGATGCCGACGACGACCAGGAATGCTGGCTTCAGCATGGCAGCAGCGGTGGCACGTTGGGTGCAATTTCATCTGTGGCTGGCAGCGACAAGCTCACGATCTTTGAATCTCGTTTCAAGATCAGCACGCTTGTCGGCAACATGTTCATCGGTCTCACCGAGGAAGCATTTGCGGCCAACGATGCAATCACCGATGCGGGAGCATTGGCCAGCAAAGATGCCATCGGCTTTTTCGTGACTGAGGGTGCGGGTTCGACCCTGACCTTCGTTTACAGAAAAGCCGGTCAAACCATGCAGACCGTCATCGCATCTGCTGCGACGCTGGTTGCTGACACATGGGTTAAGGTCGGCTTTGCCTACAACCCTGCCGCAAAGAACGACGAGAAGATCAAGATTTTCGTCAACAACACCGAGCTTTCGACTTACGTGACCCGTGCGATGATGTACACGGATTCGACGGCAACGCCTTCGACGACATTCCCCGACGCTCAGCAACTGACGTTCTCGGCGGGCATCAAGAACGTCACCGACATCAAGACCATGACGCTCGACTGGTGGCACTTCTGGCAGTCGTATTGATAGACCAGTAACGCGGAGCAATCCGCTTGACCGGAAGGGCGGAAGCACATGCACGGTGCCCCGCCCATTTTTCTTAAAAGGGACAAGTCGATGTCAAAGAGAAAACCAGGAAGATCGGATGCGGAGATCGACGCAGCCGCCGAACAGATCGAAGGCGTTCAGGGTATCGAAGCCGCTGAAGCCATCGAGGAAGCTGTCGCCGCTGAGGAAGTCGCGACCGAGGAGCCCGCTGGCCTCGATCAGCAAGAGGATCGCGACCTGGCCGAGTTGACAGAACTCTTGGCTGGCGTCTATCCACTGAGCCCAATGATCGCACAGGGCGTGCTAGCCAAGGCCCGTCGCTTGCAACGATGCAGTCCGGTTGTGCAACTGGCCGTGCTGCTTTTGAACGAAGACAGTTTTTGCGTCGAATAGCGAGTACGCTTTCACTTCATACCAAACCGCGAGTCCATACCATGGCCGAAAAAGACATCAACCTGCATTTCAAGTCCGACGAAGATAGCGTTCGTCGTCAAATTGGAGTCCAGGGGACCGATCCGATTCCCGACATCATCCTGAAGGAATACGAGTATCGGATCACGATGTTGCATCGCGGCGGTCGGACTGGCCCGCTTGGCACGGCTGAAGTGATGAACATGCTGCGGTTCTTGGACATCAAGCCCGAGTATCGCAAGGGCGACAAGAACAAGGAGCGGATCGACTTCATGGCTGTTCCCTCTGGCACTCGCGTTATCGCCAACTGCCCCGAGCGCGGCAAACTGAAGGGCAGGCTGAAGAAGGCATCGGCCAGCGGCATGGTGTCCGTCGACCTGCCAGACCAAGACATGCGGATTCAAACTTTCCGCGCCTGTGATGTGACCATCGACGAAGGACCTTTCGACGAGCCCGCTAGCAAGCCCAAGGCAAAAACCAAAGAATCTGAAGTCACGGAAACGGAAGCCGTTACCGAAGAAACCGAAGAAACAATGGCGGCACTGTAGTCCGCAGGGTGATTTTCTATGCTGACGATGAAACCAGTTGGTGCGGCTTTTGGAGCGTCCTTTGAAGGGCGTGTTTATCAAGTTACTGCTAACTGCGTTTTGACGTTTGCGGTCAACGGACTGACTGGCGGCGAGGTCACAATCGAGTACAGCACGGACTACAATCCGGCGAACTCCGGCGATGCGACTTGGTTCACGCTGGACGCGACCAACCTTGTGTTCACCGCCGATGCGGCCAAGTGGGCGATCTGGGGCGGCACAGCAATCCGAGCTGTCGGCAGTGCTGGCGTGACTGGTGCTGATTTATTCGTCGGCGTTAGTGGCCGCTACATTCACGATCTCAGTAACGGCGCGGCTTAACCCAATTATGGTATGGCAGAACTGCAAATTACCTACGAAGAATTGCGACGGCATATCGCCCGATTCGTCGGCGTGGGACGAGACGAGGGAGATTTTTCTGGTGACGCCGCTCGTTTGGCAGATGTTGACGACATCATGCTCTCTGGCCTCCGCAGTTTCTACTGGCCGGTAATCGACGCCAAAGAAGGCGTTTGCCATCGCTGGTCGTTCCTCGACGTTGATAAGACACTTGATCTCGTAGCCAATCAGCACACGTATCCCCTGCCTGGCAATTACTCGCGGCTCAAAGAGAGCTTCACCTATCCCATCGGTAGCGAGAAGCGGCCTATTGCGACAGTTCCCTACAGACACCTGCGGGTGCTCCGGTCGACCGAGAACGCGACCGGCGATCCGATCTACTGTGCCG
>JACCDG010250284.1_pt1 | contig 10402 bp, 10 predicted proteins | sample 7442471 | NCBI WGS metagenome assembly JACCDG01 (sample SAMN15323444, study PRJNA562643) | freshwater metagenome | isolation source: river surface water | place: USA:Blue River Watershed | collected 2017-08-17 | reverse complement strand
TCAAAAATTCCACACACTTGGCTATCGCTCAATCATATTGAAGGGGCTGCGATTCCTGCCATCATTAAGAAAATACTTTTAAAAATTTAACTTCATATCTCGATGCGGAATCTCCGCATCTAAATAAATATCGCTTGTTACTTCAAATCCAAATTTTTTATAAAAATCAATCGCATGACATTGTGCACTGATATAAATCCCAGAGAGTTGATTAAGCTTGGCTAATGTTATAGCTGTTTCTATTAATGCACTTCCAATGCCCTCTCCGCGATATTCTCTCAAGACAGCCATACGTCCTAATTGCATACGATTTTGAATCACAAAAGCTCTTGCACATCCAACACCCTTTTTATCTTTAAATGCCAAGAAATGAATCGCATCTTTATCCATGCCATCCCACTCTAATTGTGAGGTCACTTCTTGTTCCTCAATAAATACTTTTTCACGAATCATGGTGAGCAACTCATACTCATCTATCCATTTTACGATTTCAATTTTCAGTTTATTTTCCATAAGTGAAACGCTTGCATCTTAATGCTGTTAGAGGCATGATGTGCTTTCTTTATATTTACTTTTAAGGATTATATGAATAAATTTTTACCTGCTATTGCGCGTGTATTTCTTGCACAAATTTTTCTTGTATCCATTCTCATTTCACTTAACGGTATTATGAACACACCGGATGGTTATATCGCTTACCAAAACGGATTAATGAGTCACGGTCTTCCAGGTATTTTTGCACCGATCTCAGTTATTGTTCAACTCCTAGGTGGTTTAACTCTTTTTATAGGCTTTAAAATAAGATTAACTGCGTTTGTGTTAACTATTTATACACTCATCAACGCATTATCTTATTTATATACCTTCACTATTGTGCCATCTCCAGTAAATCTCATCCCACTTCAACAAGCGCTTCAATATTTAGCAATTACAGGTGGCTTGATTGTTTTAATGCAAAATCCAGTGACAACATTTGCACTTGATAATGCATCACAAACAAAAAAACGTAAATAAACTCTATATACATTCAAGAAAAAGCAGCCAATGGCTGCTTTTTTTATATTGGTTTATATCAAATATTTTTATTAATCATAGTTACCATTAAAATAATTTAATTAGATATACTCAATGTTTTAGAGTGCGCTAGAATATAAATTAAGTTTTATTAAATTTAAGGAACTCAACATGGCAATAGTGTCGACCAAATATACAAAGACTGCGATTATTCTTCATTGGTTTATTGGTTTCGGGATTATTTTTATGTTCTTATTAGGCTGGTATATGTGTGACTTACCAAAAGAAGCTGCTAAAGCTTCAAGCTATGACTTGTTTGATTTAGGTATTTATACATGGCAATTGAATGAGGAAGTTTCTCCTCGTACCTTTTACTTTAATCTTCATAAATCACTTGGTATCACAATCTTAGGTCTTATTGCATTTAGAGTTTTCTGGAGATTGACACATCCAGCACCAGCCCTTATTAAAACGTTGAAAGCTTGGGAGAAAAAATTAGCGCATGCCACACATCATGCTTTATATCTTATTATGATTTTGTTACCCGTATCAGGTGCAGCGATGGCGCTCTATAGTAAATATGGCATTAAATGGTTTGGTATTCCATTAGCTCAAGGTTTGGGAGATGATGCTATGAGAGATTTCTTTAAAAATGCTCATGAAGTAATTGGCATTATTCTGCTTGTCTTATTGGGACTTCATATCCTTGCTGTAATCAAACATACATTCATCAACAAAGATGGAACTCTAAAACGTATGATGTTTAAGTAAGCCTTTAAAATTTGTTATATCACTGAGTGATTAAATAGTTTTTATGGTTTGTGAACCGCATCTTCATCTTTTTGATCAATGTTCGAAAAGATTATCGTAACTCTCAACAAAAATTAATAATATAACTTTCTTTTCAGCATTAATCTCATGACTAACACCTCTATCAGCAATGAACTTCTGGCGTCATACAAGCTAGCTCGCTATCATGTATTTGGATCACCGAGCTTTATTTTAAGGATAGGGCACTACAGTCCTGAACTTCATGATATATATAAAACTTGTCCCAAGAAGATAGCTGCATTCATCACAGCTTTCAACCCCGCAAGTATTGAACTCTCAAATCAAGAAAATAAAGAACGCAATCAACAGCTCGAGGAAAAAATTAAAACGCTCCATCTTTGTTACCTTCATGGTGAGGGAAAATGCGATGAAAATGAAAGATCAGGCGAAGAGAGTTTTTTAGTTTTTGAGATTGATCAAACAGAAGCGATTCGATTAGGAAAGGAATTTGGCCAAAATGCGATTGTCTGGATTCCCGAAAACAGCATTCCAGAATTACTTCTTCTCAAATAAATATTTATTGATACCTTAGAGCTTCGATTGGATGAAGCTTGGCAGCTTTACTTGCTGGATAATATCCAAAAAATACGCCTACACTCGCTGCAACGGAAAATGCCAATACAATCGATTGTATTGAAATAACAATTTCTGTGCCCACGATTTTCTTGACGAGCATTGCAGCCCCTAATCCTAATAAAACTCCAATTACGCACCCTACAATAGAAATCACGCATGCTTCTAAAAGAAATTGAAGGAGAATATCTTGCTCCCGTGCACCAATAGCCATACGAATACCAATCTCACGAGTTCTTTCAGTCACCGATACGAGCATAATATTCATGATACCTATACCACCGACTAAAAGTGATATAGATGCAATAGCTCCCAAAAGAATAGACATAGTCTTCGTTGTTTCGCTAGCAGTTTTAGCCATAGCAGTTAAATTTCTTACTGAAAAATCATTTTCTATATTTTCACGAATATTATGACGCTGCCTTAGAAGATCAGTAATTGTGTCTTCAACTAGACTCATATATTTCTCTGACTTTGTTTGCGCCATAATCATCCGAACACTGCCGGGAATTTGATTGCCTAATAACTTTCTTTGGGCAGTCGTGATGGGAACAATTATCACATCATCCTGATCTCGGCCATCAAAGCTTTGCCCCTTATTTTCAAGTAATCCTACAATGGTGAAAGGATTTTTTTGTACGCGAATCGTTTGGCCGACAGGATCAACTTCACCAAATAAATTTTCAGCGACTGTTTTACCAATTAATGCAACACGACTTGCAGATCTAATATCGTCATCACTAAATATCTCCCCCCCTTCTGTATACCAACTTCGAATTGAAAAATAAGAAGGGGTGGTACCAATAATAGAGGTATTCCAATTATTACCTGCAAAAATTACTTGAGCGTTACCAGTGCTAATAGGTGCAATCATTTCAATATCTTGTAAATCTTTAATTGCATTAGCATCTCCTATACTCAGTGCTGATGAATTTCCAGAGCCACTTCTTGATCCTGAAGTACTTGAGGAGCCAGATAGAATTACAATTAAATTTGTCCCCATAGAGTCAATAGATCTTTTAATAGATTGCTGTGCACCTTCACCAATCGCCATCATGAGAATGACTGCTCCAACTCCGATGACCATACCTAACATGGTGAGAAAAGTTCTTAGGCGATTAGCGCCCATCGAATACCAGGCTTCACTTAACATTGAAAAGAACATTACTTTGTCACCTTGGATTTTTTAGTCTTATGATCCTCTAAAATCTTGCCATCTAAAAAACGTATCTGTCTTGATGCGTGATCTGCAATATCATTTTCATGAGTGACGAGAATAATCGTATTGCCAATCTGATTCAGTTCATCAAAGATTTTCATAATTTCATCGCTCGTTTTACTATCAAGATTACCTGTAGGCTCATCTGCTAATATGACTTTAGGCTGATTCACCAGCGCACGAGCAATAGCTACCCGCTGTTGCTGCCCACCAGAGATTTGGTTTGGTTTGGATTCAAAATATTGTCCTAGGCCCATGCGCTCTAAAATATTTTTTGCAATTTTAATTCTTAAATCTTTTTGATCTTTGGCATACACTAAAGGCAATGCCACATTATCCACAAGCGAAGATCTAGCCAATAAATTAAATCCTTGAAATACAAAACCAATTGTTTGGTTTCTAAGTGTTGCAAGTTCATTATTATTTAATTGATTCACATCTTGGCTGTCTAGAAAATAAGAGCCAGTAGTTGGACGATCAAGACAACCTAAAATATTCATGAATGTCGATTTACCGGATCCCGAGGGCCCCATAATCGCAACATACTCGCCCTCATTAATCGTGAGATTAACATTTTTTAAAACGGGAAAACTGCCGGCTATAGTTTGATAATCTTTATAGAGCCCCTTAATTTTTATTATGGGTTGAGCCATCATTAAAATACGCGAGGTGGTCGGCTTGGCCCTTGGGCTCCTGAACGTGATTTCTGATCGCTCATAAGATCTCCTGAAATTATAAGATCATTCTCTTTAATCTCTGAACTCATAACTTCAGTCAGTTTTCCATTGGTAATACCTGTGTTGACTCTTATCATGAAGGGTTTGTTGTCTCGAAGCGCATAAATTTTTCCTACTCCATAACCTTCCTTCTTTTTTTTATCTCCATCTCGAGAAACCTCATTTTTTTTGGCTATAAGACTAAGATTTTCATTTTTTGGTTGATACCTCAGCGCAGCATTTGGCACTAAAAGGACTTTTTCATGACGAGCAAAATTAATTGTCACATATGCGGTCATACCGGGAAGTAATACCCCTTCTTGATTTTCTACTAAAATTACAATGTTATAAGTGACAACATTTGCTGTATTGACTGGATTTAAACGGATTTGTTTTACCGTTCCCTCAAAAGTACGATTAGGGTATGCATCTACAGAAAATTTAACCGATTGCCCGACTTGAATTTTTGCAATATCAGCTTCTGCAAAGCTCGTATCAATTTCCATTTTAGATAGATCCTTCGCAATTTTAAATAAAATAGGTGTTTGTAAACTTGCAGCGACAGTTTGACCAACATCTACTACACGATCAATCACGATGCCTGATACTGGCGATTTAATGATGGAATATCCATAATTTGTTTGATCAAGACTTAATTTTGCCTTGGCGGATATTAAAAGTGCCTCCGATGATTTTAGGGCTTGTACCGCTTGATCGAGCTCTTGTTTTGAAACATATTCCTTTTCAAATAATGCGCGCATTCTTGCCTCATTTGCCTTCGCAAGCTCGAGGGATGCCTCACAATTTTTTACATTGCCTCTTGACTGCTCAATTTGGGCTTTAAATAAATTATCTTCTAGCTCCAAAAGTATCTGACCTTGTTTTACCTGATCGTTAAAATCTGCATATATATTTTTTACAAGTCCTGAAACTTGCGTGCCAACGTTTACCATAGCAACAGGATTGATCGTGCCATTGGCTGTCACATTTTGTTCAATATCTCCTAATGTCACTCTTTCTAGTCTATATAAATCTTCAGGCTTCTTTTTATTGGACAACTTATACACATAAGTTGCTCCAAAAATAAATGCGAGAATTAAGGCAATATTAATCAAATGATGAATAATTCTTTTCATAATCTAATTTCGCTTTGCCTCAGGTAATTTTTGGATCATTGCATTATCAAGGACACCTATAGATTGAGCAAGCGTTGTACGCGCAATATTCCAATTTAAAATAGACTGAATTTTTTGTTGCTTGGCACTTGCAAGCGCACTTTGAGCATTGAGTGTATCAATAATATTACCAACGCCCTCTTTATATCGCCCTAAGGCGACGTGAGAGGACTCTTCAGCGCTAATCAATAGTACTTGAGAAGCCTTTATCGACTCATTGGCTGTTTTGAGATTTTGATAGGCTGTCCATACATCGAGAGAAACTTGGAGTCTCAATTGGTCTCGTTTTGATGCTTTAAGTTCTGCAGTCGCTTCTGCGGATCGAATCAGATAACTTGGTTTATAACCCTCAAAAAATGGAATAGTGACCGATATACCAACTTGTGAAGTGTTTATATCCTTAAGAAAAATTGTCTCACTATCATATTGATTAGATGCTTCAATTCTCACTTTAGGTTTTGCCTCTGCTTTAACTGATTCAATATTAGCCAGTGAAGCCTTTAACTCTGACTCCGTTGCAATTAAGTCAGGCCTCTGGATTATGGCCTGTTCAATCAATGCTTGGATATCCTGATCAATAAATTCAGGTATAACATCCATGTCATTATCGATAATTTCAATAGGTGTTCCAGGGACTGCCCCCATGATAGTAGCTAAATTTCCATAAGCAATTCGAAGCAACCCTTCATTAGTAAGTCTAGTCAAGGTGGCGTTGGCAAATGAAGTGTTAACTTGAAGTTTATCTGCAGGGGTTGCAATACCTGCAATATATTTGGCTTCTGCAGCTTTAAAACTTTCTTCAAACAGTTTTTCTGATTCAATGGATGCTTTTAAAATTGCTTTATTTGCATGCACTTGATAAAAGGCATTGACTGCACTGAGTAAAACCCTCTGAACGATGGCATCTTGGGTGGCACTTGCTGCTTTTAAAAGTTGATTGGCGTTCTCTAAATTGGCATCTCGACCCCCAAAATCATATAAAAGATATGATGCTACAATTTGATTTTGGGTATTTCTAAAACTATTTTGTCCTCTGGTTTGACTACGAATCTGATTCTCTGTAACAGCCACCGTATCTCTTAGTGAGGGGAAAAATAAAGATCGAGCTACCCCCACCCCCGCTGCCTGAATCTTTGCGTTGGCATAAACCTCCTTGGTATTTGGATTATGACAAAGCGCTGCCTCGGTCACTTCAAGCAAAGATAAAGGTCTGTTGTAAGCCTTCGTTTGGCATGGATCCATAATACTAGGATCAATATAGCCTTGAGGTATTTGCTGAATTTGTTCAGGGTCTTTATCAGCATAAAAAAATGAATCAGCAGCGTAACTTAAGGTAAATAAATTAAAAACGATAAGGATAAAAATTCTAATCAACATAAGAAAAATTTTAGCATGTAGCAGGATCAAATCTGATGGAAGATAAAGAAATAAGGTTTAAATTTAATAAGTTATCTATTGCCATTTTTAAGTAATAATTGCTTTTCTAGAATCATTCGTATCTTTAATGACGTATAATTTTCGGATGCGTAACCTATTTTTAATGATTTTTTTAGGGCTTTTTTCAAATAGCGTTTGGTGTGTTCCACAATATACATTAGAAGATCTAATTGATATTGCAAAAAGAGAAAATCCTATCTTAGATGTTTTAAAAGCTAAAGAAGATGCTGCGAGGTCAAATGTAATTACAGCTGAATCTTATCTTAATCCATCAATTGCAATTGGCACAGGCCCTTCTCGTTTTAGGACACCAAATTCCAATACAAATCAACGTCGAAATTTTGATGTAAATTTATCGCAACCACTAGAATTTCCAAATGTACGAAGTGCAAAAAAAGACGTAGCTGAGTCGCGAGTCAGTTTTGCATCATCAGTCACTGAAGCCACCCTGATTAATTTATCCTTACAGATTAAAAAAGCTTTTTATGATGTCCTTCAAAATGAAGCTATTTTAAAAATTGCGGAAGGGGATCGAGATGCTTTAAAAAATATTCGAGAGAAAGTAGCTTTAAGAGTTGAAGTAGGAGAAGCTCCGCGATATGAGGTCATCAAAGCAGATACTGAATTAGTCGCAGCGCAAAGAGATGCAGATGCTGCAAAACTCAGAATCTATGAAAGTAAACTCTATTTAAGAGGCTTAGTAAGTAAGTCTCTGACTGATGCTTTTGATTTAAAGGGGGCCCTTCCATCCAGTGATATCAACTTAAATGCAGATAACCTAAAAAATGAAATCACAAAAAGCCCTAAATTAAAACAAATTAAAGCTTCTGCAAATATTGCCGAAAATCAATTGCGTTTAGAGGAAAAACTAATCAATCCCGGAATCACCCTTAGTGCAGGAGTTGACCAAGATCCTGATATCGCCAATTATCGTTTTGGTATCAGTATCCCTATTCCAATTTGGAATCAAAGACAAGGTCAAATTGGAGAAGCTGCTGCAGGCTATCGTGAACTTCAAGCGCAGTATACCGATCAAGAATTGGCATTAAGGCGAGATATTGAGTCGGCTTTTCAGCGTTATCTCATCGCGCAACAACAGGTTAAAACTTTCGAGTCAGGCTTGTTATCACAAGCTGAATCTGTTTTAAAAGTGGCTGAGTCTGCCTATCGATATGGTGAACGAGGTATTCTTGAATATCTTGATGCGCAGAGAACTTTTCGAATGGTGAGAAAAGATTATCTCGCATCAAAATATGATTACATTGTCGCAATTTTAGAAATTGAGCAGTTACTCGGTATAGATATCCTGGAGAATAAAATTTAAATGAAAAAAAGTATCACACACTTATTTTTACTATTACTTTCGCTCAGTCTTTTAGTGGGGTGCTCAAAACCTGAGGATAAAAGTAAAGAAAAAAAAATTGATCCGCTTGAGATCATCATTACCCCTGACATTCAAAAACAAATAAAAACAGAAGCTGTACGTTACCAAGAGATTGGCGAAACGCTTATGATCCCAGGGCGTCTGGAAACTCAAAACCGAAGACTATCCAAGATTGGCTCTCCAATTACGGGCAGAGTAAGTGATTTGTATGTAAGCCTCGGTGACATAGTGAAAAAAGGCCAAGTACTTGCTCGGATCAACAGCATCGAACTCACGCAAACACAACTAACTTTAATTAAATCTTCACAACTCATTGGATTAAAAACTAAGGCCGTCGAGCGAGCTAAATTATTATTTGAAGCCGATGTTATTAGTAAGGCTGAAATGTTACGCATTGAAAACGAATTAGAAGCAGTTAAAGCAGATTATAGAGCCAGTCGTGACCAACTCTTGGTACTCGGTATGAGTGAAAAAGCTGTTGAAAAGTTAGAAACTTCAGGCCAAATAAATTCTTTTGCGGATATAAGAAGTCTATTTGATGGCATTATTATCTCTCGCGCCATTAATGTGGGACAAATCGTCAATCCGCAAGACAACCTATTCCATATAGCTGATCTTTCTAAATTATGGGCTGTAGCTAATATTCCAGAACAACAAGCTTCCTTTATTCAAAAAGATGAAGTTGTTTCAATCGAAATTCCTGCACTGGATAATAAACAAATAGAAGCCAAAATTGTTTTTGAAGACAGTATTGTGGACCCGCAAACAAGAACTGTTATGGTTCGCGCTGAATTGGATAATCTTGGTTTAATATTCAAACCTGACATGCTGACATCAATGTATATCCGCTCAAAGAAAACATCCAAACTTGCCATTCCTGTTTCATCTGTGGTCAGGGAAAATGATCGTAAATATGTTCTTGTCCAAAATACACCTAAAACTTTTCGATTAAGAGAAGTGGAGCTCGGTTCGAGAGATGGGAACCTATTTAGTATTATCAGCGGTCTTTCAGAAGGGGAGACTGTTGTTACAGACGGCGCTTTCCATCTGAACAGCGAACGTAAGAAAAAAGAGCTTGAATAAGTATGATTGAAAAAATAGTTAGGGGCTCACTTCAAGAAAGACTGATTGTTTTAGTCTTTGCCACGGCGCTTTTGGTCGCTGGCTTTTTTGGCGTTAAAAAACTAACTATCGATGCCTTTCCTGATGTCACAAATATCCAAGTGCAAATTGCAACTCCAGCGCCAGGAAAATCGCCCGAGGAAGTAGAGCGCTTTATCACTATTCCGATTGAAATTGCCATGACAGGTTTGCCTGGTGTCACTGACATGCGCTCACTTAACAAAAATTCACTGTCGCTCATCACACTTGTATTTACCGATAACACAAGTGTCTATTTCGCAAGACAATTGGTCATGGAAAGACTGATGGAGGTCATGGAAAAAATGCCTGATGGTATTGTGCCAGTGCTAGGTCCAGTATCCACAGGATTAGGAGAAGTTTTTCAATACACACTTGAAAAGCCAAGTGACGAGAATAAAAAAATTTCTGAGGAAGAATTAACCGAAAGAAGAACCATTCAAGATTGGGTAGTCAGGCCTCTTTTAAGAAGTGTCCCCGGTGTAGCTGAAATTAATTCATTTGGTGGCTTCATTAAACAATATCAAGCGCTTGTTGATCCTGACCGACTTAACCATTATGGGATTAAACTCCATGAAGTCTATACCGCATTAGCTAAGAACAATACCAATAGTGGTGCAGGGGTGCTTCCTCAATTTGATGAACAATTTTTGATCCGTGGTGTAGGTCTTATTAAAAACTTAGATGACATTCGCTCCATCGTTTTAAAAGAGCGTAATGGTGTGCCTGTTTATATGAAAGATGTGGCTGAAGTCAAACTTGGCCATGAAGTCCGAGTGGGATCGCTTGTTAAAAATGGGGATACAGAGTCAGTCGGGGCCATTGTCATGATGCTTCGTGGGGGCAATGCCAAAGAGGTTGTTACTCGCATTAAAACGAAGGTCAATGAAATTAATGAAAAAAAATTATTGCC
>JACCDG011254851.1_pt1 | contig 10404 bp, 8 predicted proteins | sample 7442471 | NCBI WGS metagenome assembly JACCDG01 (sample SAMN15323444, study PRJNA562643) | freshwater metagenome | isolation source: river surface water | place: USA:Blue River Watershed | collected 2017-08-17 | reverse complement strand
TCCCGAGCTTGGCGTTGATGTGGCCCACGGCCTCCAGGAACCCCGTGTTCCTGGCCAGCGTCAGCTCCGTCTCCGCCACCCGGGAGACCTCCGACTCGACCTTAGTCCACAACCCCTCCAGCTCCGTGGCTACCGCTCCAGCTGGGTCTACGCCACGCCCGACGCCCTCCTCTACTGCCCGCATCACCCGGGCCTTCACGCTGGCGCGCTGACCGTCTAGGTGGGCTTGGGTGACGTCTAGGATGGTCGCCAACGAGTCGGGGTTCGGTGTGGGGAGTCCGCGGGAGCGTGCGGCTTGGATGAAGACCCCCGGGAGGGACACCTCGGGATCGAACCCGAGCACCACCTGCTTGCCGCGGGTCGGCCCCATCAGACGCGACGTCAGCTGCTCGTAGACCCGGTCCACGGCCGCCGAGATCGCGTCTCGCTCGCCGCTAGTTAGTGCCACCCGTACGCCTCTTGTTGACTTCGCCGATGATCTGCATGGTAGCCATCCGCGCCTCTCGCCGGAAGTTGCTCAGAGTCGAGGAGACGGCGCGCTTGTGGGCGTCCAGAGCCCGGCGTTCGGCCCGACCGAGCTGGCGTTCCGACTTGCCTAGGGAGTCCTGGGCGTTCTGGAGGTCCTGACCGAGTCCGCCGTCTTGGGGTTGCTGCGGATCTCCGTTCTGAGCGCTGCCATCCGGGGGTGGTTGTTCACCACCACCACCTTGACCAGGATCTCCGCCTCCCTCGCCTCCACCTTCCTGGCCACCACCAGCCTGGGCGGCTTGCTGTTGCTGCATCATCTGCTCCGCCTGCATTACGAGCTGCTGTGCCACCTGGGGCAACTCCTTCTCGGGGACCGAGGGGAAGAGCTCGCGGATGACGGCCGGCAGCGCGAACTGCGCCAGGGGCACGGCCTGGGTCGTGAGGATTTGGAACTGCTGCCACAAATCCTGACGCATCTGCCACCAGAAGGGATCTCGCAGGTAGCGGGTCCCCAGACCTTCCCGGTACCGCTTGGCCTCTTCCTGGTCCTTGGCGAGGAAGACGGCCTGCTGCTCGTTCAGCGGCACCATCTTGTCGCAGATCGCTCCCCACTGGGGGTTGAGGGGGACGTCACCAGCAACCGCCCGGGGGACTGGTTCCTTCTCTACGCGGCCCATCACCTCGTTGAAGGTCAGGTGGACGGGGAGGTCCTGCTGGATACGGACCGACTCCTTCTCAGCGGATTCAGCACCCAGGCCGAGCAGGCGAACCTCGCAGTGCTTGACTAGGCTGGGGGCGATGAGTGGAAGGATCTCGTTCGTCAGAAAGCCTTGGAAGTGCTCGATGAGGGGACGGATTCCGAGATCACGATGGGCCTCCAACAAGTACTCCTGATTCGAGTTATGCAAATAAAAACCAGCACTTACGAAACCGTGATGTTCATCAAAGACCTCAATATCGACCATCTCGATCGAGTGGGGGTGCTCGACCAGCTCGGAGACCTGCTCGGGGTGGAAGAAGTTGAACCACTCGGGGATCTCGAAGCGGTACCACAGCTTCAAGAAAGCAGCGAAGGTCTTCCACCTCTCATCGGACTCGACCAGCACCCAGTCACCGACCGACAGCTCCTCTTGATGGACCCATCCGGGTCGACCGTCCTCCCCAACCCTCATGAAGCGGTGGTCAGGGGAGGTGTCGATGGAACTTCCGCCGCGCAGCTTGGTGGTGCGGAGGAGCTTAGCCCCAGAGCGGAACACCCGAGCTTCAGACCAGCACCGACCAGTCCAGATCTTGAAGAACTCCTCGTCATGATGGCCGAGGATCTCGCCAAGCATCCTGGTGCCAGTATCGGTCAAGACCTCGCTCTCAGGGCTCAGACACTCGGCAAGGGCTTGGGTAGCAGTGCCTCGGGAGAGGTGCGAGTAACCAGGCAGCTCCTCTGGTGACATCTGGAACACGGAGAGCAGCGTCCGGGCGTTCTGGTCCGATAAGTACTGGAACTCCATGTCCTTCGGACCGTCCATGGAGACCCACTGGGCAGTCTCACCGGGCGCTAGAGAAAAAATCGGGAGGCGGTGGCTGTTCGCAGTTCCATTTATCGAGGCTGAGAACTTCTGACGCATGTCCTGGAGGATCGTGTCGTCGATGTCCTCGCTGGTTAGAACGAGGGCGCCCTTCGCTGCCCGTCCAGACTGAAAGTAGAGGCGGTTGTGCGTGGTGATCGCCAGGCGAGTCGTGACCTCCGAGATCGCCGTGTCGATGGGAGTGAGGGGGTAGCCTTGGGCCTCTACGTCCGTCACCGGGTAGAAGGCGTGGACGAGGCACTGGTCTTCGGTGAAGGCCTGCATGGGCTGGCCGTTGATGACTTGGACCCAGGCGAACTCGTCCTCGAAGAACCGCTCCAGGAAGTTCTCGTCCGGCAGAGCCTCGTCGTCGATGCGCTGCAGCAGCTGCTTGGACTGGACGCGGACCTGGCGGGCGGCTTCGGTGCCTTGCGGCGCCACGCGGTAGATGGTGGCGGCGTCGATCGGGCGGAAGTACTCGAACTTGGGCCTACCGTCCACCGAGTCGGGCTGGTAGACGACTTCGGTAGCGAAGCGGCCGAGCAGCAGACCATCCCGGGTGGACTCGTAGAGCCAGCGGCCCAAGGTACACCGGTTCTTGCGCGGCACGTCCTCGCGACCGCACGTAGCCAGCGCCTTGATGGCGCGCTGGATCTCAGGTTGCAGGTCCTCCTTCTCTTGGGTACTCAGCTCGGCCTGGGCTGCGGGCGTGAGCTGGATCGTGTATCCGAAGGAGAAGCGGTCGCGTCGGGGGTTGCCGTGGGCCGCCATCTGGTGGCCGCGGGCGTGGAGGATGCACGCGACTAGTGATTCTTGGATGCCGATGCGGCGCAGGACCTGGTCGGAGACGCCGCGGGTCTTGGGGACGTAGACGCTCTGGGCTATGGCGTCGTGTGGGTCAACCTCGAAGGCTAGCCGGGCGGCGGGATCCTCGTTCAGCCGGAAGGCATCTACGGACTTGGTCAGCTTGGCGGTCGCGGTGGTCTGGTAGTGGGCGGGTGCCGCGGGTGGGCGCGACTCCTCCTCTACCAACGGAACGAACTCGGCGAAGGCGAGCTTGGGCCGGCGGGCAAGCTTGCGGGCTGCTACCAGCTTGGCCGTCACCGAGGTAGCAGCTTCGTTCTGGGCGACCTTGGCGCGCAGCTCCACGACCTCCTTGGTCAGGGCCTCGAACTGGGGGTCACGAGACTGACGGCGGATCCTGGACTTTGACACGGTTCAGAGATTTCGCTATAGTTGAGGTATGAAGGTCGGTGACGAAGTCCAGTACCGAGAAGCTTTCTTCCACGGCGTAGGCCGAGCATCCTCAACCCTCATCTACATCGCCAGGATCAGTGGTGAGACACCGAAGTTCTGGAAGGTTGGGAAGTTGAAGTTCAGGAAGAGCGACGGATCACTGATTCCCCAATACCTCAACTACGATCGGTTCATACAGCCGATTCCGGAAACCACAACAACGGAGGATGTACATGCGTAAGTTCCTGATCCTGGCAGTTCTCTTGGCCCTGGGCGGTTGCACGTACGAGACGGAGTACGGGCGGTGTGTCGGCGCGTTCGAGACCCAGAAGCCGGGTCTCGTGTACAAGCCGAGCATCAACAACCTGTTCTGGGGGATCGTGGGGTTCGAGCTGATCTACCCGCCCATCAAGGTGGCGGTAGATGCCACCTTCTGTCCCGTCGACCGCCTCCCCGAGGCCGCCAAGTAAGAGCCAAATGAAACCTTCTACCTCGACCTTGAAGAAATGGTGGTGCTACTCCCCTGAAAGGATCTTGACCTCAGCAGGTGAGTCGGTCAGGTTCTCGACCGTGAGCGACACCACCGTACCGTCTAGCCGCCACATCCCCACACCGTCCGGATCCCCCGCCGCGAAGGGCTCGACGTCTGCTGCAGCGCCGTTCGCCGTGACCCGTACCATCTGGTCCGTCACTACGGACACCAGCCGGCGGGCGTAGGGGTAGAACAAGATCCCCGTGGATCCCGGCGTGGCGGTGGCCGACACCGGCAACGCCCCGGTAGCTACGACCTCGAACCACGCCGGAGTGACTCGGTCCACCACGTAGGTCTGCATCACGCTGGCCGCGAAGCCGGCCGACACCTTCGCCTTGTCCCCCACCCGGACGCCAGCCGCCGAGAAGGCCAGGAGGTGCGAGTTCGACGACACCGTCACGGTCTCCGCGACCGCCTCGAAGGTCGCGCCGCTGAGGCGGGCCAGCTGCAGCACCGTAGATCCGGTCTTCGACAACACCACCCAGAACCCGGTGTTCAGCTCGTCGAAGGAACCAGCCGCATCGCCCGTGCTAGTGCCCGGTACAAAGAGTTCATCGCCCACCTGGACCGCAGTGAACTCGCCCGAGGTGTTCGAGGTCCAGGTCACGGTGCTGTTGGAGTTGACCACGACCTGCAGCTGGTGGCCCGAAGGGGTGAGCGAGCGGTCTGTGCGGAGCGCTGGGGCGGTACCCGAGGAGTGGGTGAAACGGTAGCGGCTGCGGGAGCTGGAGGAGAGCGTCAGGGTCCACGCAGTGGTACCGTCGGCGGAGATGCTCCGGGAGGTCGAGAAGATGCTGCGCGACTCCCGCGGCGCCAGGACGACCGGCTCTACCCGGCCGCGGAGTCCGAGGATGACCTGCTTCCGGTAGTTGATGGGGCTGGTGTGGTCGTAGCCCTGGAGGACGTGCAGCGAGACGATGGACTCTGGCACGGACGGAAGATTGAGGTTGAAGGGAAGTTCTCGATCGACTATCATGAATTTCGATTTGGAGGTAGTGAATGCTTTTTCAGCGCAACGACTGGACCCTGTTTCGCTCTCTCGACACTCTGGGTCAGAAAGCTGGTGTTCCCAAGGAGAGACTAGGCGCCATCGTGGTCAAGGAGCTGGTCGACAACGCCCTAGACGCAGGTAGCTCCAAGATCGACCTGGGGATGTTGGGTGGACACACCTTCTTCGTTGAAGACGACGGAGAGGGGCTGCCAGGAACAGATACTCAGGTAGCCGAGATCTTCTCGATCTCCCGTCCTCTGACCTCATCAAAGCTGCTGCGACTCCCCACGCGCGGAGCCCTCGGGAACGGTCTTCGTGTCGTTGCGGGAGCGGTACTGGCCACGAAGGGGCGTCTGATCGTGAGGACACGAGGGAGGTCTCTGCTCTTGACCCCTCAGTTCCACAACGGCCAGACACTGTTCGAGCAGATCGAACACATTGGTGGCAACTCCGGCACCCGCATCGAGATCTCTCTGCCACCCCCTTTGAAGATCGACTTCTCGTTGGGTGAACTAGCTCTCTCGATGCGGGGAGAGAAGGGGTATAGTGGCAAGACCAACGTCCACTGGTACTCGACAGCAGCGTTCCGAGAGCTGGTGTCAGCCGCCCCTCAAGATGCTAAGGTGGGCGACCTGCTAGCCAAGTTCGACGTCCCCCGAACCAAGACCCCCGCGATCTCCGAAGTCAGGAGCATCAAGATCCGTGATCTGTCTGACCCCCAGGTCACGTCGCTGTTCATGGCTCTACGGGGTTCCGTCGCTGCACCCACCCCCCAGAAGCTCGGTCTCGTGGGACCAACCGCCGGGCCTTACGAAGCCTACGCCCGCAAGGTGGGGACCTACGACCACTCCGACGCAACCCTCCCTTGTGTTGTCGAGGTGTGGGCTCAACGCACCGACGGCTACGGCGACGTAAGGGTCCTCGTGAATAGGACGCCTGTGGTCTCACAAGTCCGACACCGTACGTCTAAGGACGGAACCAAGGCCAAAGGTGTACTCGTGGGTTGTGGACTCAACCACTGGACCCAGACAGGTAAGTACGCCTACGACGCCGTCGTCAATATCCAGACCCCATACATGGCCGTGACCAATGACGGCAAGGAGCCAGACCTCAAACCCTTGTACCTCCTCATCGCAGAAGCCTTCGAGAAGGCGTCCCGTATCGCCAAGCGACTCAACCCCGCCACCCGGGAGGCCCGCGCCCGCGGAGAGAAGCCCCAGTCGAAGAAAGACGCCATCGCACTAGCCCTGGACCGGGGCGTCACCAAGGCCAGCGGAGGAGGCAGGTACCGGTACTCTCTCCGCCAGCTCTACTACGCCGTCCGCCCGATCGTGGGGACCGATCTGGAGTACAACTACTTCTCGTCCGTAGTAGCCGACATCGAGTCGGAACGCGGGCGGGATCTGCCTGGCATCTACCGAGACGCGCGCGGTGTCTTGTACCATCCCCATACAGGAGAGTCCATCTCGCTGGGCACTCGCGCCGTCGAGGAATATCAGCGACCGAAGCTTACTTTCAACAAGATCTTGTACATCGAGAAGGGTGGCTTCTTCCCGCTCCTGATCGACAACAAGTGGCCCGAGCGGCACGACTGCGCGCTGGTCACGTCGCAGGGGTTCGCGAGCAAGGCAGCCAAGGACGTGCTAGACCTGCTCGGAGACGGAGACGAGGAGATCGAGTTCTTCTGCGTCCACGACGCCGACGGACCCGGGACCTTGATCTACGAGGCGTTGCAGGAAGCTTCTCGGGCGCGGCCGGCGCGGCGGGTCAAGATCATCAACCTGGGGCTGGAGCCGTCCGAAGGACGGCGGATGGGGCTAGAGGTTGAGGAGTTCGAGCGCAAGAAAGGCAAGGTACCTGCTGCTAACTACGTGACGACCTCAGAGCGTGAGTGGCTGCAAGACCACCGTATCGAGCTGAACGCCATGACCTCCCCCCAGTTCCTCCAGTGGCTGACGGACAAGTTCGAGGCCCACGCGACGGTCGCGCAGAAGGTGGTTCCAGACAAGACCGTCCTCCGGCATCAAGCCGAGAACCACGCACGCGCGGCTCTGCGCAAGCGGATGGTTGACAAGGTTCTGGCAGAGCGCGAGGTCGAGATCCAGGCACAAGTCGATGCAGAAATCGATCGACTGGATCTCGACCTCAGTACCGACGATGTAGGGGAGGTTCTTCGCGAAAAACCGGCGCAGTCTTGGCGCCAGGCAGTGACGGGGCTAGTCTCGGTTCAGATCAACGAACGTCCTCGACGTATCAGTCCCGAGGCATCTGTCCTTATGGATCTGCACATTGCTGGAAAGAAGCCTGAACCAGAGGTCAGATCCATGGAGGGGCGACCGCAGTGTCCCCACGGGAGCTACAACCTGGCTCACTGCATGTCCGAAGAGGAGGCGATGAAGTTGGGTGGAAACTGGAGAGATATTCTCAAGTCTTAAGTCAACCATTCTCTCATCAGCCGATCCACTTGAACCGCCCCTTCTTCACGACCTGGCTCGTCTGTTGGACGTCCGGTTGCTGCATCTTCACGAGGGACCAGATCTGGTCGTACTCGCTGGGGGGCTTCGGGGCGGCCGACTCCTCTTCCTTCCGCTCCGCTGGTAGGGTGCGGGTGTTGCGCAGCGGGAAGACGTTCATCACCAGGTACCGGAACGCGTCGGCACCGTCGTCGTCCTTATCGTCCGGTACGTTGGTGTAGGTCCCGTCCAGGGCCTGCTTCCACCGGTACCGCGCCAGCTTCTTGAAGAGCCGCATGACCCACTCGTCGTCCCGGAGGAAGTAGATCTCGGGGACGGAGTTGGTGGGTCGACACTTCGCCTTGACGATGTCGATGCCGTCCTGGATCGAACCAGCACCCTTCTTCCACTCCCGCATCTCGAAGCCGGCCTTGCGGAAGATCTTGATCGAGGACTTACCAGCCATGTCGGGGTAGATCTTCGGCTTCCACTTCTTCAGCCGCTCGCACTGGTCGACCTGCTGGTTCGTCTCCAGGCCAGCGACCTCCAAGTAGTCGAAGACGATCAGGATCTTACCCACCGCCGCCCCGGTCACTGCGGCGAAGTTGTGGGTGTCGCCGAAGTCCATGCCGCCTACGAAGGTGCAGTCCTCCTCGCGGAGGGCCTCGATCAACATGTCCCGGGTGGTGCGGTGGGCGTCGCCCTCGTTGGGATCACCGTTCTTGAGCAGGTTCACCAGCTGGTCTGCGGTCAGGCAGTGGACCTGGTCGTCCAGGCGGGGGTAGACGAGGCCCGAGGTTGGAGGCTTGCGGCACAGCAGCTGGGCGATGGCGGTGGAGGCCTCGACCTCCGTGATCTTCTGGACCGTGTGGCTGATGGGCTTGAGAGCGCACTCACCGACCCCGTGGACGCGGGGGACCATCTTCCCGTGGACATCTCGAACCAGGCCGCACTCTCCGCAGGGCTTGCGCTTGTCGGAGTGGGCGGTTGCCAGGCGTCCACGGCACGCAGCGAACAGCCGGCAGTTCTGCAGACACCCTTGATACCCCTGGTCCAGACTCCACCGTTCTTGCTCGGCCGGCGCCAGGTTCTTCCATGCCTCCTCCGAGATGGCCTCCAAGGTATCGTCCCGGTAATAGATAGGGATCTTCGGTAAGAGTGGTAAATGTCTGTCAGGATTACATTTTTCGGTCGCGTCCAGTAGGTTCCAGTGCCTGACTGCCAGCTTCGTCTTGGGGGCCTCATCGATCTCCTTCTGGACGAAGCCGAAGACCGTCTTGCGGGTAGAGACCATCACCGTGATGGCGAGGCCGCCGCCCCCAGAGGGACCCGACCTCCACCCCACGATCATCTTCGCCTCCTCGTAGAGACGGGGGTTACCGATGATGTCGATCTCGTCCATCACCAGGAAGGTCGAGTGCTTCCCGTTGAGGCCTTTCAAGGTGCAGATCGCGATCTCGATCTTGAGGGAGACCGGCTGGTACTCGTTCTTCTCGGCGTCCGAGAGGCGCTTCCACTGGCGGACGGTGATGTTGGTGGACTTGTCCGTCTTGCGCTGGTACCGGACGTAGACCACGGTTCGGGCGTTGTCGCCGACCTTGTAGTCTCGGAGGATGGGACGCTCCAGGAAGTCCTTGACGTACTCCTGGGCCTTGGCAGCTTGGTCCTCCTGGGCGGCGACGTGGACGACGTTGCGCCCGCAGTGGACGAGCATGAGGACTTCGAGGATGGCTGTGGCGAGGGTCTTCATCGAGTCGCGGGCTGCGTACGCCATGAGACGACCGAGGTTCTCGTCGCCGCCGCGCATCGCCAGCTCGTAGACCTCCCACACGAACTCCATCGGCGACGAGTTGCTCTCGGGGTCCACCCGGCCGAACGGCAACGCGACCCCCAAGTAGACCTTGATCCACCGGCGGAGGTCGTGCATGGTCCGGCACGGGATGAAGCACGCCTGGCGCAGCTGCTCTTGTCGCTCGATCTCGGATCTCATCCGTCCTCCTCACCAGCTGCCGCGAGCAGGAGCTTCGACACGTCCTGCAGCGGTGCTGGGGGCGTGTTCCCTCCGGACTCTGTGTCCGAGTCCTCGACGTTCTCCACGACCACGGTCTGCTTGGACTTGCCCGGACCACCTTCACCCGTGAGCCGCTGGAAGGTATCTACCAGCGACTTGTACTGAGCCACCGAGTCTACACGGATCGGCAGATCCGCGAGGTTGCGGGTCTGTAGGAACTTCCGAGCACCGTCGCCGATCCACTGGTTGTTGGCCGCGAGCAGATCCATCGTGACGTGCGCCGAGTCCAGGGCGGTCAGCGCAGTCTTCTCGATGACGCGAGCTCGCAGGATGGCCCAGACCTCGCGAGATCCGTGGTCCCACCGCCCGGCGATCCGGGCGTGGACGATCTGGCCCAGGGTCAACGTCCGGTGGTCCCGGCGGATGGCGTCCGTGTCGTAGCCACGCAGGTACAGCTCGAAGAGCTTCGCCTGGAGGTCTGGGGCGAGCGCGGGTAGGGTGCTACGCTGCCACTCCTTGAGGGCGTGGTACTCCTTGGGCGAGAGCTGGATCTCGTCCTCTCTTATGACCTTCTCAAGATCCACTCACGACACCTCAGACATCACGACGAACTTCACCGCAACCTTCTTGTAGTGCCTCCGCAGTTCCTCCAGCTCATTAACGAACTCCTTCTCGAACCACTCCAGCTCTCGAACCGTGTCCACGATGTGAAAGACGTCTGGATGGTCTTCCTCGTTGAGGATCAGATCACGAGGCTGGAGGGGAGGAACGGTACGGACGCGTTGCCGCCCACCCGTCTCCAAGTAGGAGACGAATAGATCTACTCCCTCCAGCTCTCCGATGGAGGCGAGTCTCGTCAGTTCAGGACAACCGCGTATCACAGGGTCTGTGCAGACAGCCGCCGGTCCCGAGAATACATTGAATTTCATACTCATCTATACTTCCTTCCTACTCCTCCACGATCTCGAAGTCCGGCGACACCCCCGAAGCACGGTGCTCCGGGGACGACCACCCGCGGAAGACGACCACCACGGCGTCTCCCAGCATCCGCCGCACGCCACGCACCACTTCAGCCACCCTGTCCGGTAGGTGGGCTGGGTCGGGCTCCTCCCCCTCAAGCACGAGGTCGAAAGACACACTCGGACGAACCT
>JACCDG011831979.1_pt1 | contig 10405 bp, 11 predicted proteins | sample 7442471 | NCBI WGS metagenome assembly JACCDG01 (sample SAMN15323444, study PRJNA562643) | freshwater metagenome | isolation source: river surface water | place: USA:Blue River Watershed | collected 2017-08-17 | reverse complement strand
GAGCTCTTCCGCTACAGCTTTGATATTGGCTGCGTGCGCCTCGGTGAGAGATTTCTTAAATCCGATCCGCCGGAGGAGGGCGACGTGAACGAGCTCCGCGCGTTCGTGCAGAGCGAATTATCTAAGCAGCCCGGAATCATCGGGGCGCTCAAAACCCGGAATTTGCTGGGCGTAGCGGGCACCGCCACCTACCTCGCCGCGGCCGCCCTGGGCCTGCGCGAATTCGATCCCGAGCGAGTGGAGGGCGCCAATCTTTCCGCCAAGCACGTGCACGCCTTGATTGGCCGCTTTCGCATGATGAATACCGAGCAGCGTCTCGGTATCGGCGGCATGGATCGCGGCCGGGCCGATGTGATCGTGTCGGGCGCGCTCATCCTCGAAGAAGTGCTGCGGGCCGCCCAATTGTCCGAGCTTCGCGTATCCGTACGTGGTCTACGTTACGGCGCGGTATTAGAAACTTTTCCCGCTAAATAACGAATATTGATCGGCTGCGGCGCATTGGCGCGCGTAAATACCACGGCCGGGCAAATCATTCATTGTGCTAAAAGTCTTTTCCCCCTATCAAAGTACGTAACCCGGCTTCGCAGAGGCCGGAAAACCAACGAAGGAGAATCCCATGAAGAAATTATTCCTATCCGTGTTCGGCGTTTTCGCTTTGCTCTCGGTGCCCGCGTTCGCCAACGAAGTAGTCCCTTCTGATGGCCTCACGAGCGCCAACGTAGAGGCGGCTCCTTCGCTTTATAATTGCCAGCTGCGCGGCTCGATGCGCGGCTTCAAGTTGGGTTTTGGCATCGGCGGCCAGTATCTTAGCGGTACGGGCATGATCCGTTGCACCGAGAATACCAGACGGAATCCCCGCACGGTGGACATGCCCGTTCGCTTGCGTATCGCGGGTGGCGGCGTGGGCTTCGACCTCACGATCGTGCGCCGCTTGAACCTCATCACCGCGGGCATTGGCGCCGTTCGCCGCCCCCGCGACCTCACGGGGCAGTTTAGCGTGGCCGCTTCCGCGGGCTTTACCCTGATCCGCCGTGGTTACAATATCCAGAGCGCCATCAGCGTGAAAAACCGCGCGAACGGGATCGCCTTCGAAGTGGGCTTCCAGGGCGAAAAAGCTTACGGCCTCGGCGCCCGCCTGCACGGCCTCGTGATGACGGTTCGTCCCATGTAATTTTTGTTTCCCGCTGGAAGCAGAGAAGCCACCTCGCGAGGGGTGGCTTTTTTTATAATACCGAAACCAACGCCCGCAACCCCGCGCTGTTTTGCGCCTCGTTCTGCGCCGTAAATCCTAGCCGCAGGTGCGTACCCGCTTTGCCGTCCACCCGGAAATTTTGCTCGGGGAAAACCAGCACTCCCTTCGCGCGCGCGCGCGCCGCGAGCCGCGTGGAATCCTGCGCGGTATCGAGCCAAAGGGCCATGCCGCCATCGGGGCTCCGCCAGGAGAGCTCGGGATGCCTCGCCCTCGCTTCCCTTAGATCTCGCTCGAAGGCCGCCAGACGCTCTTCGTAGGCCCGCCGCATCCGGCGCAAGTGCCGCTCGAAACCGCCCGATTCCATCCAGCGCCCGATCGCTTCCTGGAGGAGCGAATCATTTTGCCGCGAAGAGATGCGCTTGAGCTTGGCGAGCTCACGCTCGAGCGCGGGCGTTACCGCCACGAAACCGGCTCGCGCGGAGGGGAAGAGCACCTTCGAGAAGGTGGAAACGTAGAGCACAATTTGCGCGGGATCGAAGCTCGCGAGCGGCGCCACCGGCTGGCTGCGGTAATGGAATTCGTGGTCGTAGTCGTCTTCCAGGATGTGCAAGCCGTGGCGGTAGGCGAGCTCGTAGAGACGCAGGCGCCGGCTCGCCGAGAGCGTCACGGTGCTCGGGTACTGGTGGAGGGGAGTTACGTAGAGTAGGCGGATTTTCCTTCGCCGCACTTGTTTCTCTAGATCGTCCACGTCGAGGCCCTCTTCGTCTACGCGAATGGGCACGATCCTCGCCCCCGCAAAGCGCAGGGCTTCGAGCGCGGGCGGGTAGCCTAATCCTTCTACCGCCACGCTATCGCCCGGCTGAAGAAAAAGCTGCGCGAGAAAAAAGATTGCTTCCTGGGAACCGTTGGTGATCATTACCGAGCGGTCGCTCACGTTGCGCACGCGGCGAAGGTAGGTGGTAACCTGTTCGCGCAATTGCGCTTGCCCCGCGGGATCTCCGTAACCGAGCGTGGCCCGGCTCGAGAGCGCGTCGTAGAGGTAAGACTTAAACTCCCGCCGCGGAAATAGCCCGAGATCGGGCGCGCCCGAAGGAAAGGCGTAACGTGCATTGGGCGCGTGCGAGTAGTCGCCGATGCGAAGCGTGCGGGCGAGATGGAGCTTGGTTTCCCGGGGCGCGAGAGAGGGAGACAAAGGGTAACGGGCCTGCAGAAAGAATGTGGGCAAGGTGGCCACCACTCGGTAGTGCTTTTTCTCTTCTGATTCCACCCAGCCTTCCGCCGCGAGTTCGGCCAAAGCGTTCATCACCGTGTGGCGGTGGATGCGGAATTTTTTCGCCAGATCCCGCGAAGAGGGCAACGCTTCGCCCGGCCGCAAATGCCCGGCCTTGATGGATTCGCGAATGCCTTCGGCGAGGCGCCGGTACTTGGCGAGCTTAGATTTCGGTAATTCTAAGTGAAGCTCTTTCATCTGGTCGAGGTAGAATTATCATTCTGGTTGTTCTTTATCAACCAGTGGCACCTTACTCTCCCGGGGAAGGGAGAACATTATGGCCTGGGCCACCGATTCGCTAGAGCTGCGCGCGGGGAAGATTTACTTGCGCAATATCCGCGTGGAAGACGATCCTGCCATCGCCGAGGCCGTGCACGATCCCGCCGGTTGGCCCGGCACCGCGTGGGGCGTAGACACCAAGGAGAGTATCCTCGAAATGCTCCGCCGCCAACGCGAAGCGCATACCCGCCTCGAGTGCAATCCTTTCGTGTATTTTGTGGACGATGAAGTAGCGGGCATCACGCGCTTCCTCAATATCTCTCCCTCACGCCGCGGCCTGGAGATCGGTGGCACCTGGGTGGCCCCGCGTTGGCGCCGCAGTTTCGTGAACACCGAAGTGAAGCGCCTTCTCCTCGGGCACTGCTTCGAAACCATCGGCGCCGTGCGCGTGGAGTTCCGCGTGGACTGCCACAACTACGCCTCGCAGATGAACGTACTGCGTTTAGGCAACGTGTTCGAGGGCAAGATCCGGCACTGGCAAGTGCGCAAAGACGGCACCGTGCCCGACGGCTTGCTCTACAGTATGACCCACCACGAGTGGGGCGAGGCCAAAGAGAGGTTCACGTACTTAGCACGCAACGAATCGCCTCCACCCAAATTTTTACCCGTGGAGGCCCACACGGAACGCTTACGCCTGCGGCTTTATAAGCTGGCCGACTCGCCTGGGCTCCTCGATTTAGCTAAGCGTAACCGCGAGAGCTTAGTGGATAGCTTCCCGCAAATCGGCAAACTGCGAGAGGAGAACGAGGTGCGGGCCTATATCGCCGAAAAGACCCACGGCGCGAGCGCCGGCACTACATTTTACTACGGCGTTTGGGATCGGCGCGGCGATCGGCCGATCGGCCAGTTTCAGCTAAAGAACCTCGATTGGCGGCTCAAATCCGCCGAGCTCGGCTATTTCCTCGACGAAAGCGCGCGTCGCCGGGGATTCGCGCAGGAGCTTCTACATTGGGCTCTCGCGGAACTCGAGGAGCGGCGCGGTTTCCGTCGTCTCTTCGTGCGCGTACTGCTGGATAACTCGCCGAGCCTCGCGCTCGCCAAGAAAATGGGGTTTCGCGAAGAGGGAATTTTGCGGAGGAGTTTCCTCACGGGGCGAGGAAAAGCGGCCGATACGGTATTGCTGGCGAGGTATGGTGGCTTTTAGCGGGGCCTGGATCCTCGATTTGGCGCCATCGCGGGAAATGGCTCCACGAATTCTTGTCTCCCTTGCGGGCAATTGCTAAACTTATCCGCGAGTGCCCCTTAGTTCGTCTCCTAAATGGATTTGGAGTACGTATTTTTTCGTTCAATTCCTCGCAGCGGCGCGTTTTTCTGGTTTTGGCCGTCGCTATTTTTCTTTACGATCTCGCAGCCCAATTTTACTACCTGCGCGGCCCGCTCTTCACGGCCAACGCCGCGTGGGCGTGGAGCCCGTGGGTGGGAGCGGGCCTCGGGGCGCTTTGCCTAGGCTGGCGGCGGGCGGCGAACCCGGCCTTGACCGCCCTGGCGCTCTTGCACTACGTGGTTACCCTCAAAAACGGGCGGCTCTACACGGAGGGCGACGCTTGGCTCTGGCTGATGGTGTTAGCGTTCTTGGCGATCCCGGCCAAGGATTCTCCTATAGAAAGTTACTGGGTGGGCGTGCTCAAACTGGTGGGTTTCTGCGTGTATTTTTTTGCCGGTTTACACAAGATTATCGTGCCCGACTGGCGCACCGGGATAGCGCTGCAGAACGTATTTCTCGATCACGATCTGATCAACGCCCGGTATTCGTTTGTGGCGGAAACGCCGTGGATGTATTTTCTCTCGGCCTGGATCACGCTCTTTCAGCGGCTCGTGGTGCCTTGGGGGCTTTGGTCGAGCCGCCGGGAGCTGCGCCTCGTTTCGGCGGGTTTGCTCGCGCTGATGCATTATTCCTACATGGTGATCATGAACCTCGGCACTTTTTCCTGGGTGGGAATTCTCTTTTTGGCGCCCTTCTTTTTCGACCGGGGCCACGGCCCGAATTACTGCCGCTGGCCCAAAAAAACGCGCCCCTTCGACGCCGCGCTCGCGGGTTTGGCGGCTAGCGCGCTGATATTTTTTCCCTTGATCCACTGGACCAAAACCTTCGGCCTCAAAACTCCGGAGAGCGTTGCGGCCATCTCCGATAGCGGTGCGCCCGGCTTCCTCCTGCATTGGGGGATGTTCGCCATCACGAGCCTCAACCGCTACCAGCCGGTGCTGATCTTCCAAACCTGTACGGGCCGCCGGCTCGTGGACGACCAGATCTTCTGGGATTTTGGCGAAAGCCGTGATTATTTCCGGCGGCGCGCGCTCAAAAACGCGCTCGGCGCCCAGCTTCTCGTGCAGGCGCAGGCGAGCGAGCTAGAAAAGAGGGTGATCGAAAATACGCGGGAGCTCGTGGGCACCAAGAGGGTGGTGATCCTGCAAATCACGCACGACGCCGAGAAAGTGTTCTACGATAGCGGCGAGCAGAAAGTGGCGGAGTGCCCCAGCGTGCTCGAGCCCGTGAAGAGGGCGAAGTGACGAAGCGGGCGGGGCAAATCGCCGAGCGGGCGTTTCTGAGATTTTTCTGGCCCCTCCTGGCCGTATTGGTGGCGATTCCCTACGCGGGCCTAATCCTACGCGATCCCATTCTGGCCCGTGACGATCAGCTCTTCCTCATTCCCCTCAGCGAGGTATGGTCCTTCGCCGACTGGCTGCATTTCGTAACTTCGCCCTGGAATCCCGATTTTCAACCACTGCGCGACCTCTCGCTGATGATCGACGTGCTGCTCGCGCGCGTGCTTCCGTTCACTACCTTCCACCTGCACAATGTGTTGCTCTGGATTTTTTGTTCCTTCTGCTTTTACCAACTGGCCAAGGGAGTAGAAAAAAACGAGAACGTGCGAAAGTGTTTCACCCTGCTCTTCGCGCTTCATCCGGTCTACATGATGTCGGTGGGCTGGATCTCCTCCCGCAAGCACCTTCTCTCCTTTACGTTCTTGCTATTGTCGCTTTTGGCGGCCAGGGCTTTGCGCCGTTCACGCGGGTCGCGCGAAGGTGGACTTTGGGGAGCGGCGCTCTGCCTGGCCTTCGCCGGCTGCGTTTTCTCGCAGCCCATCAGCGTGTTCTGGCCGATTTGGCTCGCGTGGATGGTGGCCACGGAATGGCGCAAGGATCCGTGGTTCGCAAAACACGTGCGCGTTTGGGGGCCGATATTGGCGCTCCTCCTCCTCGAAATGCTTTTGGCGCTCGTGGTGCACCACCGGCATTACTCTGAGAACTACCAGCGCACGCAAACGGTGCTCGAAAAGTTTGCCGCTCTGGAGGTGTGGAATTTCGGCGCGAAACCGCGAGGCTTATTGGCCTTTGGCCGCTACTTCTTCCAGCTATTATTGCCCTTTCGGCTGACGCCGCTCTATTCCCCGGAATCTTGGGCCAACGTGGCCGGTCTCGCGCTCGGCGCGTTGCTCATGGGGGGGTCGGTTTTTAGCTTCGGCTGGCGTTGGGCGAGTCAGGTATGGGTCTTCTTTGTTTTGCTGCTTCTCCTCGTGGTTACGCGGGTAGGGTGGCTCTTCGTGGTGGACACCTATATCCTCGGCGCCTCGCTCGCTTTTTGGTTTCTGGTGCACGCGTGGTGGGCCAGTGCGCCCGAGAAATGGCGGCGCTTTGGGCGGCCGCTCTTCTCGCTGCTGGTGGTTTTTTTCCTGGCACGTTCCGCCGACGAAGCCAAAAATTGGCAGAGCGACGAGGCGATGTGGCGCTATTCGTTCGCGGAAGAGCCCACCTGCCGGAGCGCACTGATGTACGCCGTGAGCTTGCTCCAGCGCGACGCCACGGCGGAGATCAAGCCCGCGGTGGATTTCGCGGCGGCGAGTGGATGTCGGGAAGCCGACGCGGGTAGGATCATCGATCTGGGTTTGTATTATGACGATCGCCTCGCGCCGGAGCAAAAGATCCATTTCCTGCGCCGGGGAGAGCTAACGGAATCGCGGCGGGTGATTCTCGCGGCGCTGGAGCTGGAGGCGGGGCATGGCCGAGCGGCGGAAGATTTGCTGAACCAGGAGCGGGCGGCGAACCCGAACTTTTGGTCCACGCTCACTCGCGGGGAGCTGCGGCCCCTGGCGATCGCGCTGCATCGGCACTGCGGGGAACATGGGGCCTTTCCCTATTGCGGTTTACTGCGCGAACGGCGGTAGCGTGGCCGGAGCCGGGCCGTAAAGGGAATCCGCCTAGCTAACCAGGCGCGCTACTTGCCGGCGCGCTTGGGGCTAGAGAAAGTCACGTCTTCGCTGCGGTAGTAGCTCCCGCTCGGGGACATTGAGAAGCTGGGGATCTCGAGCGTCAGCCGCATTTCGTTCTTATTTTTCATTTTTTTGATCGCGAGCGCTATTTTAGCCACGGCTTCGGCGTCGTTCTTCACGATGTCCACGTAGAAAAACGAATCCTTGGGGCCCTTGGCGGCGCGGAGCTTCAGCTTCACGCTGTCGTCGTTTTTTCCGGGATTTATATTAAGCACGGTAACGTCTTCTAGTTTCGCCGCGCCGGCCGGGCCGCTGATCAGGAGAATCATCCAAAAGAAATATCGCATACTTTCCTCTTAACGAGCCGTGGTCCCCGTGGTGCTTTCGTTGAATTCGACTGGGCTAGACGCCGGTGCGAATTGCCCCGGAGCTTCTGGCGCGAACGCTTCTTGGGCATTGGTCACTTCCCGGAAGAATTTACCCTCGCACTTCGGTTTAAACTTATACTTGTCGGCGTACGGGTAAATGAAGGTTTCGAAGTTGAAGTCGGCGATTCCCTCGCTCACCGCCGTTACGTTATAGCAGTTTTCGATGGCACCCTTGATGCTTTCTTCCACGCAGGCGCCCCCGTTGGCGCCGGTGACCACCAGGTCGCAAACTTTCTCTTTTTTTAGGTGCTCGATAAACTCCGCCCGGAACGAGTTCGATTGGTTGAATGCGCCGTCGGTGTCTTTCGTGAAGAATTCGGCGTTCGGGTAGGTGCCCACGGCTTTCTTGAGCTCTTCGTTGGTGGGGCCGTAGTTGCCCTTAAATTCAAGAAAGACGATCGCGGCATGGTGTTGCTTGGCTTTGCGGATGGCTTCCACTTGGGCCGCGAGCAGCTGGGCGAAGCTCAGTTTGTTTTTGGCGGAATTCTCGTTCCCACCCCTGGTTACGAAGCCGGGCTGCATATCGATCACGAGCAGCGCCGTTTTACATGTAGAGGCGAAGGCGGCGAGCGGGCCGAGAAAAGCGAGGGTCGCGAGGAGCGCTAACCGTTTTTGCATCCGGGGGGCCATCGGGGGAGGCTCCGCGTGGTCTTAATTTCCGTAGTTGCGGGCCTGCGCCGAGCGCGTGCTGCGCTCTAGTGCACCGCGGGAATCGCCGTTGCGCGAAAACCACTCCTGGAGCTCGGATTCCAAACGGCGAGCGAGGTGAGGGTCGCGGCGCCGTACATTTTGGAGAAGCTTCTCGCGAAAAGGCGCGTCGGCGTGGCGAAGCATTTCGAGCACGCTACCGAAACCGTCGAAGGGGATGCCGTCTTTTTTATTGTTCATTAGGCGTTTCCTTTTTCTTTTTTGCGATTGATATTGTCTTCGGCGCTCGCGGCCTGTTCGCGAATGGCGTTGAGTTTTTTCTCGCCGAGGTTGCGCATCTCCTCGGCCTGCACGCGGTAGGTTTCCTGCGTTTGCTTCACGTTCATTTCGCCGGTCTTGGCGAGGTGTTCGATGCGCGCGGCCTGCGTTTCATTGAGCTCGGCCAGCTTGCGCTCGTACTCTTCTTTCTTCGCGGAAAATTCCACCTTATAGGCCTTATCGAGCGTGCCCATATCGCGCTCGTGTTTCTCGGTGAGCGCTTGCATCTCTTCGGTCTGCTTTTTCTTGGTATCGCGGATTCTGAAGCTATGTTCTTGCTGAAGACGGTCTGCTTCCGTCTGCTGATTGGTGCGTTGGGTTTCCATTCCCGCCTCCTCGGCATCCTGCCAAGCAGCCACGCATCATGCGTGACTATTTCTACTATTATAGAGGAGATTCTCCAGGTATGAAAAGCAGATGTGGGAATTTCGGGCTAAAAAGACCGACCGCCTCGACCGTGTTCTACGGGAAGAGCGCAATCCGGGAGCGGAATGGCTGAGCCGCCAGGCCTGGGATTGGCTCTTTGAGAACGGCGGTATTTACGTAAGTGGGCGAAAAGTGGGTAAAGCGGGCGCCGAGGTGGAGTCCGGTACCGCGATTCGCGTGGAGCTACCGGGGCCCTTGGGGCTATGTCCGGGGACTAGCCTTCCCACCCTTCTTTGGGCGAGCCCGGCGCGGGATTTAGCGCTATTCGCGAAGGCCCCGGGTATCGCCACCCTGCCTTTGCTTCCCTGGGACCATTCCACCTTTGCGAACCAGGTAGCGGCTTTTGTGGAAAAGGAAGCTTGGATGCCGGCGCCGGCGTTTGCGGCTTTGGCGGAGGCCCCGCGCCTAGAGGGCGGGGTGCTCCAGCGCCTCGACCGCGATACGAGCGGAATCCTCGCCGTAGCTTTCACGGCCGAGGCGAAGGCCTTGTTCCGTAAACTTTTTTCGCAATCTCTCGTTACGAAAACTTACCTCGCGATCGTGGAGGGGCCGAACGCGAAGCTCGAGGGTTCTCACCGCGTTTGGCTTTCGAGCGGGGGCGGCGCGAAGGTGGGCGCGCGTTTAGCGGCGCCGAAAATGGGCGGGGAGCCGAGCGTGCTCCGGGTAACGATTTTGGCCAGCGCGGGAGTGGCACATTTGGTGGGTGTGCAAACGAGCCAGGGCGAGCGGCACGTAGTGCGCGCCGGCATGGCGGCGCTGGGATTTCCTTTGCTGGGGGATGCGTTGTACGGCGGTTCCGCCCGGGCTCCCTTCCACCAGCTGCACGCGTGGTCGATGGAGGTGCGGAGCGATGCGTACCCCGGTTTTCCCTCCGGTCTAAAGGCGCTGCCTCCCCAGAGCTTCCTGGATTCCCTCACCGGCTTGGGATTACACTTTACGGGATGAAGCAAGAGAGCTTGCCCGCGATTAAGTCCGTCTACCATGCTTTGGAAGAAGCGGCGGTAGACATCTACGGATTCGCCGTGGTTTGCCAGGGCGGCGCGATCGCGATGGCTGAGCCCGTTATCCTCGATACCTTGCTGCTTGGTTTAGAGAACTTCTGGTTCACGGAGAGCCGTGATGGGCGTCTCACGCACCGGGAATTCCGCGAGGAAATCTTTCGGGCCATCTGGGATAAATCCCGCGACCGCGGCGTGCCCGTGCGCATCGGCACCGACGTACCGCTCGGTCACGACGCAATGCATTTCTACCAACTTCCGCAGCTCGCCCGCGCCGTAATTTACCTGCGTACGAAACGCAATTTTTCTTACGCCAGCATCGCGATCGCGGTGGGCGTGAGCGAAGGCATGGCCCGCAGCGAAGTAGAGCGCGCGCGCGAATTTCTGCTGGGCCGCCGCATGAAGGCGATGAACTGGGGCGAGGAGGAATTCTGATGCGCCTCCCGGATCGTGACGACCTACTCGACTACGTAGAACACGCCGCCGGCCAAGACGCGGAAGTACAGAAGCGTATCCTGCACATGTTGGCCTCCAGCCAGATCATGCGCGAGCAGATGGCGGAATTGAAGCGCGATTTGTATTTGGTTTCGGTGCAGGTGCCCGACTACGCCCCCAACGCCGCCTTCGGCGCCGAGATT
>JACCDG011209531.1_pt1 | contig 10405 bp, 6 predicted proteins | sample 7442471 | NCBI WGS metagenome assembly JACCDG01 (sample SAMN15323444, study PRJNA562643) | freshwater metagenome | isolation source: river surface water | place: USA:Blue River Watershed | collected 2017-08-17 | reverse complement strand
CGAGAGTTCCTGGATTTTGATAAGATCACTACCGCCGACAGTTATAAGTTCCATATATTCTATATCCGCAAGCCTGCAATAGTTGTTGCGCCGGACTCTAAGTTCTGCACAGAGGACGCGCCGAATGTCTATAAGGACGGGTTCCACATACTTATACCAGAAATACAAGTAACAAAGGGCTTTAAGAGGTTCCTCCAGAAAGAACTCATCAACCGCGGACTAGTGACGAGTACCTTTAAGGATATCGACCACATTACCTGCGCTAACGACATGTTGGACAAACTATCTGCAAGCAACCCAGTACATTTTTTCGGCAATTCTAAGCCAGGCAAGCCAGCGTATTTATTGTCGCACGCCTTCGAAATCACGTTCCACCTAGATGACGAGGAAGATATCGCGCGCCATCTGATCAATCCCGCCTCGATACTCGAGGGCACGGTCATCATTAACAACGTCGAGGTCCCGATAAATCTCACATATGAACTATCCTTGAGTTTCTATACAAAAACCTTCGCAGGACATCCTACCTGGCTGGTAAAGTGCCATGTCCCCTACAAGGTAGCGCTCGAGGCAAAAATACAGACCATTGTGGAAAAGCCTTCCAAAGATATCCTATCAGACGATGAACTCCGCCAAGATGAAGAGAACATCTCTATAATCTGTCTCAACAACCCTCGCGCGAAACATATAATGCAGCTGTTGCGAATCCTCGGCCCAGAATACGTGGAAAAGTATGAAGCGTGGTTTAAAGTAATCTGCGCAATTGCCCACTGCGGCGCCTGTGATGACTACAAGAGTATCGCCAGGGAGTTCTCGAAGCGCCGCCCAGGTGACTGGTCGCCCACTGAGTTTGAGCGTGTATGGTCCGAGGCCACGCGCCATAAATCAGGAAAGGCGCCGCTAACTATCAGGTCAATCCACTACTGGGCCAAGCAGTCGGCGCCGGCCACTTATGCAGAAATACAAAAAACCCAATATAGTACTATTCTGCGCCGGTACGCATATGAAAACATGGGGAAGATCGGCCATGCACATGCGGCCGACATATGTCACGCGCTATTCAGCGACAAGTTCGCCGCCGACATCGGGCCCAGTAAGAAGTCCGGGCGCGAAGACTACTGTTGGTACGAGTTCGTTACCCCTGGGCAGGAAATGAAGAGGGGCGAGATATACAAATGGCGCGAAGAGTTGAAGCCGGATAACATCCACTTGTTCATTGCAGATCACCTACCCAAGATATACAGCCAGGTATGCGACGATATCAAGACGCACAAGGACGCGGCACGGGACGCAAAAGAAATGAGTATCTGGACCTCTATCGAGAAGAAGTTCTACACCTCGCGCGCCAATCTTGCGGACGATACCTATCAAAATCGTGTCATCAACCAAGCACAGTATAGGTTCCGGCGCCGTGGATTTTGCGACGAACTCGATTCCTATGAAGACATAATCGGCGTAGGCAACGGCGTACTGAAGATCGGCCCGCAGCCGGAGCTGATACGTGGGTTTCATGAATATAAGATCAGTAAGTATACTGAGACAGACTATGCGCCGTACGACCCGCAGAACCCCTATGTAAAGGTGCTGCTCGGCGCCTTCCACGATATATTTCCCGAGCAGGATGTGTTCAACTACATGATGTTCCACGCGGCCACTGGGCTAGATAACAGAGAGTCAGCATGTATATTGACCCTGCTTGTGGGCGGCGGCCAGAATGGTAAGAGCTTCTTTGCAAAAATGGTTCACAATACACTCGGGCATACATACTGTGCCAGCGGTAAATCGGCCCTATTGACGGCACCACTTGAACGGAGCGAAAGCGCCAACTCCGCACAAATGCAACAGAAAGGCAAGCGCTGGTTCTATATCGATGAGTTCAACAAGTCGGAAATGCTCAACACCGGCCGTGTAAAGATGATGGTCACCCCGCAGTGGCAGTCCGGCAGAGATGTATATGCGCGGCAGGCGAACTTTAGGAACACTTCGAACACAATATGCTTTACTAACTTCGAACTCGGGGTTGACACTACTGACCATGGTACCTGGCGGCGGATATACTACTACAAAAACAAGATGAAGTTCTGCAAAACTCCTAACCCAAACAACCCCTTTGAGAAGCAGGTTGATCCACTCTTCTTCAATACCTACGCAAACGATCCTATGTATCAACAAGCTATGGCGTCGAGCATGGTCCACTTCTACTCAGTGTTGTGCATCGAGTACAACGGCGATCTCAACAATGTACCAGTCCCGACAATCACGCGGGAGACAGAGGAGTTCAGAAATCGGCAGGACACCATCAACAGATTCATAACGCAAATGGTCGTCAAGTCTCCTTGCACTGAGGCAATTGGTATATCCGTTCTTGCAACTAGATACATAGATTGGTACACACAATATGTGAAAAACCGTACCATACCCTCGCTGACCGAGGTCCAGGCGCAAATGGAGAACTCGCGGCTAGTTAACTATCTAGAGCGGCGCTCGGCAACATCTATATACCTGATCGGCCATCGAATAAAGGCTCGGCAAGAAGAACCCTTACTTCCTGGCGAGGAAGACATCCTCTTGCCAGCGACTGCTGCCGCGCAGGCCATCAATATAAAATCCTTCGAAGGTCTATCCGCGGCCGAGTGGACTGTCGCCGAGGGGCTTGTAACTAATAAATCGAGTCCTAGCCCGCCTACTAAGGAGTTCGGGTATGAACTCGCTCGAAATGCGCCTGACTATATACAAAACGCGGCCGACGATGCCATCGCCAACATTGCTCTTACAGAGGACGATTTAAATGCGCTCATATAGGAATGGTCTACTCCTGTGCACCACTTGTATGTCATCATATGATCATTACCGGTTTGCGGACATAAGTTGGCGCGCCGCCAACAACTATCTCTCGCGCGATATAGTGCCCGTCTGCCTGTCGAAAGAAAAGATCGACTTCTTTTTTGGTTAGTATGACATCTACATCAGTGCGTGCTAAGTCGTCAATCATATGTGCTTTCTTGCCCATCCGCACTGTACATAATTGGTAATATTTGGCTAGCTTATCTTGCGACATATATATACTCCCCCTCCAAGAGTGTTATATTCAAAAAATATACAAATGACCAGTCAACTCGCCCCAGAAATAGGTAATGTAGCAATCATATCCATATTGCAGAATGTACCTGGCGCACAGCCGCCAACCGTATACAATATGCACGGTATACACAAAATACCAATCACAGAGCTATTTATGAGATGTCATGAGGTCGTTATATCAACCGCGCGTGAGATCCTTCCGGACTTTATCGGGGTGCGTCAACTCGGCGAGGTACTTCTCAGCAAACAGCGAGTCGGATCTCACTTACTAACCTACGAAAATCAGACATATACTGTGTGGCGAGTTAGCGAAAGGATTGAGCGAGGATGGATATCTAACTCAGTCACACCGCAACTGGACAAGCTCGGTTTCTTCATTGTTTTATCAGCAGATTCAGTATGTACTTGCGGCTCGGCACTCGGAGAACTTCATAAGATGCTCGATAAAGTCACTAGTGATTTACGAGTTTGCTCTTCGATTGTTGAAGAGCTGAGTCATCAGAAAGGTAAACTAGTTAGTGAAACCACAATGACTACCGCGACTATATATACCATACCAACCATACCAACCATGACTAAAAAGACCACAGCAGCCGCCTCGCCATCAGTTGATAGATGCACAGCGCCGACCAATGGGCCGCGCACTACCTTTGCGGATTTCGTCAGCGAGCTAGCCGCATTTGATCGAAGTACCTTGCGTAAGGTAGTGCGGCCATAGAATCATTTAAGGAATCACACACGGATAAACGACCACATGCCAATCCCCCACAAAACCGCTCAACAAGTGATCCGGCCATTCATTTTTTGCTGTGGAAAAGCGGCCCATCTATGCTCACCCTCAGAGGAAGGTATATGTAATCAAAAAAATACCCAGCAATGTCATTAGAAAATATGGCTAGACTTTGCGTGCCGGTTGCTGCGGCGGAGGGAACATTAGTATGACTTTCTCCCCGTCGGCGGCTCGATCTCTGGCCGCCTTAATCAAAGCACCGAGTGGGTACATATTGTCGAACAACCGGCCGTGGGACTCACGGATTAGACTGCGGTGAGTATTGGCGGATAGCTTCTTTACAAAGTCTCGCACATTCGGTCCATACCGCGCTGCAATATTGGGGAACTTTTCAATGTAAGCAGTCCAAGCATCGTTCTCAATCGCGCAGTCATTGCAGTGATCGAACCCGAGATCTGGCGCCGAGTTAGGGTTGTAGTGATGGCAGTACATGCGCTCTATCAAGTTGTAGTAGAACAGTTTGTTATCGTAATTGTCTGGCGTTCCCCAGTCTTTCAGTTCATCGCCGCGAGTAACGAGTCGTGTCTCTGTTGATGAGCGGCCCGGGAATGCCTGGATGTTGACTATCCCGTCCCAGTATACCAATCTGCGTGTTTTGAAGTTCTCAACGAAGTCTATCCCGCCCTCCCTTGATAGCTCAAAGTCGTGTATATATGGTGGCTCGCGGCTCTTCTTTTCGAATATACCTGGGTCTTCATTGTAAAACGGGTGGCGAAACTTCAACATTGAGTATCTCGGCCTCATGACCTTCATCCAGTTATACTGCTGCGACAGGTTCCAGAGTATATCAATTGCGTCCGGCGACGAGGCGCCGTCGCTCACGTTTGTGCGAATATCAGATATGAAATAGAGCCGCTCGTTGTTTACGATTTTGCTGATCGCGCGGGACAACTCCATCGTAAACAAGTCGTTAATTATGTATATCTGTTTATCGCCAGTTACGGCGACGCTGATGAGTTGCTCGGCGCGGGCGTCATCTATTTCGGGGTCCCCGGCGGTGTGCAAAACAACAGGCTCGGCCCCAAAGATATCGAACTTATTGGGGTCAACCAACACGAACTTGATATGCGGGAACAGTTTTGCAAGAAAGCCAGTATGGTTTGAAGGCGCCGCGCCCGCATATACACAGATGATATGCTCGGGTTCATCGCCGGTATAGTATGTGAATAGCTGTAACTCGGAAATGAACAGTTTGCGCTGGCCGATGTGCACGGCCGGACGATATACTTGCGCCGACGATTCATACTCTAGTGAGTGCGGGATATCCTCGAGTGTGATGATTGGCGGACCATTTTTTACCTTGTTATAGCGCTCGAGGAATAGTGTTGTGAACTCCTCGCGTAAGCTATCGGTCATTCCAGTAGTAAATATATCGAGTAATGTACTCATTGAAGGGGGGTTTGTGTCTTGTCCGCCGAGGATTTCAGTTTTCAATATGCGGCCCAAGTAGCGAAGTACAATTGCCCCAATGAGAACTATGCACATAATCAATGCTGTGATAAGGTATCCAATCAGTGTAAACATAGTAAAGGATAATTAGGGTAAATATGATCAGGAGGGTGAGGATCAGGACAGTGTATATACTGCATGTGATATATTTACATACTGTATATCTTTCCTAGTTTGTCGAGAGTTTTGTTGACTCTTGCTGCAGACAAGCCGTGTATATCAATCAGGAACTCGCGCAATGCAACTAGGTCAATCTGTCGGCCGCCAATCTCTGGTGCAACAAGGTCTTCATTGACGACTGGCGCCATAAACTGCGCGCGGGCGGCAAGATAATCGAAATCAGCCGGTAGCTGCCCCCCGGACTCGAGTATCGCCGCAATGATTGCCTCAATGTTCTTGTATTTCTTGATAAGAGCGAGCGCCCGCTTATAACCAATTCGCGGCAGAGTAGTTGTATAGTCAGTACCTAGCAATATACATAAGTCCACAAATTGCTCCCTCGAGAGCCCCAACTCCGCCAACAGTATCGATGTATCAATAAGCATAAGTGACTTTGCTGCTGTGTCCAGGCCGCGCACCATGTACTTGGCGCCAAATGCCAGTGCATCCATATCTTCTGTCGCGACTATATCAACACCATGTATGTGAGCCGCTTGCGCCTCGGCCTCTGACGGCGCCTGAACCACAGTCACGCCCATTAGCGCGCACAGTTTCATAACCTCGGTAAATACCTCTCGAGGGATTGGTTCGTGATTGGCGCCGCGCTCTTTTCGTTGCCAGAGGGTTCTTTCTTTGATGGCTGGCGGCGGGCCATCAAATACGAAGATTGGAGTAATCCCGGCGCCGATCATTGACGATATGCGGAAGAACGCGCCCTGTACGTGGTTTATAAACTTCCCAGAGTTGTTCACTATATGTCTGGCGCGGCCCACACGGCACCACTGATAAATGGTTATTGAGGCGTCGACGGCTATGACCTTCTGACCGAGCTCGCTAATCCCTATCTGGCGGATAGCAGCCGGTGCATATTCTTTTATAAGTTGGAACAGATTATGTATACCCATCAGCTATATAGAGGAGGAGGAAATCAGTATGGAGATATTGTAGGACCTGGATATAAACCTGATTTAGTATATTTTTGTGAGAATTGGTAGGGGGGAATTGGCACTTGCTTATATGCAAAAATCAGGGTCAATCGATATGAAACCATCACATGTCGATATACGGTCGACTATGACATCATATATGGAGGTCTTGCGATTATACTTGATAGATAGTTCCCTATATACCATAGTTTTCGGACTTACTGTTGCAATGAATGCGAAATCCTTATTGTCGGCGGTCTTTTGCTCGTTCTCGCGGAAGATTGTCGGCGGCATCACCTTTATACCATTGGCCGTACGGTAGTCCTGGCCGACTTTCGTTAATAGGTTGTTGCGGTAGCCGTCATATATGCAGTACTTGAGCTTCGTAATTACATTCATGAAGTCTGTTTCCGAGGCCCGCGCCAGAGAATGGTTCTCGTGTACGAACACGTCTAGTCCGCCACTGAGCGCCTGTTCTATAATGTCATCTCGCGCCCGCACAAAACTGATGCACGCCCTATAGGAGATGTTGTTTTGCGCGCACCATTCATGAAGTATATTGATGGAGTCCTTAGTGGCGGCGGAGGTAATGACCTGTTTGATTGCGTTGAACAGTATGATACCATGTATAAAGTCGTCTGCAATAAGCAGGCGGACTTTGTATAACATGTTCTTCGCGCCGATATAGTTAGGTAGTCCGTATTTATATACTGCTAGCCAGTTCACGAATGTGCGCGGCGCCGGCTCATCACCTGTCGACACTGCGCTCAGTATCAGGGACTTGTCGTCAATAGTTAGATAGGCCGCTATGGTGATTACATCAAGTATCGAACACCCCCAGAAGTAGGCCGCCAAAATCATCCTTACTGACTCTGGCGCGAGCATCGAAAACACAGACGCTAATGCGCCGAGCTTCGTGATACTGAAGCGGAATTGCTCGCTATCGTCAGTCTCTGCAAGAATCTCTTTCATATCTAGATGCCACTTGGGCGCATACATAGAGATAAACCCGATAGTATATAGTTTTTCAATACAAGCGGCTAGCGCATCAGGAGCGGGTACATCGATCATGTCAATATCTGTAAGCAGGAACTGTGGGTCGCGCTCGCCAGCAATCGTTTTTACTTTGAGTTGCTCATTGATTATATCCAGCATTACAGACGATATGTCCTCTATGAATATCTGCGGAAACTGTAGATCTGGTAGTTTCTCGAATATATGCGCCGGGTACAGTGGGTAGAATACGCCGCGGAACTTCCGCCCAGCACGACCTTTGCGCTGTTTGATCCGCGATTTAGGCGCCGGCTTAGTAATTAGCCCGCGGATATTGAGCAGCGGGTTATACTCGATCTCCCGATTGAACCCGGCGTCGATCACATACTTGAGATTGTCTAGAGTTAGCCCAGTTTCTGCGACATTAGTAGAGATTATCACACGGCGGGCTGGTATATATGTATTTCCCGCGATCTCTACAGTGTGCTGGCCGACAGGAATGTACATCGTGCGCATGAAGTCAATATTGCGGTTTTGCACGGCGTTGCTCTCTATTTGCAAGAGTGAGAACACTAACTCGGGGGCGCTTTTCGCGTATTTCTCGTTGAGCCGCCGTAAGTAGTTGGCTGTTTCCTTGAACTCTGCTTTACCAGGCATGAATATCAAGATATCGGCAGTGGCGGGGTTATCTTTCGGGTTCTCTGTAATGATCCGCTCGACTACTTCCGCAGCTGCTTGCGGGTAGTTTGAGACTGTGCGCCCAGCGTTCCAGTCCCAGATTTCGTCGAACCCCGCGGTCTCGCCAACGCACCATATGAAGTTCGTTAGCAGCGGTACATTGAAATATGCAAGAAAGCTCTTGGGGTCAAAGGTCGCACTCATCAATATAACGAAGGGACATGCAGGGTTGTTTTGGTTTCGCAACAGTAGGTTCTTGAGCATATAGATAGTCATATCTGTCTGCAGGTCGCGCTCATGAGTTTCGTCTATCAAGATAAACCTGTACTTTGCAATGAGCTGTTCATCTGTCAGTGTGCGCAGTTGCTGAGCAAGAGTCCCAATGGTGGCGGACAATAACCCAACCGATGTCGGGCGCAACTTGTTATACTTGGTGCTCCAACCGATAGACACACCTAGTCGCATAAAGGCGCTATAGTGTTTGAGCATCTCCATTACATTCTCTATGGCGGTCATCACTCGCGGCTGCGTGCAAATGATGCCTGGCGCGCGATCACCGGTGCCGCGCACTAGTGATTTATATATCTCTGGTGGGAGCGAGGTACTTTTCCCAGAGGCTGTCTCGGATTTCAAGATTAGCACTCTGTTTTCTACCCCGGTTTTAGGGAATCGCGCGCGCAGCCAGTTGATTATGTAGTCGAGCGGCACCCATTCGTCCAGCTCGCGTTTCAGTTTCGGGTCACCGTTTGGCGCGGCCAGTTTGCCTTTGATCATCAACGTTGGCAGTGGCATATTGGTATATATAGTCTATATATATTTACAAACGATTAATGAGCGCCGGCCGAGTAATGTCCGCGCGCCGATGTCGTTGCGCCAATGGAAGAGAGCCGCATAGCTTGTGAAAAGTCCCTACGCGCAATCTGTACTCCGCCGCCTAGCTAGCGGGCCGCACACATATAGGAAATTGAAATATGTAGTGCTTATATACATATTATGGCGATGTTCTTGTCATTACCGCCCGAGTGTCATCTTTTGGTTATTCTAGCTGCATGTAGTGATTATTCTCATGTTGAAGCGTGCAGATGTAACCCTGGGTTCATAAATCGCCGGACTTTGTCATCATTGCTCTTACTTTGTAAACAAGTCAATCAAGTAATCACGAAGTACTGCGCGCAGATTGAAGAACACTATATCATAAAAATACGTACGGGATGCGGGCTTCGGTACGAATTCTGCGGGTTATTTCATCAAATTAACGATCTCCCGGCAGTAGTCTGGAACGATAATACTCGCTGGTGGTGTCGCTATGGTAAGCTCCACCGCAGTATAGTATATGATGCGAATGGTAAACTACTTTACGGCGGCCCTGCAGTGATCCGCTCTGATGGCTCAAAGGCATGGTACTATCATGGTATGGAGATCAATACCCTAACGCCTCCTAACACAATGGGACGTTCCTAATAACTCTGATATAGAGGAGTAGTCCGCGCATGCCAGCGACTGAGTACTGTTTTTTATGTGTGTAAGTGCGGCCAGGCACAGTGTATTTTTTGATAAATGGCCACAAAAAACAATGAGCTAACCTCAGCTCAGTCACTTTATCTTTATGTCGTAGTGCAGACATAGCTCTATGATTTGCTGTTTAGCAGTGTCAAGCTTTGGTTGCTTACTGAAGCTCTTTAGTTTCTTAGTGAGGAACTTCTTCACCGTTGTCCATGAAGGCCCACGACGGCCACAAGTATTGTTGTATTCTGGGAGGACATTGATGATGAACTCTCTAGTTTGCTCTGATGTCCAGTCACCTACTTTGTAAGTGAATACATGGCTTACAACTGCGCCCATGGGCACATTGACTAGCGCTGGTGATTCTACAGACTTGTCGATCACTTGCGGGGCCAGCTCACTCACTAGATCTGCCACGGGATCAACTGGCAAGCTAACTGGCTCACTAGGTTTAAGTACTTCAACTGGTTTTAGAGGTTCTCCGATACATTCTGTTGATACTGAGGGCTCTAGTAGTGCCGATACCTCAACTGGCGCTGGTAATGCAAAGATATCCTGTGGAACCCCATTCATCCAGTCAACTGCTGCCTTGGTAAGTTTCAGCTCATTGAGAGCATCGATCAATTCGTTTGCGAGCTGTTCTTCATTGTCGAGGTCGAGTTCTAGCTGCTCAATAGCGCGCACTAACAGGCTAAATGGTATCTGATAGTACTTGCGATTAGTGACTGGTTTGAAGTATTTCAGTATATATCTCACTCGCTGTTCTAACTGCAGTGCATTGCCACATTTGATCTTATACAGTATCACAAAGTCATCACCGTGCGGG
>JACCDG011844140.1_pt1 | contig 10407 bp, 6 predicted proteins | sample 7442471 | NCBI WGS metagenome assembly JACCDG01 (sample SAMN15323444, study PRJNA562643) | freshwater metagenome | isolation source: river surface water | place: USA:Blue River Watershed | collected 2017-08-17 | reverse complement strand
GTGGTGACCCTCGGCTGTCCATCGAACAAGCTGCGATTTCTATTCAAGAATTGAGTAGTAGCCGCATTGAGTTCCTGAAACGCTGAGACCGTGTCTGCGCTGGAAAATCGAGTCAGTCTCATCTCTCGGTCCGTCAGAGGCCTGATCTTGCCGTCGGCGAATTGCACTTGAATGCGCCCATCTGCTCCCACATCCAATATTTCAGCCGCTACTTTTACATTTTTGCCATCCGGAATGACGGTTACAAATCTTTGCGTGTCGGGCCGCACCGAACCTGGCCCAAGGCGGAGGGCCCCGTCGTTGTAGGCTTGACGAAATCTTTGGGTCTCAGCTTTCATCGGGCCGTCGCTCATGTCCTTCAAGTCCGTAGACTTCGCGAGCTGATCCCGGCGCCTTTCGGCCACAAACCTAAGAGTCTGCTTTTCACTCGCAAAGGAAGCCGTATTCAAGTACCTGGCCTCGATGGGAAGCTTTGTTCCCCCTGCGAGCTCAACCAAAATATCTCCATTTTCTTCAACCTTCACCAAACGTACCGGCCTCATACCGTTGATGTTAATAAACAACATTCTCTGATCTTCTGGAAGGCTGTTGAGACGGCCTTCGATCCAAGCGTTGCGAAAAGCCTGTTGCCGCGGATCAATGCCCTGTGGCCCTGAACCGTCGACCTTGGTCGCGGCCGTTGCCCAGTATTTCTCAACAAAAGCTCTACGAGCAGCAACTGGATCAAGCCCGACAATGCCCTTCTCCATCAACCGGCGCCGCTCTGCGATTGTGAAGCCTTGTCTTTTGAGGATTTCATCTTTTTTTCGCAATTGTGCCTTCGTGTAGTTGCCGATACCTGCAGCCCCACCATTTTTGCCGATTTCTCCTTGGCCCGCTCTATGAGCTAAACCAATCGCCTCCAGCTCTTGGGCGCTCGGACTGCGCCCTAGAGCTGCTGCCACTTTGCCTTTTGAGACCGCTGATTTTAGGGAGGTGGCGGTGCCACTGACCAGCATAGCAATATTGGGCGCCAGCCCGGCAGTGCCCAACGCTGCAAGTGCCAGATTGAGGCGGCAGGACTCGACGCGCACTTGGCCTACGTCAGGAGCGCTGACACACCTTCCCGAATCGTCTACAGCTTTGAGCTGCGAGGTCTTCGGCAGGGTTGATCCGCCACACTCTTTCAATATTGTCGGGACAATGGAGAGGAGTTCCGCACCCACGATAACAGTGTTGCCTAACATCGAGCCACTGGCCCGCCAAAGCGAGCTCTTGGCTGCACCTTGCACGGTGGTTTGGCCAGCGGCTTGAGCAGTGGCTTGGGCCGTGGCCCGCGAACCGGCGGTTGTGACGGCCGTGCGGGAGGCCGAGGCTCCGGCAATTGCTGAGGAAGCAACCGAACCCCCGCCCTCAAGTAATTTCAAGACTCCGCCACCTAGAAGTGAGACGACCGCGAAGACAATCGTGGTGTTTTTGTTTAGAATATCTGCGCCACTGCCGTAGCGCGCATCTGCGGCGCAGGCCAGAGCCTTGAGGGCCTGTGGATCACGACTATTTGAAATGACTCTGTTCACCACCCGAGGATCCGCAAGCAAGATATTTCTCTCGGCTCTGTCGAAGGACGCGCCCCCTTGTCTTGACCTCTCTTTGAGGGAGCTGGCTTCATCCTGCAGCTCGGGGGCCGCCTCAGCATAGGCCTGTTTCAGGTGCGCGCCCAGATTGGCTTCCAAGGCATCCAGAGCCTCCCCCTCTTCGTGATGCAAATATTTTTCAATGAGCTCGTGGACCATGGGCGTGTTGGCCAGAGGGACACTCTCTAGAATCAAAGCCATTCCCTTGCGATATTTGATAATCTTCTCACACAAATGATAGTGAGGATCCTGACCCGCAACTTGCTTAAGCATCGGGTCCTCTTTGAGGTCCGCAAGACTCATAGGACAAGTCTTGTCGCGGATGCTCGCAGTTTTCATCAGCAGCTGAACGCTTTTCACCAGCTCTTGCTTGTGATTTCGCAGGTCCTTGAGGGCTGCCAAAACATGCTTATTGGCCTCTGGATGGCCTCGAGCCACCTGCCGCGCATAGTCGGCGGAGCAGGATCGCTCCTTGGAATGCTGAGCTGCCACCAAAGAAAAATACTGGTCTTGGTGCGTTTCGAACTGGAGGCTGGCAGCTTCCGCCACAGGCTCAACGGCCGCCGCAGCGCCATCGGTTTCGGTGATGCAGTCCCTACCACGTTGAGTGAAAGCCTTACCTAGAATGGGTGGCAGGGGATCACAAGTCTCCTTGCCTTCAAAACTGTGATTGCGCTCCGACAACCACTCTAAAACACCCGAGTGAGTTGGCGGGCTGAAGGTTGAGACAGCAAGAACAAGGGCACCAAGTCGCCAAAGAGGAGGCCTCTTGAAAAATTCCTGGCCTCGCATCCCCTCAAAGGATCTCTTTATGAGAGCTCGCCAAAACTGAGTTGCTTTAGCACAATAAACCATCGATCTTTTGATCGGCACAAAGTTCGGTGATTTTAAAAATTTCTTAGAAGATATCGCCAGTTAGCAAGATGCCGCTGACTGCCTCGGTTTGGCACAATCTTTGATTCGTTTGGGCAGTTGGGTACAAAAAAACAAATAGGGTTGAGTGAAGTTTACTTAAAATGTGACGATAGGCGGCCTTTAGATCATTTCAATGGAATTGAAACGAATTTAAACGAATTGTTGCAGCATCAAAGAAAAACGGCAATTTGATAAACCTCTAGCCCAACAGTAGCGCCAAATCCTTTGAGTCATCCTATCGGCGCTTTGAGGCATGCCAGCGAAACGTTTGCAACTTCTGGTGCCCGAAATATTTTTTATTTAATTAAGAAAATTTGATGCCCAAAATGCCTGTTGTGCTCTCTGGAACTGGTCAAAATCCAGCTTGCTAACGAAGGAATTTTTGGGCCCATTGATTGAAGAACGACGAAGGTTTGGCCATAAGCTAAATCGAGAAGAACTTCGTTCAACGGGCTCAAAAATGACAATTCAGCTATATTCAATTTTTTTCGTTATGGGCTGTAGAGTCGCGATCCATTTCCTTAAGAAAAAATGCCAATTGCGTTCCAAGGTGCAGTGAGATTCCTCAGATAGCCAGCGAACTCGTCCATAAACCCAGAAGCTCATAGGGCGCGAGGTTGACCTGATCTCGGGGGTCTTCTATACAGAGTGAGGATGCTGCAGAGCAGGGCAAGAGGCAGGTGGTTCTAGACCTTCATTGGCTACCACTTGCTGGCTGGTAGGCAGGGCCTGAAATAAAAGGCCACAGGTCGCAAGGTGAGCGCAGGCTGAGTGCGGTTAACTCCAGCGCGAGTTGCTGCTCGAAAACCAGAACCGTGAATGTTGGACGTGCCTGCCTGTCGACGCCTGCTGCGATGTGAATGTAGCACGATTCCGATAGAACTTCCCTGGCAGAGTGTTAGCCGCCTCGGTCTTTGAACCCCGGGGAAGGGAATTTTAGCAAATATGAGGATCACTTTGAATGATGATTTTGTTCCCCAATCTCTAAATCCCTCGGATGTTAGCGGCCCAAGTGGAGGCCAATTGCTCAAAGGGGTTTTTGTATCTACGTACGGCTGCCAAATGAACGTGAATGACTCGGAACGGATGCTCGCGCTGTTAGAGATGATGAACTACAGCAGCGTGGCGGCTCCAGAGTTGGCGGATTTGATCATCATTAATTCCTGTTCAGTTCGCGAAAAACCAGTGCACAAAGTTCGTTCCGAAGTGGGCCGCTACCGAGATCTCAAACGAAAAAACCCCGCTCTACGCATTGGCGTTGGCGGCTGTGTGGCGCAGCAGGAAAAGGACTCTTTGCTCAAAGATATGCCGTTGCTCGATTTCGTTTTTGGAACTGACTCTATTGACCTGTTGCCCGAGATCGTCTCAACCCTTGAAACTGGTAAGAAAGTTGTTCGAGCTCGCTTTGACCATCAATCTCCATACCATATTCAGACTCTGCTGCGCGAAACCAAGGTTACAGCCTTTGTTAACATCATGAAGGGGTGTGATAATTTTTGTACTTTCTGTGTAGTGCCATTTACCCGGGGGCGAGAGAGGTCAAGGCCCCTGGATCAGGTCGTCAAGGATGTGCAAAGTTTGGTCGCCAGAGGGGTTCAGGAAGTCACGTTACTTGGTCAAAACGTCAATTCCTATAGAAGCGCTTGCGGGGCTGATTTTGCCCAGCTTTTGTTGGCGTTGTGTGAAAGCACCTTGATTAAACGCATTAGGTTTACAACTTCTCATCCTAAGGATTTTGACCTAAATCTTGCAAAAGTGTTGCAAGCTCATCGCGATAAGCTGATGGACTATATTCATTTGCCAGCTCAATCAGGCTCCTCGGCGATTCTTGAACGAATGAATCGCGGCTACACTCGTGAGGCCTACATTGAAAAAGCACAAATGTTAATGAGCGAAATCCCCGGCGTGGCCCTATCAACCGATATAATTGTTGGTTTTCCTGGTGAGAGTGAATCTCAATTTGAGGAGACCATGGAATTGCTAGACATTGTGCCGTTTGAAAACGTGTATTCGTTTAAATACTCTCCGCGGCCTTTGACTAAGGCCGCGCGATTTACTGATCCCGTGAGTGAAGAGTTGATGAATCAGCGCCTACAGAGGCTGCAGCGCAAGCAGGCGCAAATTGCCGAGAGTTTAGCGCAAAAGTACATCGGACGGAGTTTAGAGGTCTTAGTTGAGAATCGAGGTCAAAATTCGGGTAGACTGTGTGGCCGATCTACGCAAAATAGGTTGACCCAGTTTGCCGGAGATGATGCTCTGATTGGCCAAACTGTGAAGGTAAAAATCCTTCAGGCACATGCCCAAAATTTGCAAGGGGAGTTATTATAAGTGAGCTCTCACGAAGGCGCTCCAGAAATCTTGTTGGAGACAACACCAAGTTCCCAGGCGACTGTTCAGGCGAACGTTCAATGGGTTGAAATTGTACCTGTGACAGTGACTGCGGGGCTTGACCCATCACGTCCCGTCATGGTTTTTCGAGAAAAAGAGGGCAGTGAAACATTGCCTGTGTGGTTGTCACCATTGGATGCGGGGATTGCGATCACGCAGGACCACGTTAAAGCCGATGCCACGTCCCCTCACGATTTGGCATCTAAAGTATTTCAAAGTCTTAAGATCACTTTAAAAAAGTGCTATTTCATTGAGATGAAAGGGCACCATCAGTTCGTGAGATTGGAATTTCAAGGTCACCCTGAAATTCGTCATGTTACAACTCGTGCGGACCAGGCGATTTCGTTTTGCTTGCACGAGAGTTCTCAGTTTTTCGTGACCAAAGAGTACATGGCAAGGGCACGAGAGCAAGACGCCCAGCTATCCGGTTTTATGGTGGCGCTCAAACAGTATCCCGATTTAGGTAAGAACAAACACCCCTATTTGATGTGAGGTCTTTTATGCTGACGCCTGTGCGAAACCTGAATCCAAAAGTGGGTGCAGGTGCGTTTGTGGCTCCCTCGGCAGACCTTATTGGCGATGTAGAGATTGGGGCGCGCTCTTCAATTTGGCACCGAGCCGTGTTGAGAGGCGATGTGATGCCTATCCGGATCGGCGATGAAACCAATATTCAAGACGGCACGGTCATTCATGGCACTTGGCAAAAGGCTCAAGCCGAGATTGGCTCTAGAGTGACCGTTGGACATGGGGCTATCCTTCATGGCTGCTTTATTGGGGATTTGGTTTTGATTGGTATGGGGAGTTTGGTCCTCGATGGGGCGAGGATACCCAGTCGTTGCGTGCTAGGAGCTGGGTCTTTGGTTACAGAAGGTGCGCGATTTGAAGAGGGCTGGTTGATTTTTGGGCGCCCAGCCAAAGCCATTCGAAAATTGCGCAGTGAAGAAATTTTGTTTTTGGATCAATCAGCGGACCACTATTTGACCTATATGAAATGGTATCAATCCTCAGGGGAGGTGTCTTGATGGGCCCTATCCAGGTTCGGGAAACTTTGACCTTCGACGATATATTGTTGCTTCCCCAGCACTCTGAGTGCATTCCCTCTGAAATTTCTGCCGACAGCTTTTTTGCAAGAGGGGTCACGCTAAAAATGCCCATACTCTCCGCTGCTATGGACACTGTGACGGAAAACAAGGTGGCCAGAGTGATGGCGCAAATGGGGGGCCTTGGCTTCATTCATAAAAATATGGATATTGAATCCCAAGTGCTCGAGGTTGAGAGAGTTAAAAAGTATGAGAGTGGGATGATTCTTGATCCAATCACTTTGTCGCCATCTCACTTGGTTTCAGATGCCCTATCTCTCATGAAACTCTACTCCATCAGTGGTGTGCCCATCACCAACGACGGCATGTTGGTCGGTATCTTGACCAACAGAGATTTGCGTTTTGAAACCAATCTCTCGCAGCCAATTTCCTTGGTTATGACCCCGCAAGAGAAGTTGGTCACAGCCCAACTGGGGACCACGTTGAATCAGGCAAAGTTAATTTTGCAAAAGCATCGCATAGAAAAACTCCCGGTTGTGGATCGGGAAGGTCGACTTAAGGGTTTGATCACCATCAAAGACATTGAAAAGGCCATCAGCTTTCCTCAGGCGAGCAAAGACTCCCATGGTCGCCTTCTTGTGGGCGCCGCAATAGGTGTGGATAGCAGTTCGAAGGAGCGAGTCCAGGAGTTGATTCGAGTGGGGGTGGATGTGATTTGTGTTGATACGGCTCATGGTCATTCCCAACGGGTTTTGGATATGGTGAGTTTTGTCCATCGCACCTTTCCTGATACCACCATCGTGGCTGGTAATGTGGTCACAGCCGAGGGGACTAGGGCCTTGATCGCTGCGGGGGCGGATGTCGTAAAGGTGGGAGTGGGGCCAGGGAGCATTTGCACGACCAGAGTGGTTTCTGGAGTTGGAATGCCCCAAATTTCGGCGGTCATGGATTGCGCGGAGGCGGCAAAAAAACTCGGTAAAACGGTGATTGCCGATGGCGGTATAAAATATTCTGGCGATGTGACCAAAGCCCTCGCTGTTGGGGCCAACGCTGTCATGGTTGGCAATCTTCTTGCGGGATGTGATGAGAGCCCTGGCGAGACAATTCTTTATCAGGGGCGAACTTACAAAGTGTACAGGGGTATGGGCAGTTTAGGCGCAATGAATAGAGGCTCTAAGGACCGTTACGGGCAAGCCGATGTGAACGAGGTTGATAAGCTTGTCCCCGAAGGAATTGAGGGAAAGGTGCCCTATCGAGGATCTGCGTCTGGAATCCTTCATCAACTGCTGGGCGGCTTGAAATCAGGAATGGGCTACGTGGGGGCGCGAAATATTTTAGAGCTTCAAGAAAAGGCCAAATTTGTCAAGATCACGCCTCAGGGACTGCGAGAGTCTCATGTTCATGATGTGAGCATCACCAAAGAAGCTCCCAATTATCGACTCGATTGAATTTGGCAAATAGGAGGTGTGATTCTATGACGAACTATCTTCATGGCTACTCACCGGTCGAGCAGCAGCGATTGATCCTTCAGGCTGAGTTTCTCCGCCCTTATGTTTATCCAGGTGTTGACCTGAGACAAGTGTCAGAGGTTTTGGAGGTAGGGTGTGGAGTCGGTGCCCAAACTCAGATCCTGCTTGAACTATTTCCCTCTCTTCGTGTGACTGGGGTGGATTTGTCGAAGGTTCAGTTGGCCGTGGCCGAGCAGCGATTGTCGACCCAAATCGCCGCTGGCAAAGTAAAACTTCTGGAAGGTGATGCCCAGAATCTCGCGACGGTGTTGGCAAAAGCGGGATTGGCTCCGGCTTCATTTCAAGCTGCCTTTTTGTGTTGGTTTTTGGAGCACGTTCCCTCGCCCTTGGCCGTCTTAAAAGAGGTGTGGCAGAATCTAAAGCCTGGGGGACAAATACTGCTCACTGAAGTGAATAACTCGTCTTTGTTTTTGAACCCTTACGCGCCTCATCTCCTCAAGTACTGGTATGAGTTCAACGATCTGCAGTGGAGTTTGGGAGGCCATCCGTATATCGGTTTGCAGTTGGGCAATCTTTTGACTCAGGCTGGTTTTGTGGACATTGAATTGGAATTTCGAGCGTTCCATTTAGATCATCGCGATCTGCACCTAAAAACAAAGTTCATTGATTATTTCTTTGCGATTTTTGCCAGTGGTGAAGATCATTTAATTCGTGAAGGGCGCATTGATTCGGAGCTGTTGCAAAAAGCAAAGGTTGAATTTGAAAATGCCAAAGGGGATCCTGCCGGAGTTTTCTATTATAGCTTTGTGCGTGCCAAGGCCTTTAAATCTAATTCCTAAGGTCGCCAAGAGGACTTCGTCTAGCAGGGGAAATGGCGTGTGCAAAAATTGGGGGTTAAAGGCTGTCACCTGGGTGGTGGTTGTTGGCGTTTGGGTTTTGGCCGGTTGTGCCACGCTAGATAATGAACATTCAGTGCAGAACCTTCGCATTGTGTCTGCGCCGCCGGGCGCGGATGTGTATTATGCCGAGGAATTTCGGGGGACGACCCCACTGATTTTGCAAGTTCCAAGAGGACGGTATCGGCACATTGAGATTGAGTCTTCTTCAGGAAAAAGACGGGTCGTGCAACTGCCTCGAAGCTATCGAATATCGGAGAGTTTGCTTGCGAACCTGATCTTTTCAGGCGCCTATCCGTTGGCAGTGTCTATAGATTTTCTCACTCAAGCCGGTTGGAATTTAGAGGAACCGGGTCTCATTCATCTTCCAGATCATGAGGGATTGGTTGAAACCTTCGAGCAGGTTATTGGCGTGGTGCCTCCGCCTATGGCATTTCAGGAGTTGACTGAAGAGATTGGTGGACTTGTTGAAAAACGACTTAAGAGCGAATTTGCTGAGCGCCGGATTCTCAAATTTTCGGAGTCTATTAAGGCCTTTGAAAAATTTCAGTGGGCCAGCAATCAAGTGCCCTCTGAGAGAGTGAAAGTCGATCTGCTCTCCGAACTGGGAGCTACTCACTTGGCGTTGACCACTGTGAAAGAAACGGAGCAGGAGTACGATATTCACGTCAAAATGGTGGGGGCATTTGATCATAAAGAAACCGAAGCGCTTCGGTTCTCAATTTCGAAATCCAAGATCAAAGCTTTGGGGCGCTCGGCTCTTGAACTTTGGCTTTGGGAAAGTTTCACTTTTTTGCCAAACACGGTGACCGTGGACTTTGCCAACTCCTGGACGGCAATGGAAGTGGATCGCTATCCTGGTGCTTTCACAGCTCAGAATCAACCCTCCGCAGGTTTGATTGGCCAGGCCGCCTACTACTTGGGTGCCATTGGGCTTTCAACCTTGCGACCACCCTCAAGGGACTTTTGGCCGCGATTCAAGTTTCACTTTACGACGCAGCTTCAGGGAGCCATGGATGACTTTGGAATTGGTGACTATCCTGGGTTGGAGCGAGTGAAATTTGAGCGGTCGAGAGCCTATCTAGGGGTGGGCCCTCAACTGGATATGCTCACGCGTTGGGGTACGGTGTATGGGTCAGTTCATGGGGCGGTCGCGGTTTCGCGTCTTATTTGGAAAGATCAGGGAGAGCGCCACGAAGACTGGTCTTTTGGGCCAATTCTGGGGTTTGAAATTGGGTACTATCGATTTTTCACGTCGCGTTTGGTGCTAAAGCTTTTTGCGCGCACTTCAGCGGAGGATCGTTTGCAATTTCAAAAGGCCCTCGAGTCCATCACAGATGAGCGCACTCATGTGAAGCGGTATGAACGTTCTTATGTTGGCATCAGTTTGGCGGCGTATTGGCCTGAGGCACAGTCCACACTCAAAGGCTTGGCTCGAGGGATACTCGAGACCTTTGAAGTTGGTGGAAACTAGTATAAAACCAGATCCGATTGATTCAAAAAGGATTTGATTCAATTGCAACCGTCGAACTGGAAACGAGAGCGAGCAAGATGATGAAACAGGGGATTGTGGTTTTGGATTTTGGATCTCAATACACCCAACTGTTGGCGAGAAGAGTGAGGGAGTTGGGAGTTTATGCAGAGCTTTTGCCCTATTGGACTTCTGCTGAAGAGATTCGCGCCAGACGACCCTATGGGATCATCTTGAGTGGCGGGCCTTCCTCTGTCTTCGATAAGGACGCCCCCCAATGCGACCTGCAAGCATTGACTGCGATCGCGCCCCTCCTGGGAGTTTGTTATGGCATGCAGTTGCTGGCCAAGGAATGGGGAGGAGCGGTGTCCAGGGCTGAGTCGCGAGAGTATGGGTTGATGGGGCTTAAATGGTGTCCTGACAGCCTTGTCGTGGCTGGGGCCGCCCTCGAAAAAGTTTGGATGAGTCATGGCGATGTTGTCGAACGTGTGCCACCAGGTTTTAAGGTGTGGGCGCACTCGGAGAGTGGCCACATTTCAGCAATGGGATCTGCAAAGGTGTGGGCGCTGCAGTTTCACCCAGAAGTTACCCACACGGTGGGCGGAGAAAAGCTCT
>JACCDG010479229.1_pt1 | contig 10408 bp, 20 predicted proteins | sample 7442471 | NCBI WGS metagenome assembly JACCDG01 (sample SAMN15323444, study PRJNA562643) | freshwater metagenome | isolation source: river surface water | place: USA:Blue River Watershed | collected 2017-08-17 | reverse complement strand
TCAGTTTCCTCAAATAATACACAAGGCTCATAATCGTTGCCAATAAAAACGTCAAGCCCCTTTATGTCAGGAAATTTGAGTTTTAATGCCTGATAAATTGATGATACCATTTTATGAGAAAAAGATGACTTTGAAGCCTCTTGCATAGCCATGTGCAATTCAAATTCGTCCTGATTCATATATTTACTTTTTAGCTTTAGTCGTGTCGGTAAGTTGTTTGAATAATTGTGGGTATGCAAGGTTTTGGAAGCTATCTACCGTACTTATTACATAGACTACTTCTTGGTGGGGTAGGTTGGATTTGTTTACCAATTCCTTTACCCCATTCATGCTTTTAAATACATACTCCCACTGTTCTTGATTAGCGGTTACTGTTAGGGTTTTACCCGCCTGATACCCGAAGGCTAAAGACGCAACTACAAAGAGTGCAATGATTGTTTTTTTCATTTGATTGTTTTATTTTTCTGTTAATAGATACTTGTTATTGATTACCTTAAAGCTAAAATTATCTTCAATACACCTCCATACTAATCCTTCCGATTGAGCAGACGGGTTAAGTATATCTTGTATTTCGGATTCTTTCAGGATTTCTTCCATAGTATGATTAAGTGTAATTATTTTGTAAAGTGGGCAATGCGGGATATTCCAAGACGTACAAACAGAAATCAGTTCTTGTTGGTTAAGCCTTTTGCCATTTACATAGATATTAAACAACCTTATTTGCTCTTTCGGTAAATTGTGGTGATTGCCATTAAACTTGCCGATAGCTTCCCCCTGAACAATTATATCGTTTGTTTGAAAATGCTGAACAAGTTTCAGGACTTCTAAATCAAATTTATTGTCAACGAATACCCTGTACCAATCATTCTTTTTATCGTGCAGTTCAAACCGCCTACTACAAATCCTAAACCGGCTTTTACCAAGAACCTTATTGTGTATAATAGTTATACTTGAACCATCAAGTTTGTAGCTTACAACGAAATCTTTGCCCTTATACTGGCTTAATACCTGCGGTATATTTTGCACTCTTTCTTCATCTGTTATCCCAACCAAGTGTTTAGGGAACGGACTTCTTGACTTCTTTTTTAAAGCCGGGAATATTTTATATAAAAAATTGTACTTGAATAAATAAACCCATTTTTTGTACCACTTCTTAGGCATCTTTGGCTTCTCGTAAAGTTCAGGGTTGTTGTCTACTTTTTCATACTTCTTAACCCCAAACAATTCAGTTACATCATCCCCTTCTTTAAACTTACCTATTGGAAGCGGAACAATAAGCCCCTGAGAAACCTGTTTGCGAAGTTTAATAGTTCTAACCCGAAACGACCTTTCACGTAAAAATTCAAACTCCGGCTTATCCGGCACTACTGTATCAATTTGGATATACACGCATAAGTCACCTACTTTATACTCCCCTTTTTTCACAACTACCTGCCACCCCAACACCGTTGCTGTTTCTATGGCATCAGCCCCAACAATAGGCGCAATGTTTAAGATTTTTTGAACACTTGCTAAGTTCATGTTGATTTATTTTGATTGTTTTATAATGGTAGATAGCTGTTTTTAAACAACGTCCAAACTTCTATCATGTAATTCGCTAATTCTATTTTTTCGATAGGGGTTAATTCATCATCATCCCCATCCTCTGTTTCGCTATTAACATAACCGTCATAACCTTGCGCTATATCAACACCACCAAATTTACTTTTCATTGCCCCTATATAGCCATTAGCGTAGAACTCCCTCCCCGTTGATTCAAGAATATACCCATTTTGCGTTTCTTTCATTTGTTTTGTTTTGTACGATTATACAAAGCCTTCCCCACCTGTTCCCACGAGAACCCTGTAATAGCAGTTATGTTATGGGGTAGCATCCCTGCACAAAATAACGATATTATTTGGTGTCTATGGTACTTAGACAATACTTTTTTTTGACGGGTTTGCTTGTAGTAGTACATTATTTACTGATTTCTAAGGCGGATAATCGCATCCATTTTTTAGCCTCTGAATCGCACCACCTATTTACAAAACTCCTTGCGTCCTGTTTTGAAGTATGCCCTTTAACGTGCCTAAATTCAAACTTTGGTAATGATTCATTGTGAGCCATACGCCTTCTTAAATCACGTAAAAGAATTGCAACTTTCCTTCCTACATCACTATCGCTTTTCCTTTTAATTTTAGGGAAAGATGTAAGGCAATCGCTGTTAATAACAATTAGTTTTGTTTGCGGCAATTCCTTTTGAGCCAAAAGAGTGTATATAGCATTAGCCATGCACATCATTTCGGCTTCTATTGAATTTTTAGGAACCGCCTTAAACTTCCCACCCTTTTGTATTTTAAACAAGTCGCATATAATGTAAAAAGCATACCCCCCAACCTTTTTTTCTGTATGGAAAGATGCGTCTGTGTTTATGGTTATACAATTTATATGTTTCATAATTATATCGTTTACTCCCCCAAATACTTTTTAAATCCCGGAAGTGGTTTTATTTGTGGGGACGGGGGTTCGTTTTCGTGACTTGTAAGATGCCATGTATTACACTCGGGACAATGGTAAATCCTACACTCTTTTCTGTACTTGTGTTTTTTTCTATGGCTTTGGGCTTGCTTTAAAGCCCCCTCTGCTTCCCTTTTAGTTAGCTGTCTTTTCTCACACTTTGCCATGATTAAAATGGTTCATTCTTTTCAATATACTCCCGGACTGATTGGGGGAAGTGACGGTATTCGGACGGGTCAAGGTCAGGCCACATCATAATTAGTTTGTTTTTTACTTCCGGCCAACAACCCCAAGTTTCCCGTTCTTCCCAAGAAATAGAATCAAACTTAGCGTGCATATCGGGTATAAGTTCAATAAAATTACATGGGTGTAACGCTACTGACTTGCATAACCTTTTGGGGAGAATATGACAACAACTCATAATAGCGTACTGATAAACCTTTGTTTCAGTCCTCAACCCCGTTTCGGAACAATATCCCGTCATGCTATACTTAATCCTATCTCGGAACCACTTTTGCAAATCCGTTTCCCCCGTTACTACGTCCTTAGCTTCCTTTAATTCCTTTTTTTTCTTTTCACTTATGGGGGCTATTCGCTTCTTGGGTTTAGCCACAGCCTCTTTAGGAAGTAAGCCTAATTTGATTTTCTGCATCCGTTGAAAGTAGCTAAGTTGTTCTGACATGGATTATTATTTAAACAATGATTGCTGCAATGAATATTCTTTAAATGATTTTAAACCATCATCAAAATACTCTTTTTTATTTTCACAAACTATTGCATTTCTGTTTTCGAAATATGACGCTTTAGCTGTAGTTAAACTACCTCCATACCCATCAAAAACGGTATCACCTTCATTTGTAAATGTATTAATCAAATACCTAAATAAATCAACCGGCTTTTGAGTTGGGTGGTCGCTTTCGTTTTGCCTATCCCCATTACTAAAATCTACTACTGATTGCGGGTATCTCGTCCCTTTGTCATCATAAATATGAAATTCTTTTTCCCCACCAAATTTATTGTAATTACTGTTTAGCCTTTCGTTTTTAACCTTTCCTTTTTTTCTTATACCTACACCCATTTGAGGATTATATTTTGGCAACTTTTTATAAAAAATAATAATGCTTTCGTGATTTCTTAAAGGCATTTTTTTGGCATTTAAAAAACCACTTGCAAGTGATTTATACCAAATTAAATCATATCTAAACATACCACGATTACTATTAATTAAATCGCAAGCAAATGGCTGTGTAGCAAAAAATAAATAACAAGTATTTTCTTTCCCAACCCTCAACCATTCAGGCCAAAGTTTTTTAAAATCAGGTACTTTATCCCACTCGTTTTGAGTAACACCAAACGGAGTATCTTGAAGAAAAAAATCAACACTATTATCACCCATCCCTAAAAGAACATCATAACAATGGCTATTAAATAACTCTATTTTCGGGGATTCAGAAACAATCATATTAAAATTATTTTACATCAGAAGGGAAGATCATCAATAGGTTCACTAACGCTTACATCATTCTGCACCTGTCCCGCAGGTTGTTGTTGTCCCTCTTTATTTCCCCCTAATAGAGTAAGGTTAGATACCCTGAATGTCATTCCTACCCCTTGTGTCCCATCTTGTCTTTGGAATTGCTTTACGTCTATCTGTCCCTCTAAAAGAACTTTAGTTCCTTTTTTAAGGTATTGGGCTATGGAAGTATTGTCCCTCCATAATGCACAGTCAAACCATCTTGTTTTCTCATGTTGAGTTCCTTGTGCGTCTTTGTACTTTTCAGTTTGGGCTACGCTGAAATTACACACTGATTTACCGTTGACCGTATTTACCACACAGTCCTTCCCAATGTTTCCTAATAGAATTGTTTTATACATACTATTTGTTTTTAGTTATTATATCAATCGTTTCAATAGGGGTGTCCAAAAGTTTAATCCCCCCTTCACAAAGATTAATCGTATGCTGCACCACTTCTTTTGTTTCTTTTTTCATTACCACGTTATATATCTTCCCATCATTTAACTTAGCCAATACGACTATTGTTTCAATTTTAATTTCCTTATCTTTTTTCATCACTTGTCAATTTTAAGATTAAGCCTTCTTACCATATCCCCAAACCCTTCCCATTCATTCCAAAAGTAGGTAGCTTCTACGTTAGGTGCAAATATTTTGGAGGATATTTTTTCATCAATTTGTCCACTTACCCCGGTGGATAGGTTTTGATACCTCCCGTCCCCGTAGCTTAAATAAAGCACGTTGTTTTGGGTATTAGTTACTACCTGTGGTTCCATCTAAAAAAGTTGCCATTTCGGGGGTAAACCAATTTTTGTCAGCCATGTGTTTTCGCCAAGTTCTCCCGGTATCGTTTGCCCAACTTTTTGTGGGGATGCTGTAAAACTCCCGGCCACCTTCGCTTTTAAAATGAAATGTTATATACTCTTTTTCAACCCGTAATTCAATACTTCTTACTTTGTTGTTTTGCTCAACGTAAAATGTTTGCTTTGTCATTTTCGCCATTTTATAGGTTTATGAACTCCAAGCCTTAACAGGAACCACATTTTCTCCCCGTACATATCGGCTAAGTTATTTGTTACTGAAAATGTTTTTGAACTTTTAAATGAAAAAAAAGAAAGTATTTTTTCAGCAAGGGGGCGGCAGCATATCCTTAACCTTGTCCCGGTAAGCCCATTAAAATCTACCGCAAGCGGAACTCCTTTTTCATCTTTCTTAAAATAGATAATATCCCGGTCTTGGGGGTTGGTAACAAATGAAATCTTATCCCCTTCTTTTAACCCAAGTTCCCGTACCGCCTCAACGCTGAATATAATCCTGCCATAACTTACCCTTACAACCGGAGGTTTCCTGTTTCTCCTGATTAATGTTTCTCTATTTAATACTTCCAATGTTTCCATAAATTAAAAAGGACTATCTGTTTTGTTATCTGATTCGTAATAGCTTTGTACCGGAGCAAACCCGCTTATCTTATTTGCGTCCCGTTCTGTAAATTTCATTTTTGGAGGGTCAAAATCAAGTGGGATAATAAAATTGCTCCTGCCGTTACGCCACTTTCTTACAACAAGGTCAGCGGTTCTTTCGGTTGAATTTCCGTTTTCATCATGTTCGTACCCTGACATAAAATCACGGTGCAGGAACATAACAACGTCAGCATCTTGTTCTATTGCCCCAGATTCCCGTAGATCGCTTAATTGGGGGTATCTGTCGTCCCCTTTACGCTTTGTTACTTCCCGGTTCAACTGGCAAAGAAGGACTACCGGGATATTCAACTCTTTTGCCATTATCTTACAACCCCTACTCATTTCAGCTATTTCGTTTTCCCGGTTCTTTGTGTAGGAACCGCCAACGGCACTAACCAACTGCAAGTAGTCAATAAACAGGCAATCCAACCCATGTAACGATTTTAGCTTTTCAGCCTTCGCCCTTATTTCAGGGATATTCACTTTTGTCTTATCTGAAACGTAAATAGGCAAAGTTGATGTGGATTGGGCTATGCGGTCATAAAGTCGGTGAGTTTCGTTCATATCCCGGTAAAGCCCCCGATAAACCACGTTAAAATCTGTTTCGGTATCGTATGCCGCCAACCTTGCCGCTATTTCGGTATTGGACATTTCAAGGGAAATAAACCCAACCGTCTTTGACTTCTTAGCCATTTCAATAGCCAACCCGCCAATAAAAGCAGATTTTCCAACGGACGGCCTTGCTCCAATTACAACTAACTGCCCGTTTTGGAACCCGCCATTTTCCTTATCCAAAGACTTCATCCCGGTAACAACCCCAACCCCGCCCGTTAATTTCATTTCCTCCTGATGCTTGTAAAGGTCAACCATAAGTTGCGTCATATCAACCCAATCGTGTTCAGCGGCTTTTGTTTGCAGGGAAAATAACCTGTCCTGAATTGTCCTAATCTGTTGATTTACATTACCATCCAACTTACCAACCCCGCCATGAGTAAGTTTTACAATCTCCCTTTCCATCCACAAAGTCTTGATAATGTGGCAGTGGTACTCTAAATGAAAGTCATTTACCACATGATTTTGAAGCCTTGCACAAAAGTATGCCGTATCGTACCCCTCTAAAACCGGGATTCCTTTCACCCGCTTAATTTGGTCAACAACCGTAAACAAGTCTACCGGAAGCCCATTTTTGAACATTTCGCTGATTGTTTCAAAAACAACCTGATTTCCGGTGCTGTAAAAGCAATCTTTATCCAAAACTCCGTACACACGTCCGAAAGACCCCGCCACAAGCGTACAGATGCCCAACACGGCCCTTTCTAAGTTGGTTGAGTAGTTTATATCATCTTTAAATTCCATGCCTTAAATCGCTTTAAAATGCGTTATAAACGGGTTAATGTGGGTGCGGTAGACGTTTTGGCTAATCCGGTTTCAACAACGGTTCCTTTCTGTTTTTGCTTTTGAATCCAACCCCGGCTCATTTTTTTGTATGCAGACTTGTCAAAGTTTGGGACTTTGTCACTTGCTATGCTTGAGTTAAACATGGCAAGCCATTTTTGAAGTTCGTCAATTTTCATCCCAAGCCCCATGCAAATCTGTTCTTTCCAAATTTGGTCTTTCCAAACTTCGTTAGCTACATCTTTAACTCTTTCAGAACCTAATTCTTTAATTTCAATTTCATTATCAGAGTTTGCTTCTACGTTTGCTTGACTATTTGCTTTAGCAAAATTATATTCAAGACATTCAACTTTTCTTGAGTTTTTACCTCCAATACTGCCTGAATTTGAACGCTTTAAACTAAGTTCATGGTCACTAACCATCCTTTTTTGGATAAGCAAATCACCTTCAATTTGCAAACACCCTTCCGCAATCAATTCCTCTAAACCAGTTAAAATAACACCATACTCATAAGGCAACTGTTTAGCAAGTTTCAAGCAAAAGTTTTCAATTTGCTTAACGTTTTGCTTGTCCTTTTGCTTAAGCAAAATAGTCCCATACTGTTCAGATTTGTGCATAATACACATTACCCGTATGTAAACTCCGGTAGCTAAAGCAGAACACTCAACCAATCTTTCATCGGTCATAAAGTCCTGAACGTATAGCGGTAGATACGGTTTATCCTTTCTTGCCATTTGTAGAAATAAAAAAAGGCGAACACCTATTGGTGCTGCCTAAGTTAAGATAATTTGATTTCGGTTCCGAGAATTTCAGAAAGTTTAGCAAGTTCATCTTCTGTAAAACCGCCGTATTTCTTTTTGTTGGAGAAAATAGTTTCTGAAATTTGCAAACCAGCAAGGTTCATTTTCTCTACTATGCTTCTTTGGGAACGGCCATCTCTTGCCCTATCAATCTGTTCGGAAATAGACAATGTTGTTTGGGTTGTTTTCATCCCTTGTTTTTTTGATTTTGACAAAAGTAATGAAAAAATAGTTTCAAAAAAATTTTTTTATTTCAGAAAAGGGTTTTACGTTTGTCCTGCAATCGGGGGTTAGCCCCCAAAAAATAAACCTCAAAACCTAAACACATGAAAGCAGTAATTAACGAGAAGGAAACGCCGGTAGTAAAGCCAAAATACCCGTGGATTGGGAAAAATGATGAAGAAGGGTATTACTCAATAATTTTGTTTACTTCTGAAAATAGCGGGGTTTGCTTAGAAACAAACAAAGAACTTGACAGAAAAGGAGAGTATAGTAAACACTGGCTTGAAGATGTTTGCACCCCCTTCACCGGATCAATCACCATTTCAAACGACTAATTATGATTGCCAAAAAGGTTACACGCTATTATTCGGATTGTGGCCGTGGTTTTTGGAAGAAGGAACAGGCTATAAATCATGACGAAAATTGTAAGTGTTGGGTTAACCCTAAGTTTAAATGCTGCCTTTCTTGTAAGAATAAAAACATTGTCAAGGATTCAAACGGAATGGAACACGAACCGCAGTATTTACAAACTTTTGATGATAATCAATGTAAACATTCTGAATTAGGTGTACCCGTTCACGAAAACTTTGAACACATAAGAAAGTACTGCCCATATTACGAAAACAAAAAAACCTCCTAACCATGCAATACACCGTAGTACACTCAGCCGACCCTTATTTACTCGCAAGACTGGCAACTGACTTGCAGATGGGGGGGATTAAACCAACTAAGTTTTTAACTCAAAATAAGTGGATACACCCGTGGGATACGCCATCTGTTGAATGGCTTGAATGTGGGTATAATGGGTATAAGGATTTTAATTTACACAATCACCCATGTTTAGGTTCTTATGATGATAATGGTAATATAAACAGCATTTCCATAACAGAATCCAACTACATTAAAGTACTAACCCAAATATTACAGCCATGATATACGAAGATGCTTTTATACTTGCGGTTACATTCTTTGTATTATTCCTTGTGGGGAGTGTTATTATTATTATTTGTGGGGATAAAAGGGGCAAAACTTCTAAGCAATATCCCACATACAAACCAATTAAAAAGTAGTTTTATGAGCAAGATAAAGACAATAAGCTACGGGAAGTCCTTTGAGGTAGTTACCCCTATTGGAACTGTTTGGGAAAAGATAGGATTGGAAGCAGAATTGGGGGAAAGGGAAACAGCGGAAGAAGGGATGCTTGAACTGAAACAGTTTGTGGACTATTTTCATTCCCAATATTCGGGACAAGAATTACCCCCACAAGACACCTTTACCACCGTTCCCGGAAATAAAAAACAACCCGTAAAACTTATCCCTGATGCTATGACAGTAGCTTCCTACGAAAAGTTCAAAAGAAACGGTAATGACGCTATGGTAGCTAATTTAGAATCAATTTATACCTTCCCTAATGCTTAAAAAAGAATCTATCACCCCCGTTATTATGGGGACTGACGAATGGTTTGCCGGACGGTTGGGGCGGTTTACATCAAGTGAGATTTATCACCTTATGGGGGCTAAAGGAATTGGGGAAGGGGGTTACAGTTACATATACCGCAAAGTAGGGGAAGAACTATCGGGTTTGCCCTGCCGTAGAGAAATATCCACCGAAGCAACCGAACATGGGAACCTGTATGAAACTGAAAACTTGCGGAAGTTTGGGGAAAAGATGGGATTAAATTTTGTCGTAACCCAAACGCTTATCCGTCCAAAAGATAGTAGATTTGCAAGCACCCCGGATGCGCTTATTGATTTTGGGGAAAGTCAGGACGGGACAGAAAGAAACGTACACGTAGTCGAATGTAAATGTCCATTAAGTTTTGACGCTTATATCAGGCTATGGAAATGCAAGACCCCGGAACAAGTTAAGAAGGACACCCCGGCTTACTACTGGCAGTGTCTCCATCAAATGTTAGTGGCTGATTCACTTGTTGGGTATCTTTCGGTTTATCATCCACACTTCCGGGCAGGGCAGTTAAATATAGTCCAATTCAAAAAGATTAACCTGATAGAAGATTTTAAACTCCTTAACCAAAGATGCCAAGAAGCATTGTGTATATTTGAGGAAACAAGGGATGAAATGCTAAACTCTTAAAATAAACAAACCATGTCAGAAACAACCACTCCGGTAGCCATTGATGTTACCAAAGCAGAACTTCAAATAGCCCTTTCAAAAGAGGGTTTACAGTATCAACAACTTTTACAAGAGGGGGAAAACCTTACGTTTACTAAGGACGGATTAGTGGAACAGGGGGCTTCGCTTAAAACCCTTCGTTCAGTACAAAAGAAATTGGGGGATATCGAAAACCCCTACACAGCTAATTGGAAAGCGTGGAACGAAGCCCGGAAATCATTAGTTGACCCCGTTGCTGACGTTCTGAAACGCAAGGAAGCGGAATACAGGAAGTTAGCCCTTGAAATAGAAGCCGACAAAAAAAAGGCTGAACAGGAGAAAGAAAGGGTATCGGGGATAAAGCAAGCCATTGACAGTTTCTTCATAGCCCAATCCCAAGCGATTGCAG
>JACCDG010644609.1_pt1 | contig 10410 bp, 12 predicted proteins | sample 7442471 | NCBI WGS metagenome assembly JACCDG01 (sample SAMN15323444, study PRJNA562643) | freshwater metagenome | isolation source: river surface water | place: USA:Blue River Watershed | collected 2017-08-17 | reverse complement strand
TTCCGGAGTGCACGGATTTCCCATGCTGGCGGTCCATCTTTTGGCGTGGACTGCCTTCAACACCTGTGCTAACCGCCTGGAACTGGGCGGCTGTGCCAATCAGTATGGCGAGGGGGGCTGGCCTCAGATACGCGCCGTGTGCCTGATGGATATCCGCAGGCACGCTACCCAAATGCTTGGCTTCATTATTCGAGCAGGCCCACCTGTTCGTCCTGCCTCCTCGACGCGAAGATCGCACCTTTCCCAGAGTCGTCAAACCCCGTCCGATCAAGTATCCTCGGAAAAAATGCTAGTCAGCGGCTTAACTGACTGGCATTAGGCGCTTGCACCGCTTTTTTGTTTATCCGCGCGGATGATGTTGTCGATGTAACTGCTTCAGCCGCTCGCGTGCGACATGCGTGTAGATCTGCGTTGTCGAAATATCAGCATGCCCCAACAACAGCTGCACCACACGCAAATCGGCGCCATGATTGAGCAAATGGGTGGCAAAGGCGTGCCGCAAGGTATGCGGTGAGATATGCTCCTGCGGAATGCCTGCCTGCAGCGCATAACGCTTGATCAGATACCAGAAGGCCTGGCGCGTCATGCCCTCGCCGCGCTGCGTCAGAAACACGGCAGCTACAGGCTGCGCAGCCAACAACAGGCTGCGCGCGCTCAGCAGATAGGCCTGCAACCAGTGCAGGGCCTCTTCCCCCAGCGGCACAATACGCTCTTTGCTGCCCTTGCCGATGATCTGCACCACACCCATATCCAGCCGCAGTTGATCCAGCGTCAGCCCCACCAGCTCGGACACCCGCAGCCCGGTGGCATATAACACCTCCAGCATGGCCCGGTCGCGCAGACCCAGCGTATCGTCCACATCCGGCGCCTGCAGCAGATTTTCGACAGCAAGTTCAGACAGGCTCACCGGCAAGGGGCGAATCAGTTTCGGCGCGTCGACCAGCGCGGAAGGATCAGCCAGCAGCGTGCCCTGCAACACGTGGTAGCGATAAAAGCGCTTGGCTGCAGACAAAAAACGCGCGGCAGACGATGCCTTGGCATGCTGGCGAAACCGGTGCGCAAGGAAAGCCGTCAAATCCGCAGCACTGGCGCTCAGCAAAGACTGCTGATCACGCTCTTGATGCAGCCACACACCGAATTGCAACAGGTCTCGACGATAGGATTCGAGGGTATTGGCAGCAAGGCCGTCTTCCAGCAACAGGCTGTCGCAGAAGACGTCCAGCTCAGAATCGATAACCTTCATGGCGTAACAACCAGCGCTTGATGTCCAGCGTCAGATTGGTTTGCTGGCGATTGAAGCCTCCCAGGCCGACTTTGCCCACCACCCGGTGACATGGCACCACCAGCGGAATCGGATTGGCGCCACAGGCGTTGCCAACTGCACGGGGGGCGGATTGTAATGCCTCGGCCAGGTCGCCATAAGTTTTGGTGGCACCGGCAGGAATGGCAGCAATTTGCGTCCAGACACGCTGCTGATAGGGTGTTCCACCCGGCTTTAGCTGCAGGCGAAAAACATGGCCAGGATCGGCCAGATAGGCCGCCAGCTCCTCCCAGACGCGTTGTGCCATTTCCGTTACCGGCGGATGTGCCGGCGTGTCCACAGGTAAAAAATCCAGCGCCAGCAAGGCATCAGCATCTACCCGGATTCCCAAGCGGGTGCAGGGCAAGGAAAATACAGCCTGATAGTCACTCATAGGGTTCATCCCGAAACTGATATAGCATGCATTATGGCCATTACTCTTATTTTGCTGCCAGACTTTGCACTGATCCTGTTCGGATACCTGTTGCGGCGGCTTGACTATTTTAGCGGCGAATTCTGGCTGGGCCTGGAAAAGTTCATCTATTTCGTGCTGTTTCCGCCATTGCTGTTCCGCGCGCTGGCGGGGCGCGAGATCGACATCCAGGCCAGTCTGCCAATGCTACTGGCCGGCATTGGTTTCACCACCGCCGGCATTGCGCTGGGCTATCTGGCGCGCTACCTGTTCCGCCTGCAGCACGCCTCGTTTGCATCGGGCATTCAATGTGCGTTTCGCTTTAATTCTTATGTCGGCTTTGCCGTCATCGGCAGTATCGACGGGCAGGCGGGGATTGCCGCGATTGCACTGCTGTTCGGGCTGATGATTCCACTGGTGAACATCGTATCGGTTTCGATGCTGGCCAGACACAGCCAGCAGAGCATGTGGCGCGAACTGGCAAGCAATCCGCTGATTCTCGGCATTATTGTCGGTGTGAGCAGCAGTCTGCTGGGCTTTCAACCGCCACAGTGGCTGATGCATGCACTGGGGCCGCTGGCGGATGCAGCTCTGCCTTTGGGTTTGATGACGGTAGGTGCCGGGCTGCGTTTTACCGAGTGGCAGCGACAACCGGGGCTGATTATTTACTGGAGCAGCGTCAAACTGCTATTGGTGCCTGCCGTGGCAGCACTGCTGGCAAGCCTGCTGCCACTGGGCGAAGTGCAACGCCATGCGGTGATGGTGATGGCCACGCTGCCGGCCGCCACCTCCTCCTATATCCTTGCGGTGCGCATGGGTGGAGATGGCCAGCTGGCTGCGGCACTCGTTACAGCGACCACGCTTGCAGCGATGCTGACGATGCCTCTCTGCCTGAGTCTGGCACTGTAATCGGCACGTGGCGGCACTCGCCGATAAACTGCACCACTTGCTGCATCGCCTGATCGGCCGGCCTGATCCAACCGACCAGCAGCTGGAAGACATGCCACATACCGGAAAACATGGTCAGCCGCACTCTGGCGCCATGCACTGCAGCCCGATGCGCCAGGCGCTGTGCGTCGTCCAGCAGCAATTCGTCCGAACCAACCTGGATCAGTATCGGCGGCAGCCCGCCAAATTCGCCGTACAACGGCGAACACAGCGGATTCTGCCGCTGCCGGTGGCCGGCATACATCAATGCCCCCTGCCGCAGCCAGGCACGACTCAACATCGGATCGATAGACTGGTGAGTGAAACTGCTCAGGCCACTTAGCGCCAGATCGACAAATGGCGACAGCAACACAATCCCCCCCGGCAAAGGCAGATCCAGCTCGCGCAGCTTGAGCACCGTGGACAGGGCCAGACCAGCACCAGCAGAATCGCCGGCAATCACGATTTGATCAGCGCTGAAACCCGCCATCAACATGCGGCGATAACAACTGACTGCGTCTTCCAGCGCAGCGGGAGCCGGATGCTCCGGCGCGAGACGATAATCCGGCACCCACACCTCGGAACGACTACGGCTGGCCAGATAGGTAGTGATGGACCGATGCGACAGCGGCGAGCCCATACAGAAAGCGCCGCCATGCAAATACAGCACCGCCCCGTCCACCTCACCCAGCGGAGAACGAATCACCTCGCCACCACAGGGCACATCAGACATGCGGCCAACATCCAGCCCGCTCTCGGAGAGCGTGATGCTTGACATCAGTCGGCCAATCCAGCGTTGCCACAGCAGCGGAAACGGCGGCCGCACCAGTGTTTTGAACAGCAGCAGCAACAGCAGCCGGAAAAAACCGGCCAGCAAGCGTTGCCACAAGGCAGTTGGCGCACCGACGGTGGTGACCACAGGTGCCAGAGGAATATCACGAGCCATTGATTACATTTCCGAAGAGCAAGACACAACCCTGTCGAGCTTGAATGTGACGAACACGATTTGTTCGACGCCACCCGGCCGCCAGTGGCGGCAGGGCAAAACATGCATATCGGCCACACCGGCCGAATCGCCATGCTGCCCGCAAAAGGCCCAGCGCAGTAAAGCACGACCCATACCCTGTCGTTTATCACAACCTGCGTCTGCCCATTGATCTGGCAGCATTTTTATTGACAAGAGCATAACCAGAATCATTAATCTAAACGAGGCTAAGAACGGAAACATAATTTATAATTCCGGACAACTTGTCGCAGGTGCCCCATGCCCATCCCCACCCCACAATATCGACGCAGCATCAACAGCGCGCAGATTCTCTGCCGGCTCGGCACCGATCACGGCATTCCGCTGGCACTACTGCTTGAAGGTACGGACATCAATCCAGCCATGCTGCACGATAGCGCGGCAGAAATTGAAGCCAGCCAGGAAATGCGCATGATCCACAACCTGCAGGCATGTGGCAGGCACATCCCCGGCCTGGGGATGGAAGCCGGCCAGCGTTATCACCTGACAACCTATGGCATCTGGGGCTTTGCGCTGGCCAGCAGCCCAACGGTGCGCAGCGCCATCGACATTGCGCTGCGTTACGTGCACCTGACCTTTACCTTTGCCCACTATTCGGTACACGAAAAAAATGGCGATGCCCTGCTGTCGATCGACGACAGCACTATTCCCGAAGCGGTGCGCACCTTGTTGCTGGAACGCGATCTGGTCGGGGTGCGCAATCTGTTTGTCGAGGCACTGGGCATGACCGTGCCAGCCAAATACATTCATCTGCGCATGCCCCGGCCTGCCTACGCCGATGCGATGCTTGCGTTGTTCGGACAAATGCCGCTGTTTGATCAGGCCCAAAACTGCGTGGCTTTTGACGCCAGCCTGCTGGACTTTCCGCTACCGCAGGCCAATGAACATACCAAACACATGTGCGAAACCATGTGCCGCGAGCTGCTGCAACGGCGCCGCGCACGCCAGGGGCTGGCCGGGCGTATTCGTGATCGCATGCTGCAGATGCCGATTGAATTGCCGGATATGGAAACCATTGCCACGGAATTCCACATGACCTCGCGCTCGCTGCGCCGGCATCTGGACAAGGAAGGCACCTCATTTCGCGCCCTCTCGGACGAAATTCGCGAAACGCTGGCGGAACAATTATTGCGAGACGGGCTAACCGTAGAAGAAATTGCCGGGCGGCTTGGCTATACCGAATCGTCCAGCTTTACCCAGGCTTTCAAGCGCTGGAAAGGCATGTCGCCCAAAGCCTACCGTGTCAGTCAGGGCGGTAGCTCGCGGGTCAACCGCACTGCGGAAGAATAATCCAGGGCTGACTGCAAAGCGCACCGGCATTGGGCTGCAGCCATGCCTGCAAGCCAATGCCAGAGCGGCCTGCAGCCCTGTGCGAATAATGCTGGACTACACCAGCACTACGTCGAACTGCTCCTGGCTGTACACCGTTTCCACCTGCAGCGAAATCGGCTTGCCGATAAAATCGGCCAATTGCGCCAGGCTTTGCGATTCCTCATCGAGGAACATATCGATCACCGATTGCGCGGCGAGAATACGGTATTCCTTGGCGTTGTACTGGCGCGCCTCACGCAGGATTTCGCGCAGGATTTCAAAACACACGGTTTGCGCGGTCTTGATTTCACCACGCCCCTGGCACACCGGACACGGCTCGCACAGCACATGCGCCAGGCTCTCACGGGTACGCTTGCGGGTGATCTCCACCAGACCAAGGCTGGTAAAGCCGCTGACAGTGTTTTTGGTGCGGTCCTTGGCGAGCGCTTTCTGCAGCTCTGACAACACCGCCTGCTGATGCTCCTCCAGGTCCATGTCGATGAAATCGACAATGATGATGCCTCCCAGATTACGCAAGCGCAGTTGCCGCGCAATCACCTGCGTGGCTTCCAGATTGGTTTTGAAAATGGTTTCGTCGAAGCTGCGATTGCCGACAAAGCCACCGGTGTTGACGTCCACCGTCGTCAGTGCCTCGGTCTGGTCGATGATCAGATAACCGCCAAACTTCAGGTTCACTCGCCGCGACAGCGCACGCTCGATTTCCGCCTCTACGCCATACAGCTCGAACAGCGGCCGGTCGCCGGTGTAATGCTGCACCTGCGCCACAGCACGCGTCACGTAGCTATGCGCAAAGTCGCTCATTTTCTGGAAGGTGTCGCGCGAGTCGATAATGATGCGGTCGGTTTCTTCGTTGACGAAATCACGCAACACCCGCATCGGCAGCGACAAATCCTGATACAGCAGGGATTGCGCCGGCAGGGTTTGCGCCTTGGCGCGGATGTCTTCCCACAGCCGCCGCAGATAATCGATATCGGCAGCCAGCTCCTGATCGGTGGCACCTTCGGCGCTGGTACGCAGAATGTAGCCATGCGGCGTATCCGGCGGCAACAAGGCTTCCAGCTGCTGGCGCAGGTGTTCGCGTTCTTCTTCGTCGGCAATGCGCTGCGAAATGCCGATATGGTCTTCCTGCGGCAAATGCACCAGATAACGGCCAGCAATGCTGATCTGGGTCGACAGGCGTGCGCCCTTGGTGCCGATCGGATCCTTGATCACCTGCACCAGCACCGACTGTCCTTCGAACAACAGCTGCTCGATGCGATGCGTGCTACCCGGCGCCTGCCGCTGCTCGATCACGTCGGCAATATGCAGAAATGCCGCGCGCTCCAGGCCAATTTCGATGAACGCCGATTGCATGCCCGGCAACACCCGGCGCACCTGCCCCAGATAGATATTGCCAACCAGCCCGCGCTGCGCCTCGCGCTCCAGGTGGATCTCCTGCACCACCCCTTCACTCATCACAGCCACTCGGGTTTCCTGCGGCGTGACGTTGATCAGGATATTTTCTCTCATGCGCCCATTACCTCGATGCCGAATTGACGCAGCAGCTCCACGGTTTCTGCCAGCGGCAGCCCGACAATACCGGTGTAACTCCCATGAATTTCGCGGACAAACATTGCCGCCACGCCCTGAATACCATAAGCCCCCGCCTTGTCCATCGGCTCGCCGGAAATCACGTAATGCTCGATTTCCTCATCCAGCAAGGTGCGGAAACACACGCTACTGACCGAAGTCACCACGCGGCAATCGTCGCCCAGCTTCACGGCAATCGAAGTCAGCACCTGATGCTCGCGGCCGGACAATTGCCTGAGGATTTCCCGCGCATGTCCGGCGGAATCCGGCTTGCCGATGATTTCGCCATTCAGCACTACGGTGGTATCTGCCGCCAGCAAGGGGCGTGGCGGCAAGCCAAACTGCTGCACCTTGGCCCAACCCGCTTCGGCCTTCTCTTTGGCCAGGCGCTCGGTGTAGGCCTGAGCGGCTTCACCGGCTTGCGGCGTTTCGTCGATATCCGCCCGCAATACCTCGATGATAATGCCGAGTTGCGTCAGCAACTCGCGTCGGCGCGGGCTGGCCGACGCCAGATAGAGTTTGGCGCTCATGGATGCTTATTCTCGATGATAGGGATGATTGTTCAGCAGCGACCAGGCGCGATACATCTGCTCTGCCAGCAGCACCCGCACCATGCCATGCGGCAGGGTCATGGCAGACAATTGCAGTAACCGGTCGGCTTTTTGTTTGACTGCAGGATCGAGGCCATCGGCACCGCCAATGACCACAGCCACATCACGGCCATTGCCAAGCCAGGTCTTGAGGTTCTCGGACAGCCTGGCTGTCGTCCAGTTCTCGCCACGCTCGTCCAGCACCACCAGATAAGCCGACGGCGGCAATGCCGCCAGTATCCGTGTCTTTTCCGCTTCCATCACCTGCGGCGCGGTTTTGCCACCCACGCGTTTCTCCGGCTTGATTTCGGTGAGTTGCAGGCAACATTCCCGCGGCAGGCGCTTGGCGTATTCGTTGTAGGCCTCGTCGACCCAGCCGGGCATCTTGGTGCCAACTGCCAGCAGATGGATTTTCATGTCCGGCTTTCAACTGCAGAGGAATACACAGGAAAGGCGGCATACACCGCCAAAGACAGGCAGCGGCTTATTCTTCGCCCCAGGTGCGGGCCTGCATCGGCACAAACGCCGGTTTTTCGCCGCCCCACAGGCCTTCAATATTGTAATAATCGCGCACGGCTGGCTGCATCACGTGCACCACCACATTGCCGCAATCCACCAGCACCCATTCACCGGTCGCTTCGCCTTCCACGCCGATAATGTCGCCACCGGCTTCCTTGACCTTTTCGCGGACGTTGTTGGCAAGGGCTTTCACCTGACGATTGGAATCGCCGCTGGCAATGATCAGGCATTCGAACAGCGAGCTGAGTTTGCTCACATCGAGCACGACGATGTCCTTGGCCTTGACGTCTTCCAGCGCATCGATGGCGAGTTTTTTCAGGTTTTCAGTATCCATTTAACACTTACATATAAAGTTGTTGATCCCGGATGTAGTCAATCACCCCATCCGGCAATAAATAACGCGGGCTCTGGCCTGCGCGGCACATCTCACGCACGGCGGTGGCAGAAATATCCAGTTGCGTGACCGGCAACCCCGCCACGCCACCCGCAGCATCGGCAGCCAGATCGGCAACCAGCCCCCGGCGCCGTGCGGCATAGTGCCGAGCCAGTGCTGGCGGCATCTGCTGCAGCCAGTCCAGTTCGGCAAAACCGGGGCGCTGCGCCACCACGATGTGTGCCAGCTGCCACAGACTCTGCCACTCATGCCAGCTACACAGGCCGAGAAAGGCATCACTGCCCACCAGCAACAGCAAGGGCCGCTGCGGGCCATATTCGGCGCGCAGCTCACGCAAGGTATCGACGGTGTAACAATGCCCCTGACGCTCAACTTCGCGGGCATCCACCAGCCAGCCAGCATGATTGGCCGTTGCCAGCCGCGCCATCTGCAAACGTTGCTGCGGCGACACGCGAGGCACGCCGCGATGAGGTGGCAAACCGGTTGGAATCAGGTGCAGACATGCGAGCCCGGCGGCTTCGGTCAGCTCTTCGGCAATCCGCAAATGTCCGTAATGAATCGGATCAAACGTGCCGCCAAACACGCCAACCGGAGAATTCGCCTTTTGCATCGCCGGATTATAGCTTTTTTACCGCCACAAATCGGTTTTGCCGCAAACAAAGCAGCATATTACGCCGATGCCCGCCAGACGCGCCCCGGACACAGGCAGGCAAAACTATGCCAGCAAAATTTTTTGCAAAAGTGAATACTGACAATGGACAAAATGCGCAAAAATCTCTAGGCTTCGGCGCTCTGGCCATGAATTGTTGCTTTGCAACATGCGCCACACAAAATCAACCAAAAAACTGAGGGGTTCTTCACCTGAAAAGTGAAGAAAAAAACATGAGCAAGCTATCTCTGCTGGACCTGGCATTTTTTGTCGCCGAATCCGACGCCAGCCCGAAACACGTTGCCGGGCTGTTGATTTTCAAGCGCCCAAACAAGGGCGGCAAGGATTTCCCGCGTCATCTGTATGAAGAATACCTGACGCTGACCGACATCAAGGCACCATTCAACCGCATCATCCAGTTCTCGCTGACCGGTATGCCACACTGGAAAGAAGTGCGCTCGGTGGATGTCAGCCAGCACATTTTCTTCCACACCATGAACCCGGAGCAGAACAGCCGCAAGGATCTGTATGCACTGGTGTCGGCGCTGCACGAGCCTCGCCTGGATCGCCGCAAGCCGTTGTGGGAAGTGCATATCATCGACGGCCTGGAAGACGGTCGTTTTGCCATGTATCAGAAAATGCACCACGCCTGCGCCGACGGCATCACCATGGCGCGCTGGACCGCAGAGAACATGAGTGAATCGCCTGACAATATGGATCTGAAGCCGATCTGGACCACCAGCCACGGCCGCAAGCGCGATTCCAGCGATGCCAACCAGCTGAGCCTGAAAATGCTCAGCGCGCTGTGGTGCCATGTCGGCAACATCAGCAAACAAATACTGGGTGTAGGCCGCCTGGCCACCATGCTGTTCCTGGAAAGCGTCAAGCTCACCAAAAACGCGATTGCACTGCCGTTTGTGGCCTATGGCGACACCCCGCTGACCGGCCAGGTGACCTCCGGCCGCCAGTTCGCCACGGCAACGGTGTCGATGGAGCGCATCAACCGCATCCGCAACATCACCCGCTCCACCCTCAACCACGTGGCACTGACCTGCATGGACGGCGCCCTGCACCGTTATCTGCAAAACCAGGGCATCCAGCTGCAACAGCCGATCACCATCCAGATGCCGGTGAATCTGCGCGCCGAAGGCGAACACAGCGCCGGCAACAAAATCGGCATCATTCAGGTCGAGCTATCGCAGCCAACCGATGATCCTTACGTGCGTTTGCGCAATATCGGCTTCTCGCTGCGCAATGTGCGCAGCATGATCGACAGCGTGGTGCCCGAGGCCATCGAGTCGTACACGCTGATTACCGGCCTGTTCGGCCAGATCACTGAAATGCTGCAGCTGAGCAATCATCTGCCGCCGCTGGGCAACACACTGGTTTCCAATGTGCCGGGGCCGAAACAGCACCTGTACATCAAGGGCGCAAAGATGGAAGAAATGCACCCGATCAGCACCCTGCCGCCAAGCAACCTGCTCAACGTCACCCTGTTCAGCTACGCTGGCGAGCTGACCTTCGGCCTGGTTGCCACCGACGAACTGCCCAACCTCGACAAACTGGCCGAATTTGTACTGGAAGCCTTTACCGAGCTGGAAAAAGCCGTGCTGGAGGCGCCTGCCGACGCGCACTAAGCCAGCTTGATCGTTGCACCCGGCAAACAAAAAGCCACGCAAACGCGTGGCTTTTTC